>JAABUQ010000415.1_pt1 | contig 98796 bp, 85 predicted proteins | sample 5560001 | NCBI WGS metagenome assembly JAABUQ01 (sample SAMN10711888, study PRJNA513371) | rock metagenome | isolation source: Antarctica rocks | place: Antarctica: Victoria Land, Finger Mt nord | collected 2015-12-18
CCCTGTTGGCGCTGATCTAACACCAACGTCTTCAGGGGGGCTCCGCCATTTCCAGGCACCGGCCCGGCTCGGAGGTGGGTTCGCCTTATCCCGGCGGAGGTGGGTTCACCTTAACCCGGCGCCAACACGCTGATGCTGCAGCAGGTCTTGGGTCAAGCGCACTGGCGCGAGCGGTTGACCGCCGTCGACCGAAGGGCGCTGACACTCCTCATCTGGGGACACGTCAATCCGTACGGCCGCTACGTGCTCGACATCGCCACACGCCTGCCGCTCTCGGCATGAGTGGCCAGATGGCGGCTGGTGACATGAACGTTAGGTTTAGGCCTAGTTGATGGGTCCGTCTCGAGCCGAGAGTGGCAGCGCGAGCAATGGTGGCGCGAGAGCGACAACGCGTGGACCGGAGCGCAGCGAGGACTGGAAGCGGTCCATTGCCCGCGCTGGCGCTCTCGGCTAAGTCCCGCAAGTGCGCCGTTGGCGCGGCGACACGCACGGAAGTACGGCGCTCCTGGACGTCTGTTGCACACAAGAACCGCACGTGCGACGTGATCGAGTCGACCTCAATCCGCGAGGGGTGGCCGAGCCGGCGGAAGGCTAGCACGCCGCGCGCCCAGCGTTACTCCCAGCGCTCCGCTCTTCACTACGTTCCGATGCTCACTCTGGTCGCAATCGCCGGGTCTTGGCGCGGCGCGCTTCCACGGTTGCGACGCGCGGCTATAAGCGAAGTGTTTTGGTGAATCGAATTCGCGAAAGTTCTAGCTGCAGTTACGTCCGAATCTAGCGCCAGAGATTTCCGTGTGGCATCGTGACGCGGCGGAGCGATGTGACGGCAATCGGCCGTATACCGAGCGGAGTTCGAACTACTGATGCAGGCTTCGAATCGCGCGGTTTCTAATGCGCTGCAGCAGCCGTGTTTGCGCTGTAACCGCCCCGGCGGCTGAGGGAGCAGTGTAAAGTGGCATACGCTGCTCCGTCGAGCCGTACGGCCTTGCGACGATGCGATAGTCGAATGCGACAGTACTACGAGCGCCGTTGTTCTCTCGAACGGCAAAGCTTGACGGCGTCTTTTGTGTAACGTAAAGGCCGCTGGATTTGCCTTGTGGGGTTATGAAAACGAGATATGGCGTTTTGGTATCGATCGCGCTTGCAAAAGTTGTCTCAAGCTGGACGACGGCAGCGCCACCAACTAATTGAGCTTCACCGATATCTTCCAAGGTGCGCACGCTTTGCTGGGTGCCATACATACGCACTTTTTTCCCAGTTGACGTGACGGTCACGGAAGTCGGCGCTTTACCCGTCGTGAGATTTCCAGCGATCGTCAGATCGCCGGCATTGTCGAGTGCCATGACCTCAGTTCCTAAGCCGCTGCCCTGAGTGCCGCCAAACCCTTGAAGAATCGGGCCGCCTGCGGGGTTCCTCGCAACCAATGCAGCGTACGCAGGACTATCGCCTAAAAAATCTCCACCAACCCCCGCATCGGACTGACCCTCGACCGCAGAAGCACCTTTAACTGCCGTGAAACCGCCTACCCCGAAAACCCCTCCGACGCCAAGGACGCCGACGCCATTCGACGCATCCAACGACAACCCGAGCGTGCCGATATTGTGATTTGAAAACCCCTGCACGCCAACGGCTCCATTGATCGTGGCCGTGTTATCGAAGCCTAAGACACCGCTTTGAAAGAAGGTTGAGCTCTCGAACGTCGTTACGCCGATAACGCCGGTGCCGTTTTTCGAGGTCCCATAGACGCCTGCGTTTGTATCCAAGGCGTTCGTAGACGCGTCGACCCCCGTCAGTCCGCCGGTGGCGGATTGACCAAGATTACCAAGAGGGTACGCGATTTTGTTTGTGTTGACATTGGCCTTGCCCACAATTGCTGACGCGTTTTGTGCAACGCCGAGGATCGCCGTACCAGTTGCTGATTTGTTGGTGATTGAGATGCAAGTGCTAGGATCGTGGCAGGCGATGCTGACGATCTGCTGCACGATCGACCCAGCTTTCGCGGGCACAAAGAAGGCAAATCCCAAGACGAATGCGACTGCCCCTGCCGCGCTCACTGTTGCAATCTTTCGAATGCGTTTATGGGTGAACATCGTTAACTACGCCCTTTCACTTAATGTTGACAAGCGATAAGGATCGACGCTCAAGAAATGAGCAGGGTCTGCCAGATTGAAGCAGGTGCTCGCGATGTTCGTTTCGATCTTGATCTGTCGCGCATAGCCCTTGAACGAGGGAGCCGACGACGACATGCTCGTAGGTTGGATGTTCTGAAAGGTCGATCTCAATGCACGGCCTTCACGTTTGCCGCAGCACAATGAGAACCGACCTCAGCAGATACAGATTCATTGATGAACCATCGTTTACGCGATGCTAACCGCAGAGCCGCTAAGTTCGCGTTGCACTAGTATAGCTTCGCTTGCTCTTCAATGCAAGTCCGTCGATCTCGTCGTAAAATCTGTGCGCGGAACTTATGAGAACGACGCTCGATTGAATCGATTCAACTACCTGGGGACCACGCAAAGATCGATGCAACAGGCAAACTGAGAGGGTCAACGCGACTGCCCTCTGTGAACGGCTTAGGTCAAGTGCTAGGCGGCAACGTTGTTTAAAGACGTTTCTTGTGCGTCGTTCGGAACGAGTTTGAGCCGCAGAAATACGATCGTCGCGAGCTGGCGCTTACGAGTCGCTGTTCGCGCTGCTGCGTTTAACAGACGCCGACGAACCCCTATGAGCCTTTAGCGCGCGGCATTTACCATGCTGGTGCCTATCATCATGCCGACCACATGCAGCTCTTCTTCAATTGGTTCCCGGTCGGGACGAACGTTTAGCTCGCTGAGGACGGCGAATACGGCGGGCCGTATTCGCTCCCGCATTACCCGATCGCAGTGCTCTTCGGACTCCCATACGTCGATGTATCGAAGGCCATTCGGCAACTGCGCCACGATGTGGATGATGAGGCCTTCGATTGGGTCCGCTCCAATTCGCTCATCAATCGCGTGCTGCGTGTTCAGATCGATCGGAACGTCTTGAATATAGGCGTAAGCCACGTCCGCTCCTATTCATCCGAAGGATAATCGGATCAATTTATGAATCGACCATACGCTACATGAAAAAAAAGTCAAGCGCCGCGCTTATCGTTCCGCCATCAGAAAGCAATCTGCAGATCGGACTCGTACGGCAATAATCAAAGCCGCTAGAGAACTCTTTCTTGAGCACGGATCCGGGGGGACGAGTATGGCCGGCGTGGCGACGCGCGCCGGTGTCGCGCTAGACACGATCTACGAAACCATCGGCACGAAGGTAGAACTGTTTCAGATTGTGCTCGACATGTACGGACTGGAGAACCATTCCCAGGAAAGCGCAACGGAGAACACTCAGCGGCCTTCAAGGGCACGCGGCGCGGTGGAACTGTTGACGGCATTCGCCCAGCGCATGACGCAGACACATGAACATCACCGGCCCGCTCTCACAGCTCTCAATAACCTTTCTAACCAACAGGCGAGAGCCACCTCAATTTGGCGGAGGCTGCTCGAACAAATAGATATAGACGTCAATATAATCATCGAAGAACTCGACGGCACCGGCGAGCTTGACCCGCAATTAGCGCTCAGTACCGTTAAGGACATCCTGTGGAGCATGGTTACGCCGGAATATTATATAACGCTTACAACCATTCGAGGTTGGTCGCCCGATCGGTTTTGCAAGTGGTCGACATCGGCGTGGCCCCGACTGTTACTTAAGCGGAATTTTCGTTCGGATCGGTCTCAACTCTAAATTCTTGCGCAGCGTGTTAAGAAGCGAGGCCAGGTTGACGGGACTGAGGGTTTGCACGGCGGCTCGCTTTTGGAAATGCCACCGAGGCGCTACGCCGGGAAATTCACGAGGGGCTCAACGTCGTCGAGCAACCGCAATCTTATCCTCTAAGTGACTGTGTATTTCACCTCGCGACGTCACCAACGAGTCCGCTTCATCAATGAGCAGAAACGCAAGCTTCGTCTTCCCAAGCTCCGCAGCGACGCGAGCGAACGCGGCGTTGATCCCGGAACTCGCCTCGCCGACGGCTGGCAACGGCACGATCTTTTTGACGCGCGTCGAGAGCGCAAACAAATTGCCGTCACGCTGCAACTCGTTTGCGAGGCGGCTCGCCGCACAGCGGGCGAACGCCGTTTTCCCCGTACCGACGTCACCCTCTAGGATGAACAACGGGTAGCGATCGCCGATGACCTCGAAGATCGGCGGCAAGGTCTGATAGGTCTTGCGGGCCCAGGCCTGGACTGCGGCGGGATCGGCGAGCAGACGAAGATCCGCTTTGATGCGCGCATAGCGTTCGTCGAATCCGATCAGCCGCTGAGCCTCCCGCTCGAGTTTCTCATCGGGCAGCCGAACGATATACTCGAAAGCATCGTCGCTCAACCGTGCACCGTCTTCTTCACGCCGTAAGCGTTGCTCGCGAATGTTCGATCGGCTCGTGCGGTCAGATGTGACGTGCTAAGATCATCGGTCGTCGTTGACCAGCCGCGATTGAGATCGTCTTTGAACGCCGCTTGCTGCGCCGCACTCCGCTGGCGCCATGCGGGCGAATAATACAACGTGACGGCAAGGCGCACGCCAACGCCGCGCGGCCACAGCATATTGCCGGCGCGGTCCGCCGACCACCCGCCGGCATCCTCGGAGACTTCGTAGTCCGCGACTTTAGCGTTCTTGCCGCTTGCATTCACCAAGCGCAATTGCACGCGCTCGAGAAACCCCTCTTCGGCGAAGCGCGTGATGTCTGCCATGACCTCGTCGACGTCGGCGGTGGTCCGGAGACCCGTCGACTGCGCCGCCATGCCGAACTCGGCATGGAGCTGGCTCATGACCTTACGAACGTCCGTGACGGAGTAGGTGTATGTGTAGCTAGATGTGGACACCATTGCCTCGATTCGAAATCAAAATCATTGCCGAAAATCGCCCGCAACTGTTCCAGCGTCGTGCCTTTGGTGACGGCGGCTAGCGCTTCGTGATGACGCTCCCATGCCTCGGTTGCGATCGTGACGAGCTCGGAGGCTTCACTCTTGGTGATGCGGCGCGTCACATTGTTGTCAGCATTCACAGGATCGATAACGACCACGCTGCTCGCATCGTATTTTCCGACACCGAGCCCACCGTGTTTCGCTCCGAACGACACAACGGTCGTGGGCAGCTCTTGTGCAACAAAGAGCCAAAAGCGCGAGAGACCGTCTGCGATCGACGTCGGGATTCCGTCGCGATCTTGCAGAAAGCAGGTGAGCAGCTCGATCGCGAACGATCGCAGCGGCACTTCCTTATTGTCGCGCCACCGCTTGAGGAGCCGAACCAGCGCCGCCCAGTTGTTATAGCTGTCCTTATGAGAGCGGATGAACTGCAGCTGGCCGGATACGCTCGTGCGGACGAGCGGATCGCCTTGTGACGACGGCTGCAAGCCATAGTCACCGGGGCCCTGAACCGGGATTATCGGAACGAGGTCCACATCGAGTTCGCTATCGACGAAGTGGATGCCAAGCGTGCGCGGCTGCACCGTGAAATCCGAGTCGGCCTTGTTGGGATAGGCCTTCTTCAGCAGCTCTTTGATGCGTTTGTGCAGATCTTCGAGGGCATTGGCCGTCGCCTCGATCTCAATGAAAACGGCGATATCCGCATCGACGCCGTTTCCTGCCCGCGCCCGCATGACGGTGCCCTTCCAGAGCGAGCCGGTCTTCAAAAACCGCTTTACTTGGAGATCCGGCGCCTCCGCAGCCGCCTTCGTGAAGCGCTCGATGAGCGTATCGACTTGGGCGATATATTCAGCACGCTTGCCCTTTACAAGCTTGAGCCGGTCATCAACGAAAGCAAGATACGCGGTATTAGGAAGCTGCAAGACGCATGGGCCTCATCGTGAGCGAAGGCTCCTAGTATACCTTTTGCGGACCTTCAAGCACAATATATCGCGCCAAACAAGTGTTCGCGCACTATGCGGGCCGGTCGCCGCGCCGCGGCTCGAGACCGCCCGGGCGCGGTCATCGACCGCCTGCTCGACGACCCAAGGATGATCAGAAAAGAACGAGGCTCACGATCGCTCGTAAACCTCGTCGAAAGCTTACCCCGGGCGCGTGTCGCACAAGACGATAGAGGCGCATCCGAGGCGTACCCGCACACTATAGCAGAAAGCCGGTCTGGTGCAAAGCGCCTTCTCGTACGACGCCCCGACGGTCGCCAACCTCGAAGCCGCACTTTCGATCGACCGCTTATCGTCCTATCTGGCGGCGGCGAACGGCGACCGGCGGCGCGCAATTGCGCTCTACGAATGGAATACGCGCGTCAGCGCGGCGTTCTACGTGCCGCTGCAAGCCGTTGAAGTTGGGCTGCGCAACGCCTGCCATCGCGAATTGAGCGCACTGTTCGGAGCTACCTGGCACGATGAGCCGGGCTTCCTCGGCCTCGATCGGGGGTTCCCTGAGCAAATTCGCGGGGCCAAAGAGCGGCTCCGCCGGCTCGCCCAGACGGCCGACACGCCGCACATTGTCGCGGAGCTTCCCTTCGGATTCTGGACGACGCTGCTCAGCCGGCGACTGGAGCACTCGCTCTGGAGCCGGGGACTGCGGCGCGCGTTTCCGCGGGTCCAGCGCATATCAGGCATCTCCCCGGCTCGCCCCGTCGTCGCCGACCGATTCGGCTACCTGCGGACGTTCCGCAACCGCATCGCGCACCACGAACCAATCTTTAGCCGTGCGCTTCAGGCCGATCACGCCTCGCTGTTGGAGGTCGCGGCCTGGATGTTTCCCGACCTCGCGGAGTGGACTGCCGCGATTAGCCCATGTCCGCAGCTGCTTGCTGCCGGTCCACCGTAAGGTCGCCTCTAACCAACGATCTCGAGTAACGGCGCGTCGTCGTCGAGGGTCGCGGCCGCGACGTAATCGAGCACGATCCCGCTCGACCGTTGCCCCGTCACCCGCTTGATGCTCTCGATCGGGATCTTCTTCTTCGCCGCGTTGGTGATGAACCCGCGCCGGAGCGAGTGCCCGGCGAAATCGCCGTCGACGCCGGCCGCGGCCGCCCGCCGCCGCAGGATGCGCGACGTCACCGGGATCCAGCCGCGTCTCCGTCAGCCGCCCGCGCAAGTCGAAGGTCCGGAAGACCGGTCCGGCCGCGCCCACGGCGGCTAGCCAGCGTTCAAGCCCCGCAACCGCGCAGAGCGCGACGCTGGGCGATCCCGCCGGCAGCCGCGGCACGTACAGCTCGCGGCCCTTCTTCCGCGGGTCGTTCTTGGCGGCTGCGATCCACACGTACAGCCCCTGTTTCGAAAACCGTAGGTGCTCGACGTCGAGCGCGACCAGCTCCGCCCGCCGAAACGCCCCCGCGTACCCGAGCAACAGCAGCGCGCGATCGCGCGCCGCCGCCAGATCGTCGGGCATGGCCATCAGCAGCGCCGGGAGCCGCTCGAAGAGGAGCGGCTCCTTCTTCTTCGCCGCGGTTCCTCGATTGCGGCTGTACCGTCGCAGAGCTTGCGCACCAGCGGATGATCGGTCGGCGTCTCGAGGCTTGCGCTCGCGTGGCGGCTTGCGATCGCGGCCAGCCGCCGGCGCAGCGTCGGGAGGGAAAGGCCTACGGTCCCGGCGCGGATGCCCGCCGGCGAGCGGCTGCGGCGGGTCTCGAGCGCTTTGAGGTAGAGCGCGAGCGTTTGTGGCGCCGCTGGCAGCGGTTCTAGGGCGTGCCTCCCCGCAGAACCTCGCGAAGTCGTCCCAGTCATGGGCGTGCTTGAGAAGGGCTTCTTCTCAGGCACCACGTCATGCGCTTCGGTCGTCACGATCGCGGCCGCAGTAACGCAACGGCCAGCGCGCGGAGCAAAACGGCACCGCGAGGTGAGCAAATCCCTTACGCCGATTCATTCGAATCGTTTTCCGTTCGACCAGATGACTGCGGCGCTTGATAGTCCACGGCCGCCCAACCCGAGCCACGGAAACCTCAAGTCAAGCCAAACTCCGCGAAACTTATCCAATCACTTCTAGGGGCGGCGGCTGGTGGCGTGTTTGGGGCGCGTAGCGGCCTCGATTACATCCGGCCCGGGCTCGCGCTGAGAGCGCGCATGCGCTTGCGCGATTGCTCCCGGCTGCGAAAGCAGACGCGTAGAAAGACGGCGCAGTTCGCTACGCTCGCTCGGATCCAGCGGAGCAAAGAGCTTTTCTTCGACCGCATTGACTCGCCGCGTGGCCTCGCGTGCCAGACGCTCGCCCTTTGCCGTCAGGCTTATGCAATATGCACGCCGGTCATCCGTGGAGCGTACGCGTTTGGCTAACTTCGTTACTTCGAGTTTGTCGATCAAGGCGACGACCGTCGTTCGATCGACCCCGAGCGCCGGTCCGACCGCCCCTTGCAGTTGCGGCCCATCGAAGAGCAGGAACCGCAACACGCGATAGTCACGCAACCGCAAACCCAGCGGCGCCAGCGCCGCTTCGATGAGCTCGGAAACCGTCAGCGACAGCGTACTAAGAAGAAAGTCCGGACATGCGATCAGCGCGTCCGGATACCCGCAGACGTCTGCCTTGGCGGTCTTTTCGATCATTTGAGCACGAATTGAAACCTTTGCTGCGCCTTTCTCGTGAACGAGTGCAACCCCTGGCCGACCATCGGTATTTTATGCGATCAGCGATGCTGACGATCGAGATATGTGACCATTATGATCCAAGATAAAGTTTCGAGAGGCGGCCTTACGGAGGCCGACCTAGCCGCGAATTATCAACGTCTGCGTTCTCAAGCACGACGGCTCGTGCGGCATGAAGCGGACGCCGAAGATGTCGTCCAAGACGCGATGGAGCGTGCTTGGCGCTTTCGGCACCGGTTCGCTTCGAACGTGGCGGCGGGACCGTGGCTCGGCGCCATAACGCGCCGGACCGCTTACGACTTATTAAAAGCGCGCCGTACCGATGCGGACGCGGCGGCCGAACCGCGCGCGACGAACGAGCTGCCCGAGACCGCGCTCCTGCGGCAAGAGATCGCCTCCTCGATCGAGACCGCGCTTAGCGGGCTTGCGCCGGCGTATCGCGAGACAATCGTTCTTCACGACGTGCTCGGTCTCTCGAGTCGCGAGATCGCTTCGCGCGGACACCTTCCCTATCACACCGTTCGCACTCACCTCTTTCGCGCGCGCCGTGCGCTACGCGGCGCGCTCGGCTCGGAAGCTGCATGACGCATTTCTTTCTTCAACGTCCGGTTTTCGCGGGCGTAGCATCGATGGTCATCCTTATCGCAGGACTCGTTGCGCTGCCGACACTGCCGATCGCGCAGTACCCGAAGGTCGCGCCCCCTGAAGTCAGCGTCACCTCCACGTATATCGGCGCCAACGCCGGTGCCGTCGAAAGCGCCGTTACGACTCCGCTCGAAGAAGCAATCAACGGGGTCGAAGGACTGCGCTACATGACCTCCGTCAGCAGCAATGACGGGTCATCGACGATTACCGTTACCTTCAACCTCGGTCGCAATCTCGATGCGGCGCAGTCGGACGTTCAGAATGCGGTGCTTACCGCGACGGGACGTCTTCCGCAGGTCGTGCAGCAGACCGGTGTCGCGGTCAAGAAATCTTCGGCCGCGATCATCCTCGGGGTCGGCATCCAGTCCGACGGACGTCTATCCCAGAACGCGCTCAGCGACTTCGCGGAGCATCGCGTCATCGACGCGCTCAAGCGCGTGCCCGGCGTTTCGGACGTTCGCATCTTCGGCTTACGCCGCTATGCGATGCGGCTTTGGCTCGATCCACGCCGCCTTCAGCAGCAAGGCCTCACGGCGAACGACGTCGTTACCGCCCTGCAAAGCCAGAATCAGCAAGTCGCCTCGGGCGCGATCGGCGCACCACCGACGACGGGCGGCCAACTGTATCAGATTCAGCTGAGCGCCGGCGGCAGGCTCTCGACACCCGAGCAGTTCGACAATATCGTCCTGCGGCGCAATCCGAATGGCGGGTACGTTCGCGTTTCCGATGTCGGACGCTCCGAGCTCGGCGCCGAAAACTACACGAGCGCGGCGCATTGGAACGGTCGTGACTGCGTCGGCTTCGGGATCATTCAAGCGCAAAACGCTAACGCGCTCGACGTTGCTACCAAAGTGCGCGCGACGCTTGCTGAAATGTCCAAGACGTTCCCGCCCGGTGTCTCCTACGTCATCCCGTTCGACGCAACGCTGTTCGTGCGCGAGTCGATCAAAGAGGTCGCGATCACGCTCGCGACGGCGATTTTGCTCGTGGTGCTGGTTATCTACGCGTTCATTCAGGACTGGAAGATGACGCTCGTGCCAATGATCACGATTCCCGTCTCGCTGATCGGCACGTTTGCGTTGATGAAACTGCTGGGCTTCTCGATCAACACGCTCACGTTATTCGGACTGACGCTGGCGACCGGGCTCGTCGTCGACGACGCGATCGTCGTCATCGAGAACATCGCTCGCTTCGTTCAGGAAAAACATATGGCGCCCTTTGCGGCGGCGGACGCAGCGATGCGCGAAATCTCGGGCGCGGTCGTCGCAACATCGCTCGTCCTGCTCGCCGTCTTTATTCCGGTCGCCTTCTTCCCCGGCTCGACGGGGCTGCTCTACCAACAGTTCGCGGTCACGATCGCGTGCTCGATCTCGATCTCCCTGTTCACGGCGCTGACGCTCGCGCCGCCCCTTTCGGCCGTGCTTTTAAAAGGCGACCATGCGCCGACCGCGCGGATCTTCGGAGTGATCAACCGCGCGATCGGCGCACTGCGACGCGGGTATCACGGTTTACTGCCCACCCTATTTCGATTTCGCCTGGCGGTGCTCGCGGTGTTCGTGCTCGCGCTCGTAACGACCGTCCTCACGTTCTTGCGCACGCCGACCGCCTTCATTCCCGACGAGGATCAAGGCTATCTGATCGTCGTACTGCAGGCTCCCGTCGGCACCTCGACCGATTTCGAGCAGCGCGTCGCGGAACGCGTCGCCCGGCGCATCCGTCAAGCGGTCCCCGAGGCCGAGGGCGTCTTCGCCGTCGACGGGTTCGGTTTTACCGGAAACGCGCCGAATCGCGGAATCGCGTTTCTGCCGCTCAAACCGTGGGACGAGCGCAAAGGTTCGGCGCACACCTTCAAATCGATTCTGGCCCGGTTATATCCGATCATCGCCTCCGAACCCGAAGCGCAGGTGTTTGCTTTCAATCCGCCTTCGGTACAGGGTATCGGCAACTTCGGCGGCTTTCAGTTCCAGGTTCTCGATCAAAACGACTTGGGTTTCGCGACCGCGACGGCGGCGGCGCACAAGCTGATCGGTGCGGTAAACGGCGATCCGCGCTTCGCCGCGGCGTTCACGAGTTTTCGTAACGACGCGCCGCAATTCAATCTCGCCGTCGACCGTGATAAAACGGAAGCGCTCGGCGTACCGTTCGCGACTCTATCTCAAACGCTCGGCGTGTTCGAAGGTTCGCAGTACGTCAATGATTTCGACCTTCACAATCGCTCGTATCGCGTCTACGTGCAAGCCGACGCGCCATTTCGATCCAATCTGGCGGGGCTCGCTTCGATGTACGTCCGCTCTCCGGAAGGCGGTCTCATTCCACTCTCGACGTTAATCACGAGCTCCCCGGTCAAGGTTCCGACGGAAATCACGCACTTCAATCTGTTCCGCTCGATCGAGATCGACGGCGCACCGAAACCGGGCGTCGGCTCGGGCGACGTTATCGCGGGGATGCAAAGCCTGGCGTTGCGCACGCTGCCGGCCGGCATGACCTATGCGTGGTTCGGTCTGACTCGCGATCAGATCGAGGGCGGCAACCTCGCGGCGCTCGTGTTCGCGCTCGGCGTCGTATTCGTCTTCATGGTGCTCGCGGCGCAGTACGAAAACTTTTGGGATCCCTTCGTCATCCTGCTCGCCGTGCCGCTGGCGTTGCTCGGTGCCTTCTGGGCGATCGGTTTGCGCGCTTTACCGAGCGACGTGTTCGTGCAAGTCGGACTCGTTATGTTGATCGGGCTCGCGAGTAAGAACGCCATTCTTATCGTCGAGTTCGCAAACCAACTGCGTGAGGACGGAATGAGCGCGGTAGCGGCGGTGGCGCGAGCGGCTGAAACGCGCCTTCGTCCGATCATCATGACGTCGCTCGCGTTCATCTTCGGCATCTTGCCGCTCGTGTGGGCAACGGGGGCCGGCAGCGCGAGTCGCAACTCGCTCGGCACGGCCGTCTTCGGCGGCATGATCCTCTCGACGGTCCTCAATCTCGTCTTCGTTCCGGTCATCTATGTTGCCGTGGCGGCTCTTCGCGAAAGCGTTACCCGCAGCCGTTCCGGCGCACCTCACGCGAAAACGGCGGCCGCGGTAGTCGGCTGGATGCCCGTGCAGCGCGATGGCGAAAGCACGGAGTGGATGCCGGTCTATGCCAACCCGCCGAAGGATGAGTAAGGCGGCGGCGTCAGGCGCGTACGTCGAGCGGACGCTCGAGCGGTAACGGCAGCTGGTCTTGCGTCTTTTCGACCGCGACCCGGCGTGGCGGCGGCGCGAAGCGCAGATAGATGATGGGAACGAGCAGCAACGTCAGTAAGAGCGAACTGCTCAGTCCGCCGATGACGACCGTGCCGAGCGAACGTTCGGCTTGCGAACCGGGATCGAGCGCGAGCGCGAGCGGCGTCATACCCGCGATCATCGCGAGCGTCGTCATGATGATGGGGCGAAACCGTTCGAGCGCGCTTTCTCGAACGGCTTCGGTTTTGTCGCGTCCCTCGCGACGCAACCGGTTCGCGAAATCGACCAGCAGGATCCCGTTCTTAGAAACGAGTCCGATCAACAGCACGGAGCCGATGAACGAAAACAAATTGAGCGTCTGATGCGTGAGTGCGAGCGCGCCGAGCGCGCCGACGACGGCGACCGGCACGCTGAACATGATCACGAACGGCGTGCGATAACTGTCGTAGAGCGCCACCATCAATAGATAGACGAGCGCAATGGAAAGTACGAGCGAGATGCTCATGCCGACGATCGTGTCGTGGACGTTCTGCTGGTTGCCGCCCGCCACGGGCGCCACGGTGATGTCGGCCGGAAGGTGCAGTCGCGCGAGCTGTTTGTTGAATGCGGTCTGCACGTTGGACAGTTCGGCACCGCTCGCCACGTTCGCGCCGATATACACGACGCTGCGGCGATTGATCCGCGCGATTAGCGGCGGCGCAGGCGCCTGCGCGAGCCGCGCGACGTCACCGACGTGCACGGCACCGCCGGTGTTCGCGCGCAGCGGAATAGCCGCGATCGCCGCAAGGTTGGTTTGATCGGCTTCCGGATAGATAACTTGAACGTCTTTAAGACCGTCGGAGCCCGTGAATTGCGTTGCGATCACGCCGCCGAACGCGGCCCGGATCGTCGTCGACGCCGTCCCGATCGAAACGTTGAGCGCTTGCGCTCGCTGGCGGTCGAATTCGACTTCGACTTGCGGCGACAGACCGGTCGATGTCGAGGTGACGTTGACTGCGGCCGCCGTATGCTGCATCGCGTTGTAAATTTGGGCCGCGTAGACGTCGGGATCGTCCGTGCCGGTCGCTGTAACGACCTCGTCGATCGGCTGCTGGATACCGCCTTCGGTATTGGTCGCGGGAATCGCGACGACGGCCGCGGCGGGGACCGCGCGACGCGCTTGGCGCACGATCCCGTTGCCCCAGGCGACCGTATTGCCGGCGTAAGCCGGTTTCAAAAAGACGTGCAGCTGTGCCACCGTGCCGTCGTTGATGTACCCGGAGAGATTGCCGACGTAGGCGCCCGCGAGCGCCGTTTCGGCCGCGACGGCCGGATCTGCGTCGACTAGCCGCTCGACGGCAAGCACGCCGTCCCGCGTCGCAGCGAGCGGCGTGCCGTTCGGATAGTTGAGCGTGAGATAGACCTCACCGCGCACGACGGGCGGGATATACTCGAAGCCGACGACGCCCGCCGGCACGAGCAGCATCGCGAGGATCAGGCTGACGACCGAAACGCCGATGATAATCCACGCATTGCACAGCGCCCAAGCGAGCACGCGGTGCGCGTACCAATCGCGCATGCGTTCGAAGCCGCGTGTGAACGCGTCGATGACCGGCCACGGGCGCCAGGTGGAAAGCAGCGACCAACGGCCCGCGAGCGCGGGCGTTACGGTAAACGAGATGAACAGCGACGTGAGCGTGGCGACCGTCACGACGAGCCCGAACTCGCGCAGAAAGAGCCCGACCGTCCCCGGTAAGAACGAGATCGGCAAGAAGACTACGACGTCCACGAGCGTGATCACGATTGCAGCGATACCGATCTCGGTTCGGCCGCGCACGGCTGCCAGTTGCGGCGCTTCGCCGTCGGCGGCATGGCATTCGATGTTTTCCAAGACGACGATCGAGTCGTCGACCAGAATACCGATGATCAGCGTCATGGCCAGCAGCGAAACGGTATCGATCGTGAAGTTCGCTAAGTGCATCGCCGCTAGCGTGACCAGGAGCGACGTCGGAATCGCGACCATGACGACGATCGAGTTGCGCCAGGAACGTAGGAACAGCAGCATCACGATGCCGGTGAACACGATACCTTCGACGAGCGTCCGCACGACCCCCGAGAGCGCCTGCTGAGTGTACGTCGCCTGAACGTTGAGGACCGTCAATTGCACGCTCGGATACTGCTGGCGCAAGTTCGGCAACGCGGCGAGGACGGCGTTCGAGGCCGCGACTTCGCTCGTATTGCTGGCTTTTTGAACGTCGAGCGAAATCGATTGTACTCCGCGCGAATAGGCATAGACGCGCTGCGGTTCGTAGCCGTCCGAAACACTCGCGACGTCACCGATCCGAAAGTAGCGGCTTTGCGTAGAAAAGGGTGCCGTTCCGAGCGTCGTCGCGCTCGTGCTCGTGCCGCCGGTAAGCAGCAGGCTCGCGACGGAAACGGGGTCCGTAATGTCGCCGCGGATGTCGATGTTCGTCTCGCGGTCGGTGCCGTATGCGATGCCGCCCGGGGCGCGCACGTTATTGCTCGAGATCGCCGAGGTAATGTCGCTAAGCGTAAGGCCGTTCGCCGAGAGCGCGCTCGGGCTCGCATCGACTTGAATCGAAGGCGTCACGTTGCCGTTTTCCTGGACGTACGAAACGCCCGTAATCTGTTCGAGCGACGGCACGACTTTATTCGTAACGAGCGAAGATAGCGCCCCGGGCGCGAGGCTCGACGAGCTCGCCACGAGCGAGACCACGACGGCTTGCGCGGGATCGTAAATCGAGACCGTCGGCGTTTGCAGGTCGCTCGGCAGTTGCCGCTGCGCGTTCTGCACGCGGCCCTGCGTTTGCACGAGATCGCTATTGACGTCGGAACCGAGCGTAAAGCGAACGGTCAGGCTTGCCTGGCCGGGCTCGATCGCCGTTTCGATCGTTTGCAGGTTGGGAGCGCCCGCGATTTGATCTTCGAGCGGGCGCACGATCGCGTCACTCAGTTCCGTCGTCGGAGCGCCGGGATAGGTCAGCGACACTTCGATCGTCGGGACGTCGTAATTCGGGAACTGCTGTTTGACGATCGTGATGCCCGAAAGCGTGCCCGCGAGCAGCACGAGCGCGATCAGCACCGTGACGAGCGTCGGGCGCTTGACGAAGAGTGCGGTCAGATTCATACCGCGGCTCCCGCCGCGACGGCGAGCGCGGCGACGTCGCCGTCGGCCGGTTCCGCAAGCGGATGCCGCGGTGCGAACCACACGAACGCGACCGGAACGAGAACGAGCGTGAGTACGAGCGAGCTGATCAGGCCGCCGATGACGACGATGCCGAGCGAACGGCGCACGCTCGACCCGGGATCGAGTGCGAGCGCGATCGGCGTCATGCCGGCGATCATCGAGAACGTCGTCATGACGATCGGCCGGAAACGCTCGAATGCGCTCTCGCGGATGGCGGCGTAACGGTCGATACCGCGCCGGATACGGTGGTTAGCGAAGTCGACGAGCAGGATCCCGTTCTTCGAGGCGAGGCCGACGAGCATGACCGTTCCGATCAAAGAAAAGAGGTTGAGCGTCTGACCGGTTATCGCGAGCGAACCGATCGCACCGACCGCCGCAACCGGAATCGCAAACATGATGATGAACGGCAGCCGGTAGCTATCGTACAGGGCGACCATCAAGAGGTACACGAGGGCGAACGAGAGCAAGAGCGACGCGCCGAGGCCCTGCGCGGTTTGCGCCTGATCTTGCGCTTGACCGCCGGCGTTTTGCCCGAGCGCGACCCCGCGCGGCAAGTGTAGTGCCGCAACGCGCCGGAAAAAATCTTTCTGCACGTTCGACACGGCATAGCCCGGTAAGACGTTCGAGCTCAAGTGCACGACCGTTTCGCGATTGACGCGCGACATCAGCGGTGAATTCGGATCCTCTACGAGCTTCGCGACATCGCCGACATAGGCGATTTGACCCGCGCGAGTCCGAATCGGTATATGCAGTATCGTGCTCGTCGAGGTTTGCGCGCTTCGCGGATAGGTGACTTGCACGTATTGTATGCCGCGCTTAGTTTCGAATTGCGCGACTTGACTCGCGCCGAACGATGCCCGCACGGCGTTGGCGGCGCTGGCGATATCGATGCCGAGCGCGCGCGCGCGTTCGCGGTCGAAGCGGACGTCGACTTGGGGTTGAAGATTTTGTAACGAATCGTTCGCATTGAGCGAGCCCGGTGTCGCCTTGAGCGCGGCGAGCACCGGCGGAGCGTATTTCTCGGGCGCGTCGTCGAGCGACGTGATGACGTAATCGATCGGTTGAGAATTGCCGCCGCCCATACCCGTCGCGGGAATCGCGACCGGCTTCGCCAGCGGATACTCGCTTTGCGCTAAGCGATTGAGAACCGCTACCCATTGCAACGTCGTCCGCTTCGGGCGGTCCACGAGGAACACGTGAATCTGGCCCGCTGAGCCTGCGTTCGTCCCGCCGCCGAAACCGGATTGATACGAGCCGGCCGTACCCGTGAGCCGCTTCACATCTTTGAACGTCGCGATCTTCTTCTCGAGCGATGCGATGGCTGCGTTCGTCGTCGTCAGCGGCGTGCCGGGTGGAAACGTGAGTTGCAAAAAGATCTGGCCGCGATCGACCGGTGGAATGAACTCGAAGCCGACGTACCCGAGCGGAATGAGCGAGATTGCGCCGGCGACGAGCGCGAACGATACGCCGGCGACGATGACCTTGTGACCCAGTGCCCAGCCGAGCATTCGCTCGACGTACAGGCGGCGCGTCGCTTCGAAACCTCGCGTAAAAAGATTGACGATTCCCGGCGGTTTCCAACGCGAAAGCAACGACCAGTTCCCGGCGAGCGCCGGCGTAATCGTAAAAGAGACCGCGAGCGACGTCAGCGTGGCGACGGTGACGACGAGCCCGAACTCGGCCAGAAAGCGGCCGACGGTGCCCGGCAAAAACGCGATCGGCAGGAAGACGACGACGTCGACGAGCGTGATGACCATTGCGGCCGCGCCGATCTCCATGCGTCCGAGAATAGCGGCCGTCTGTGGCGCTTCCCCGTCGTCGTAATGACGCTCCGTGTTCTCGAGGACCACGATCGAGTCGTCGACGAGGATACCGATCAGCAGCGTCATGGCCAGCAGCGAGATCGTGTCGATCGTGAAGTTGGCGAGGCGCATGACGAAGAGCGTGACGAGCAGCGAGGCGGGGATCGAAACGAGCACGACGATCGCGTTACGCCACGAACGCAAGAAAAAGAGCATCACGATGCCGGTAAAGAGGATGCCTTCGGCAATCGATCTGTAGACGCTGTTGAGTTGCTGCTGCGTGTAGTCGGCTTGCACGTTGAGTACGCCCAGATTGATTTGCGGATATTCGGCCGCGATCTTCGGGAGCGCCGCAAGCACCGCTTGCGACGACGCGATTTCGCTCGCGCCGGTTGCCTTTTGCACGCCGAGCGAGATCGCGGGCCCCGCCCCGACGTAGCCGAACACGCGCTTCACCTCGTAGCCGCTATAAACGCGAGCGACGTCGCCGATGCGCAGGATGCGGGCCGCGACGCTCCACGGATTGAGCGTCGACGCAGCGCTGCCCGTCGCGGCACCGCTACTCGAAACGCTCGCGGACGTCGTGCCGCCGGACGAGCTGTTGCCGGGCGTGCTGCTGCCGGAAGTACTGTTAGCGGCGGTCGCGGAATTCGCGGCGCCACCGGAACCCGCAGCCGAGGAAGCGACGGAAAACGATGTCGTGCCGTACGGTGTCGCCGTCGGAGCGGCCGTCGCTGACGTACTCACGGCCGTAGATGCGCTCGAGTTCGCTTGGGGCGCGAGCGTGGCAATGGTGACCGGCACGGCGGCGGCGCTCGTCACGGCCGTCGTCCCGCTCGTCCCGCCCGTTGCGCCCTTTGCGCCCGTTCCGCTCGCTGTGCCCGCGGAGCCCGTCGCAGCGGAGGGCGCGCTGCCCGCGTTCGGGGCGGCCGTGGCGGCGGTGGGAACAGCGGCCGTAACCGCTGCGGGAGCTTGCGTCGCAACGGTCTTCGGGAGGCTCGCCCCGGTCGCCGTCGCCGTCGTTTGGGTGGCGCTTGAAGCCGATGCGTTAGTCGCGGCCGAATTCGAGGCACTGGTCGACGTCGTTCCGTTCACCGTCGTCGACGTCGCGACGGAGGAAAGGCCTGAGCCGGCCGACGCTGCGCCGCCGGCGGCCGTCCCGCCGCTCGCTACACTCGTCGTCGCAGTCGACGCCGTCGTTGCGCTCGAACCGGAACCGCTACCGCCGGCGAGCGCAGAAGAGGTTGCAGCGCTCGTGCCGCCGGCTCCGTTGGCGGGACTCTTTAGGCCCGTGCCGCCTTGCGGCCCCGTGAGATTCGCCCCGCCCGTGCTCCCGGCGCTGGCTGCGAAGAGCGGCAGGTCCGCGACCGTCAGCGGATCGGAAACGTCGCCCCGGACGTCGATCGACGTCTCGCGATTGCTACCGTACGCGATACCGCCCGGGGCGCGGACGTTATTATTGCTGATCGACGATACGACGTCGCCGAGTGTAAACTTGGCGGCATTGATCTTGTGGGGATCGACTTCGACTTCGATTGCGGGCGTCACCGTGCCCATCGCGTTGACGTTGGACACGCCGGGAATTTGCTCGAGTTCGGGAACGATATTATTGGTTACGATCGCCGAGAGCGCGGCCTGCTTCAGTGTCTCGGAACTAACGGAAAGCGTCGCTACGGTCGTCTGAGCCGGATCGAACGTGCCGATCGACGGCGCGGAAAGGTCGGTCGGCAGGATCGCGCGCGTCGATTGCACGCGGCGTTGAACCTCCACGAGATCGCTCGTCTGATCGGAGCCGAGCGTGAACGTGGCGGCTATCGTCGCCTGACCCTGTTGGATGTTCGTGTTGAGATGGTCGAGATCGGGCGCGCCTGCGATCGCGTCCTCGATCGGCTTGACGATTGCATCGCGGATTTCCGTCGTCGACGCGCCGGCGTACGTCAGCCGGACTTGCACCGTCGGAAAATCGATGTTGGGAAAGTTCTGTTGCACGAGTCCCGCGAAGGCGAGTGCGCCTGCGAGAAGCACGAGCGCCAAGAACACGACGACGAGCGTCGGCCGGCGAACGAAGAGTGCGGTCAAGCCCACGGATGGTTAACGCTCGCTGAGTCGCTGGCCCTGCGTGATACCGAGTTGCCCGTTGGCAACGACCGTGTCCCCCGCTTGCAAGCCGGCTACGACCGACTTTCCGCCCGAGGCGGCTAATTCTTTAACGTGTGCGACGAGCGCCGTTCCGTCTCGGTCGATCATCAGCGAAGTATGCGAATCGTCGAGAAAGGCCGTCGAGGGTACGCCGAGTCCGTGGACCGCCGGCAGCGTGATGACCGCCGTGACCGGAACGCCCGATTGCAAACGGTCGCCGGGATTCGCGAGCAACGCTTTCACGGTGAAGTTCGTTGAGCCGGGTTGAACTTGCCCGAGCACACCGACGACGGAACCCGTATACGCGTGCCCGCTGCGATCGTCGCCGGCCGTTACGGCAACGGGCGCACCGTTTTGAATTTGAAAGACGTCGGCACTCGAGGCGTTCAGTTCGGCATAGACGCGATCGATCTGCTGCAGCGTAAAGATCGTGCGGCCGCCGGGGTATTCGCCGACGTTAAGGTTGCGATTGACGACGACGCCGTCGACCGGCGAGACGATCGTGGCGCGCGCGATCTGCGTCCGGATTTGGTCGGCTTGCGCCTGCGCCGAGGCCGCTTCGGAAACCGCCGCGGAGATATTGGCGGCCTGCAAACCTTGCCGTTGCGCAGAGCCGTTGACCGTATTGTTCGTTTGTTGCGATGCAAGAGCGGCTTGCGCCGAGCGCACGGCGGCCACGTCGTTCGCGGCAGTCGTTTGTTGCTGCACGTACTGCTGCTGCGAGATGTAACCGTTCGCAACCAGCTGCGCATCGCGTTGCAAATCGCTGCGCGCTTGTGCCAGCGTACGTTCCGCCTGGGTGAGGGTCGCGCGAGCTTGACGAACGGCGTCCGGGTTCTGGCCGTAGTTCAAATCGGCCGTGTATTTCGTTTGCGCTATGCGCGCGTCATCGGATTGCGCGAGGCTGAGTTGCGACGCGAGGTTCGCTTGCAGGTCGCTCACGTCTTGGACGGCCAGAACTTCCCCCGCGTGCACGCGGTCGCCCTCGTTCACGTTGACGCGCAGAGTCGGTTCCGAAAGCGAACCCGTAATGGCGACGTTTTGATAGGGTGCGATGATTCCGGCCAGCGTGAGCGTCGGGCGAACCGTCGTCGATTGTGCGGCCGTCTTCGCAATCGGGACCGGGGGCGCCGAGGCGCGACCGCCCGGCCGCCGGCCACCGGCCGCGTGATTGGCGCAGCCCGTCCCCGTCGCAACGACTGCTGTCAGCGCCGCGAGCGCGCACGTACGCTGCCCCGTCACGCCGCGAAAACGACCGGTATACGACCGGAACGCGGCCCAGAAAAGCCGAAACTCTCTCATCCCAAATGTCACGTTAAAGAAAAATCCTTGAGCAATGCTGGGGAGACCCGCCTTCTCATGGGACTCTTATCGGTCCGAAACGCCCTTCACGCGACTCCCAGGCAGATCGGACGATCTCTTGCATTCGCTGCTCGTAGCGCTGGCGCGAGAATCGCAGCGCGTGCTCGCGGATTCGCTGCGGTTGAAATTCCAGGCGCTCGAAGCGTTCGATTGCGGCCGTGAAACTGGCAGCGCTCTGCTCGGGAGCGAGTACGCCCGTTTCGCCGTCGATGACCGTGTCGAGCGCGCCCCCCGCGCCGTAGGCGACGACCGGACGGCCACAGGCATTGACCTCGAGCGGCGTCATCCCGAAATCTTCATATTGCGGGAAGAGCAGGGCGCGTGCACCACGCATGAGGTCGCGCAGCTGTTCATCGCTGACGTGGCCGAGAGCTTCGACGTGCCGCGGAACGTTTTTGAGGGCGTGTAAGCCGCCCACGATAACGAGACGCCGCCCGAGCGCGGCCGTCGCGGCGATCGCCAGATCGACCCGTTTGTACGGGACAGGGCGCGAGGCTACGAGGTAGTAATCGCCGCTCTCACCCGAACCCGGCGTGAAAATCTCCGTCTCGATCGGCGGAAAAACAATCTCGCTTTCGCGGCGATAGTAGGTTGCGATGCGGCGCTGCGTCGTCGTGCTGTTGGCCACGAAATACTGCACGCGCGCGGCCGACACGGCGTCCCAGACGCGCAGATGCGAGAACAGCGCGCCGACGGCCGGCCGGACCGGCGCGGGAAGCGTCGCGAGCTCCTGGACGGGGCGCTCCCATAGGGCACGCATCGGAGTGTGACAGTAGCAGATGTGAATTTGATCGGCCCGCGTCAGCACGCTCTTGGCGACCGTATGATGCGACGATATGACGACGTCGAAAGCCGAAACGTCGAACGCTTCGATGGCGCTACGAAACAGCGGAAAGTACGCTCGATGGCGGCGCGTCGCTTGCGGAAGGCGGCCGAGCCAGGACGAGCGGACGCGCGGAGCAAGTTTCGCGGGCCCGGTTTGGGCGGAGTAGAGAAGCGCGAAGATCGGCGCGGCCGGGAATGCGGCCGCTAGCGACTCGACGACGCGTTCGGCGCCCCCGCGTTGCACGAGCGGATCGGAGACGATGGCGATTCTCGGGCGGTCAGACACGAAACACTAATTTTCGCCGTTTCTCCCCGCTCCGCTTCGGAGCGACGACACGATCGAGAATGGCGGCGATCCGTTCCGCATGCAGCTTCGCGTCGAAAAGCCGCGCGTGGGCGCGCGCCGCGACGGCAAGCCGGGCGCGATCGTCTGCGAGAAGTTCGAGGATCGCACGCGCGAACGCCGCTTCGTCATCCGCCGGGACGACGCGGCCGCTCACCCCGTCGTCGATCGCTTCCGGCGCACCGCCTTCGTTAAAAGCGACGGTCGGTACGCCGCAGGCCGCCGCTTCGATGATGGTCCGGCCGAACGGTTCCGCACGCGACGTATTGCAGTTGACGTCGATGGCTGCGTATGCAACGCGTGGGTCATCGAGCCACGGCACGAAGTGAACGCGCTCTGCGATCTCGAGATCGACCGTCATGGCACGCAGCTCGTCCACAAAATCCGCATCGCGGAACATCGCTTTACCGACGATCGTGAAATGTGCGTCGCTTTGCTGCGCGACGAGCTTCGCGATCCGTAGAAAACGATCGTGACCCTTCCAACGATTGATGCGGCCGAGAATGCCGACGAGCGGAACGTTCTGCGGCAGGGCGAGCTGCTCGCGCGCCGACGCTTGGTCGGCAATAGTCTCGTAGTCACGCAGGTCGAGGGGATTGGGTACCGTTATGGTGTTCGGTAGAGCGAGCTCCTTTGCAACCGCCTTCGAAATTGCGATCCGCTGCCGCGTGCACGTAAGACCGATGGCCCGGACCAGCGTGAGCGCACGGCCACCCAAGATGTCTCGTAAATGCATAACGACGCGGAAGCCGCCCAAACGCCCCGCGAGCGCCCCGAGAACGTGCGCTTTTACGGTATTCGTGTAGACGATGTCCGCAGACAAGCGCCGGTATGCGGCGATCAGTCGCGGAATCATCGTTAAGGCGCCGAGCGTTGCCGAGAGCTGGAGCCGCTCGCGTCGGACGGCCATCACGTTGCTACCGAGCGCGACCACCTCGACTTCGAAACCGCGGCCACGAAGTTCCTGCGCGTAAGGCCCATCTTCGAATAACAGCACACGGGCTTCGATGCGCTGCGGCAAGTGCGACAGCAACAGTTGCATGCTGCGTTCCGCGCCGCCGGCGCTAGCACCGCTCTGCCCGACGAAAACGACGCGCAAGCTGCTAAGAGTGACCTGAGCCGGCCGTGCAACGTTCTCGTTCCGCAATGAGCGGAGCAGACGTTGCTGCCGGCCCGATTCCGGGTCGTGGAAGAAGTGGGTTCGTGGCGTTCTCCGCTAGCGGGCCTGGTTCTGCTTCACAAGTGGGTTTTAATGGCTCAATCTCCTTCTCGCCCGAGGGGTCGGCTCCGCGCGCGCAGACGCTTCTCCGAAGGACGCCGCACCGCGCGCAAGAACGCTTGCGCCGATGCCGGCCGATTATGAAGGAATCGCTACGTTTGCGCAGTGTCCCTATTACGAGACGGCGAGCGATCTCGATCGCGTACGGCCCGACGTGGCGATCGTCGGAGCACCATTCGATATCTCCACGACGTACCGTCCGGGCGCGCGCTTCGGACCGCGCGCCTTGCGCGCGCAAGCGTACCATCCCGGAACGTATCATCTGACACTCGGCGTAGAAATCTTCGATACGCTGCGCGTCGTCGACTACGGCGACGCGCATTGCCCGCACGGCCAGACTGCGGCCAGTCACGCGAATATCCGCACCCGTGTATTCGAAGTCGCGTCGCGCGGAATCTTGCCGGTCGTCATCGGTGGCGACCACTCCATTACGTGGCCGGCCGCGACGGCCGTCGCCGACCATCACGGCTGGGGCAAGATCGGAATCGTGCATTTCGACGCGCATGCCGATACGGCCGACATTATCGACGGCAATCTCGCTTCTCACGGAACGCCGATGCGCCGGCTCATCGAAAGCGGTGCGGTCCTCGGTCGCAATTTCATCCAAGTCGGGTTACGCGGATACTGGCCGCCGGCCGATACGTTTGCCTGGATGCAAGAACAAGGAATGCGCTGGCATTTCATGCAGGAAGTACTCGAGCGCGGCATCGCGCCCGTCATGCGCCAAGCCGTCGATGAAGCGATGGAAGGCTGCGACGCGCTCTATGTCAGCGTCGACATCGACGTGCTCGATCCCGGTTTCGCACCGGGCACGGGCACCCCGGAGCCTGGCGGAATGACGCCCGCCGACCTGCTGCAAGCGGTGCGTATGCTCGCGACGAGCGCGAACGTCGTCGCCCTCGACGTCGTCGAAGTATCGCCGCCGTACGATCACGCGGAGCAGACCATCAACAACGCTCATCGCGTCATCTTCGAAACGCTCGCCGGTATCGCGTCGAAACGAATGCTAGGCCGCCGAGCCAACAACAGCGGCTCTTAGATGCCGTTTAAACATACGCCGTCCGCTGGACGGCGGCATTGCAGCGGAACGCCACGATTCGCAACGCACGCTCGTCGGCGGTCAGAATGCAGCCCTTGAGGATACCGCCTTTCTGTTGCCCGCCGCGATTTCGTAAGGCGGCTTCCAAGACACCCGAAGTCGCTCGCGATACGTGGGAACCGCTCGTGGTCCCGATCGGCGGCGGGTTGCTGTATCTCATCAAACCGGGTGCGACATTTTAAGCCGGGGGCCCGCCTCGCGGTCGCGACGTCAATCCGCGCCGGCATGCGAGACCGCAGCCCGGCGTTACCTACGTGCCCGGTGAACCTGTCGTCGCGGCAATGGTATACGTCGCACTCGAATCGCGCTCGACGAATTCCTAATACTCACAATCCTACGTTTTCGAAGGGGCTCGTTTTAGCGCAGCCACGCTCCTATACTCTTGGTGTTTGCAACGCATGCCAGATCGAGGAGCACCATGACCGACCCTACGACCTTTAAAATCGAAAACGCCGCGCTCGTCCTGGTCGACCATCAAGTCGGCACGATCACCTGGGCCGGGGAACTCAGCGGCAACGATAAGGTTCAACTGACGAAGTGGGTGCGTTTCGTCGCGCGCTTTGCGAAACAGGCGGGCATGGCGATCGTGCTGACCAGCAGTATGGAAACGGCCGCGCAAGGGCTGTTGCTGCCCGACATCAAGGAGCTGCTGCCGGACGAATACGAGAAACGCGTCAAGCGCACCGGCGTCATCAACGCATGGGACGATCCGGCATTCGCGCAAGCCGTCGCCGCGACCGGTAAGAAAAATCTGCTCATGGGCGGCATGACGACCGACGTCTGCCTCGTTCCGCCCGCACTCAGCGCGACCGAGGCGGGCTACAACGTCATCGCGCTCATGGACATCTCAGCCGCGGTCACGAAGATCGGCGCTGAAGATTCGAAGAAGCGGCTGCACGCCGCGGGCGTCACGACGATGACCGTCACGCCGATGATCACGGCGATGCTCGGCGACTATACGAATCCTGCCGCGAGCGCGTTCTACGGCGCGATGGAAGCCGAAAACATCATGCAGCTCTATCTCGCCGGCGACCTTCGCTAACCCGCATCGTGGACGCGCTGCGCCTCGAGATGGTGCGTTGAAATCGTGTTCGCACCTGCATTCGCACTCGCCGCGGCCTTGCAGAGCCCCGCGCCTTCGCCGGTTCCGACCGGGACAAGCGTTCCCGCAGCCGCGATCCCAAGTTACCGGTATCTTGACGACGAAGAAAACTGGAGGAGCTTTTGTTCGCCGACGAACCGGCCGCCGGGGAGCCAGAACGATCTCAAATGCATTACGCTCGCGAACGATCCCAAACGCTACGTGACGCTGGGCGCCGACCTCCGCTTCAAGTACGAACATTTCTTCAACAAAGATTGGAATCCGAGCAACAGCGGCTATCTGCTCGAACGCGAACTTCTGGACGCCGACGTCCATGAAGACCGGGTGCGCGGCTTCCTGTTGCTCGAGCACGCGACCGCTACGAATCAGCACGCGCCCGTCGACGCGACGTGGCGTGACGATTTCGCGACGTCGAGCGCATATCTCGAGTACGACCTCGGCGGGGCGACCGGCGCCGCGGAACCACCGATCCAGTTGCGCTACGGCCGTCAATTGCTTGCGTACGGGTCCGAGCGAATGATCGACGACCGCAGCGGCCTCAACACGCTCGCAGCGTTCGGCGGCTTTCGCGCCCGCTTCGCGAGCCCGCACTGGCAGACCGACGTGTTCGTGGTCCGGCCGGTCACCGTTAACGCGTTCGGTTTCGACGATACGACCGACAACACGAAATCGTTTACCGGGGCATACGCGACGCGGCGCATCGGCGCGAACGCACTCGATTTCTACGGCTTCGTCGATCAGCGCCGGTCGCAGTCCTATTACCGCGGCACCGGCCCCGAAGTGCGTGAAACGCTGGGCGTCCGTTACGCGACGTCGTCGCCCTCGTTCGACTCCGATACCGAACTCGATAAGCAGTTCGGCTCCTTTGGCGGCGCGACGATCGACTCGTACGCGATCGAAGGAAACTATGGTTACGATTTCGGCCGCAACCTCAACCGCTTTCGGCTCGGCGCCGGCGGCGGCATCGCGTCGGGCGATCACAACCTGCGGAGCTCGCGCTTCTCGCTCTTCCGCGCGCCGTATCCGACCGGCCTGACCTTCGGAATCATCGAGGCCAACGGTAACGAGAACACGTCCGGTTTCACGCCGAACGCGTCGTATACGTACGACCGGCGCATCACCGTGGCCGTCAAGGATTACTTCTTCTACCGCCAGAGCATCGCCGACGGCGTCTACTCAGCACCCGGCTTTGCGCTCCGTGCCCCCCAGGGCAGCCACGCGGCACCGCTCGGGAGCCTCGGGTACGTCTCCGTCGCCGACGCGCTTGACCGGCACGTGACGCTCTACTCCGCCTATGCACGCTATCTCATCGGACAGTTTTTCGAGCAGGCTCCGGCCGCGAAGGGCGTTCCGTCGCGAAGTACGGCATATTACAACCTGTGGTTCGATTATAAGATTTAGAGGGAGCGATATGGACTTCGACATTCGCGCGGTGCGGGGCGCTCCGGGAAATCCGCTGCGCGCGGTGCTGCCGGTCGAAGGCACGGACCGCTTCGATCCGTTCCTCGTGCTACACGAGCAGGGTCCGGTGTACTACGCACTGGGCGAAGCGATCGGTTTCGAAGACCATCCGCATCGCGGGTTCGAGACGGTCAATTACATCGTTGAGGGCGAACAGTTCCATCGCAATTCGCATGGGTGCTGCGAATCTCGGGTCGCAATCGCTCGCGGCGGGTCAGCTGGCGACGAGCCGCGATCGACGCTCGCACGTCGCGCTCGGAGCCGGAGAACGCGGTTTCGAAGCGTTCGTCCTAACCGCGCTGCCGATCGGCGAACCCGTCGTTTCGGAAGGCCCGTTCGTAATGACGAGTAGCCAAGAAGCGGCCGCCGCCTTCGACGATTACCGAGCGGGACGCTTCGCACGGGACGTAGCTCGGTAGCAGGGTTGGCCGAGCACGACGTACGGCGCCGGCGGGTCGAACTCGGAGCGTTTCTTCGCGCGCGTAGGGCGGCCTTGCAACCGGGTGACGTCGGGCTGCCCGCCGGAAAGCGGCGCCACGTCGCGGGTTTGCGCCGCGAGGAAGTCGCGCAGCTCGCCGGCGTCGGGCTCGACTGGTACGTCCTGCTCGAACAGGGCCGCGTCGAAACCGTCAGCCGCAGGAGTCTCGTGCGCGTCCTCGCGGGTTTGCGGCTCGGTCCGGTCGAACGCGAGCACGCGTTCGCGCTCGCACGCGACGACGAACTGGTGCGCGACGCGAGCGCGGGCGAACGCGAAGCGCTTTCCGCGTTCGTGCAGGCCTACCGTAGCGGAATTGCTTTCGCGACCGATCCGCGGTGGCAGGTCTTTGCGTGGAATGAGGCATCCGACGAGCTTTTCGCGTTCTCGGCGCACGCCGACGGCGACCGACAGATGCTCGCGCTCATGGTCCGGGACGAACGGATGCGCCGGGCGTTCGTCGATTGGAACGACGCGCTGCGGCGCATGATCGCCGTCTTCCGCGCATCGCCCGTCGCCGTTGCGCACGAACTCGACGATCTGGTCGCCGCTCTGCGCGCTGAGAGCGACCTCTTCGATAGGCTCTGGACGGCCTACCGCGTCGGCTCGCCGACGACGCACACGTGCCTGCTCAGAAGTGCCGACGGCGTCGAACGGACTCTACAGTTCTTCGCGCTCGCACCAGTCGATAGCCCCGAGTATACGGTCGTCACGCTGCGACCAACAAGCAGCGAATCACATGGCCCGTTGTGACGATGACCCTCACGCGGACATTGCCGGAGGGTCAATCCGCCGGCGCGCTCGGGGCCGGCATGTTGCCGTCGGATGAAAAGGCGACCGACCTAACTCAGAACTGGGCGAAGCAGATCTCCCAATTCCTTGGCGACCTAGAGTCGGGAGTGACCAGCGACGAGTTAGTCGGCGTGTTGCGAGATTTCTTACAACTACGAGCTTACGAAGCTATCGAATGGCTTAGCGCCGATGGAGAAAAGCGACGCCTTTCGCTATGGCTTTACGACGAGAGAAGCAATTCGCTGTCTATTTATTTCAATAACGGCATCACTGATCAACAGACAAAGGACGCGAAAGTACCTAACGGTACCGGAATTGTCGGCACCGTGTACAAGCTGCAACAACAATGGAACGAGCGAGACGCCCCGTCCCTGCCCGTATGGATCCCCATTAAGTCACATCCGCCACGATATCATGGCATCTTCCTAACGCCGGTAAACTACGCCGACCTTCAACTCGGAGTGCTGGTCGTTGACCGCCGCAAGCGCGAGATCTTCTCGGAAAGCGCGGTCGATGTAATGTCAGCGCTTGCGGCGGTCTTCGCAGTTGCCATTGGAAACAAATACGCGCAGCAATTGCTGCGCGGTCCGGACGGCTGAGTTACCCGGCGAAAGCTTAGCGAGTCAGTTTCTTAAGACGCTCGAGCATCGCGCCTGGGCTATCTGGGCTACCAGAAGTTGCCGCACGATCGGGCAACGTTTCTGTGATCTTCGACCGGAAAGCGTCCAGGAACTTGCCATCGAGCGAAGCGGGTCGGCTCCGGCCGGCCCCAGACTGGGCGTTTTGAATACTTCTCATGGCTTTCACTACCGACCCTTTGCGGCTCTTGAGGGTTCCGGTGTTCCCGGCCCTTCGGTTCTTGCTCTTTCAGTATTCTCCAGCAGACGGAGTCCGCCCTAGCGTTTGAGCGAAGCTTCCCGCCGAACGTTAGGTTGGTTACAGGGCGTTTCGCCAGCCAGCACGCTTCTGCAGCCGGTTTGTGCGCTCGATCAGGCCCTCGAACGTAGCCCTCGGACGCACGACGGTGCTCTGAATGGGACCCAGGCTAGCTCTGGCTTCGCGAAGCACGTCGATGTCGAACCGCAGCGCAGGACGCTGATCTTCGGCGAGCACCTCGTCAATATCTGGCATCGTCATTCTTCTTTCTTCCACCATCGCGCCACTCCGGCACCGTTGATACCTACCCGTACTATCGACAAAGGAGATTCTGCAACTCGATCTTCCGCCATCGGCGCCGCCGGACTGCCAGTTAGTGGGCGGCCCTATAAGCCGTAGGTCGAGGGTGCATCCCTCTCCCACTAGCGTTTACAGTTGCAGCCTCCATGAATGCTCCGGATTTGAAATTGCGAGAGCGCCATCAAGCCATTCGCGTTGCTCAGGCTTAAGGTGTGGCAGAACTGCTTCGAAGTCGTCGTTGTCTTTCGACCGCGTGTTTTTCGATTTATAGAAAAGCTGGATCTCCGGAACCAGAACGGGTAGTCCGGCTGCCGTCCGCCATCCAAGCGACGCCACCGGGCGACGTATGCGAGGCTCCCGTCGAGACACCCAGGTGTCGCCATCGGCTTCGTCCAGCAAAACTTCAAGAGACCACGGTTGATCAACGCGACGGCGGCACCACAGACAGTTTAGGGGGGATCGGATGATCTCATTCGATCCCCATGAGCGCAGCGTGTTATTTCCGGGTGTGGGGTCAGCGACCACAATATCCCAGTCTCCTAAAACGGCGCGTACATGCTCCTGATCGCGACGCAGCACGAGAATGTCGACATCATCGTGCTCGCGGACGGCTTGGCCTACCGCGAGTTCAATAGCCCACCCGCCGGCAACCCGCCACGGCGCTCGAAGATCCGCAAAGAGCCTCTGAATCTCATTCAGCTCAAGCGGGCACCAATTATGTTTTGCATTGATGGGAGCGTCGCAGTCTGCGGGCCTCAAGTGGCAACAACGCGCATGGGATAGTTTGGGTCGAAACGTACGCCGGACCTCACACTTGGATCCATCATCCTACGTGACCAAATCCCGAACACGACGGTTTACGGGACTGACCGCTCGATGGCGGTCTGAGCGGCGCCGACGCGGGCCTTAAGCTGATCACCGACGGACACGGGGGCGGAGAGTTTGGCGCGCTCGAGAACGGCAAAGGATCGAGGCCCGGTAGCGAGTTCGACGTAGCGATCGTCAATCGCGATCACACGCCCCCTCAGGACCGAACCGTTCCGCGTCGGCTGCTCGGCGATCGCGCTCGTCAGAATCGTCGTTTTTGCGGCTCGCATCGCGTCGCGAGCGTGGGCGAGAAAGACTGACCGCTCGGGAGTCGGCTGCACGATCGCGATATTGACGATCGCAGCGAGCCCCGATGAATCGCCGCGCTCAAAACTCAATTTCGAGGTGCTGTACATTTGCTCACGCGTGACTCGCGCCCACTCCAGCGTGTGGCCAGCTTGGAGCGCGAGCTCGCGGACGAACTCTTGCTGCGTGCGCCCGTTGCCTTCTCGAAACGGATGGATCGCGTTAAGCTCGCCGAGATAATGTCCCGCGCGAATCGAGAACGTATCAGCGCTGAGACCGCGCAGCTGGATCTCGGTTTTCAGCTGCGCCGCGACCTTCTCCAATGACGGAAGCGATGTATTGGGAGAACGCAAAAAAAGGGGAGCCCGGCTTTGCGATCTCGGCTCCCTCGCGGGGCTTGCCGGCCCACGGATACACGTCTTGGAAGATGTGTTTATGGATAGCTTGCAAATGCGCCCGATCCAATTTGCCGACGATCGGGCGCTCTTGCAGTCGAGAATTCGGACGATCGTCCGCCACGCAACGATCAGTGCAAGCGCCGAACCAAGGGCATGACTTCGTCTATGCTGATTTCGCCGGCGACATACCGCTCAGCGATCGCGCGCGTGGCTGCATCGACTTCGAGTCCCTCGATGCGCAAGGAACCGAGGGCGTTGTCCACGTTGCGCTGACGCTGATCGCGGTCCGCCGCGCGCAGATCCAGAGTGGCGGTGACCGCGTTCTGCTGGCGCATGGTTTACGTTAAACTCCTCTATAAGAACGTCCGCAAACGCGGGCTCGATCGTCCCCGCTTGCTCGAGCAAGTCTTTCGCGATATTGGTGAGGTTGCCGTGTGGCGGGCGTTCGAGCGCTTTCAGAACCGCCGCCGGCGTTTAGCACACAAATGCCGCGTGACGATCGACTTCGTCGTCACGGAGCGTGCGGCCGATCTGAGAGAGTACGTACGCACTCGTCGTGGTGCGGTAGAGAGCGAGCTCCGTCCAACGAACGGAATCGTCGTCACGCGAAGAAACGGCGGCGAGCTGCTCACCGTGAAAGCGAAGATGCTTGAGGCCCGAGCGTGTAGGTCTGCATGAGCGGAGGTCCTGCGGTCAGGCGCGCGCGGGATCTGTCGGGCGCGCCGGAGTGGCTTCACCCATTATACCACGCACGCGAAGACGACCCGCGCCGAGCGCGGGGGCCCTCCGTGCGACCGCCGACCTTACTGGCTGCCGCCCTCACTCCAGTTACCTATGCAACCGGATCGGTTTCGGTTGGCATGGTTAACGCTGCCGTGCCATGCAAGGTCGGCGGGACAACCGGCAATGGCGCACCAACTCTCCGGCACCGGCTGCACCGTTAGAGCCATCATCGGGGCCCAGGCGAAGGTTAGGACCTGAAGCCGCCACGCTCTTTGCCGGAACGGCCGCAGTCATTGGACCTTTGTCCTTTCGAGTCTTACGCTTTGCTCGCTTCACGAAGAGAGTTTATCACCTGGATCAGCTGCAGAAAAGAGAGTGGTCGTACTCCTGTGATGGGCTTCGCATCCGTAAGCGGCTCGAAAGCAGCGAGCGGTTGCGAACGGAAACCTCTTAGCTACCGCGTTTTAAGCGAACCGAAGATCACCGGTAGCCGAAGCACCTAACGGACATTGCGGCGAACACTAAACCAACGGACGTCCATATGGCGGTTCGGAAAGACGTTTCGTCCATATGGTCGATCGCGACTAGGACAACAAGAATCACAAGAATTGCGGCCGTCGCCATCGCGAGACGTATCCCGAATGACCCAGCCGAGTTGCGCAGATTCGAAGATTGCATAACTGTAGCCCTCTCAATTCCGGGCCGTGCGACGGCCGCTCGGTTTTTTGCACGGTTTCTATGCCGTAGGCGCGATCACGCTAACTTTAAGGAAAGGACATTGCTTTCCCTGGAAACCAGACGTCTCGTAAACTACCCTTTTAGAGACGCGCTAGCGCAAGGGCCGTTTGCCTAACGGGCCTCGTTGCCCAACGGTCTGATCGATGCGCGCGGACGGGTCCCTTTTATGGCGTAACGCTCGACGATCGAACCGGAGCGGCGTACCAGCTCGTCTATGAAATCCTGGGGTCCCAGCACTTCCGCATCGTTGTTCCAGCCGAATACCCGCCACGCTGCATCGCTGGCTGTTCCGAAGTTGACGCGAATAACGCAACCGTCACGATCAACGATCTCGTGCTCCATTGTTGCGACGACATCCTCAAAGACGTGTCGCGCGATGCGAAGCGTAATCCAATATTCAAGTGTCGGGCCTTCCATGCGCCGCGTGCTCTCGCTCCAGTACGCCTCAAGATCGAAGTCGGCCGGTCGCTCATACTGTTCGCGGAGCAGGACGACGCTTGAAATGCGATCGACCCGATATGTACGATACTCGCCTGCACGACGCGCGACCAGATACCACACGCCGGCTTTAAGAACGAGCCCAAACGGGTCGATGAGACGCCGGCTCACGTTTCCTGTGCGGTCGCGGTACTCAATGTCGGTACAGCGGTCCTGGAAAGTCGCTTCGCGCAATGTCCGTAATACATCAAACGGCTGGCTTCCTTGATACCAGCGCCGGTGATCGACCAGTACTCGCTGCTGAGCTTGCACTGCCTTCTTTCGCTCCGACAGAGGCAGTGCGCCGAGCAATTGCGTGCTGACTCGCGCGCGGCGGTCCTTCAATCCAAGGTCCGCAACAGGGTCGGCGCCCATGGCAAGGAGCGACCGGACGTCGTCTGAACTGAGCTGGGTTAAAGCGCGCCGATATCCCTCTGCAAGGACGACGCCGCCCTGCCGACCCCGTTCGGCATAGACGGGAACGCCCGCTTCTGCGAGCGCCTCAACATCGCGGAAAATTGTGCGCTGTGAAACCTCAAATTGGCTCGCGAGCGCTCGGGTCGACTTCCGTCCCGATTCCTGGAGCGTTAGCAAAATCGATAGAAGCCGCTGAAACTTCATGGGACAAGTCTTCGCTGGAATATATGACGGCCTCTGTCATATATTCCACTGTATGATGCCGAAAGACTTCACTTCCCAACTGAGGGCGCAGGATGAGCACAACCGGCACGGCGGGCACGACCGGATTCGATTTCGTCATGTATCTGGTCGAGGATATGAATCGCGCACGGACATTCTATCAAGAATTGTTCGGATTGCAGCCGAGCGCGACCGACTCGGAGTATTTCGTCGAGTACCATCTTCCCGACGGCGGGGCATTCGCGCTCGCCAGAGACCCGAGCGCCGACCGAGAACCCTCAGGCGGCGCAATGTTTGGAGTGACCGACTCCGAAGCGGCCATTGCGCGCGTGGAGCAACTTGGCGGCAAGCTGCTGCGCCGCTATGGCGGGGATATTTGCACCTCCGGCTGGTGCGCTGATACCGAGGGCAATCCATTCGGAGTTCATCAGCGGAAAGTGACGTCTACAGCTAAAACGGAAACGCGCAGGCTGCGCATCACCGGAATCGATGTTCACACATACTTTGTCGAGGACACAACACGAGCCTTAGGGTTCTACAAGGATGCTCTCGGACTGATTCCCTCCATGGAATGGGCATCCGGAGCCGAGTTTGAGCTTCCTGACGGATCTACGTTCGGGATATTTAATCCGGACGGACGCATGCCGTTCGTTGCGCGAGCGGGCGTCGCGTTTGGGGTGAGCGACTTCGACGCTGCAATACGTGACGTAACCGAACGTGGCGCAGCCGTGCAGATGAAATTTGAGACGCCGGTCTGTTTCATGGCAACGATCGAAGACACCGAAGGCAATCAAATTACCTTACATAAGCGGAAAACTACGTAGCGAGTCTCTCTGTCCCGAAAACCGACCGTTTGCGGGACGATCCGCCGACATAGACGGGGCGCGACTTCGCGCGTCCCGAAGGTCCGTACCGTGATGGTATCGTTATGATCGAGGGAACTACGCGCGAGGAACGGCTTTCCCGGCGGCGTGCGGAACGCCAGACTATTCTCCCACTGTCCGCGCTTGACCAGCTCGCAGCGGGAGTCTCGATTTTTTACGCCGACGACGAGCTTGACGTCGAGGAACTCGCTGACGGCAGCCGCTACGTCGTCGAGCTGGTCGACGGCGGAAAATCGACGAAACGCATACGCGCCTTTTAGCTCGAGGTGCCCGAACTCCATCTGATCGCCGGGCCTAACGGGTCGGGGAAAAGCACGTTCGTTCGCGAGCTCCGCAACGGCAGGCTGGAGCTTGACTACATGATTCCACGGATCATCAACCCCGATGACATCGCCGTCGCGATGAATGCGATCAATCCGGACGCGGCGGCGGCCGCAGCCGGCCGCGAGGCGCTCATTCAGCGCCAAGTCGCCTTGGCGCGCGGCGAGACGTTCGCGATCGAGACGACGCTCTCGGGCAATTCCGAGCGTCGGCTCATCACCGATGCGCAAGCCTTGGGATATCGGGTCTCCATGACGTACATCGCTCTCGACAAACCGGAGCGCAACGTCGTGCGCGTCGAGCAACGAGCCGCAATTGAGCGCCGCACTGTCCCGGCTGAAACCGTTCGTCGACGTTACGAGCGCAGTCTCATAAACCTTGGCGACGTTGCCGATGCGCTCGATCGACTCGACGTCTTCGATAACTCAGGGCAAAGCTTTCGAGCTGCGCTGAGCCTTGAGCAAGGCCGGATCGTTGCGACCACGCCGCACATGCCAGCGTGGGCTCAGCGCGCACTGAGGGTACAGTTGGAGCGCGATCGCGGCTTCGAGCGCTGAGTAATGATGGAAAAAACGACGGGCAGGAATTGCACCTGAACGCGCACATCGCCGGGCGACGACGCTCGGTGGTGACTCATGGCACTGCTATCTAAGAGGGTGGGAGCGCTATTCCGGCCGTTCTGGTAATTAACAATGCGCAGACGGCTCTTAAATCTTTGGCTATCCGGAAAAAGTTGTTGATTTCGGGCTAAAACGTCCCGGCGTCGATCAGCCGTGTGAGTGTTGAGTTGAAATGTCGGTCCCATAGTTAGCCGGCCTCTTCTTCCGCTTGCGGTAGCTGCGCGTGCCAAGGCTCCTTGCTCCAACCCATCCGGAAGATGCTAAAGAAATTGTTCACTGTCCACGATCCCGTCGAGCGATGTTCGCGGCATGTCGGGCGATTTCTGCGGCAACCTTGGCACGCTCATCTTTAAGCAAAGCGTTTTTGCGAGCATCAGCCTTGTCTCGCACGTGCGTACATTGGCACGTACCGCAGTTGCACTTGCCGTGATCGGCGAGATAGCACGCTAAGCATTTGATCATTCAGCCCTCAACGACCGGACTCGGAGGTTTCGTCGCCACGCGCATCAGCCGACAGAGCCGAACCGATGACGCGTAACAGTGTCGGCGAGCCGGTCGCATAGCCCAATCGACCTGGTCTCCAACGCCTGCTGTCGCGTTAGCGGAGCCGAGCCACCCGAGCCGACCATCGACGTCGAGCAGACTTTTGGTTGTTTCACGACTGGCCGCAAATTCTCTTACCCGGGCCGTGACGAGCGCGGGAGTCATAAAGCCTGACGACACGCCGCAACTGCTTCTGCTATATCCAGCGTACATAGCACGTCGCGGCGGCGTGTCGTCACCGGGCGTTATCGCCAATGAACCTCGCGTACGCGGCCCTCCTCCTCGTCGTCGCGTGTGTGCCCACGTCGCTCCGTGGAGACAAATCGTTAGGAAGGTCTTCGTCTTGCCAGAAGTTGCCCTCTGGCAGCGTGACGCTCTTACAGGCGTGAATACGATCAGAAGGTCAGGCGCCGCTCGATCCGCCGGCGGTGATGCGCCTCAAAGAACGCTTCCGCTTCTCTTTTGGCGTCAGCATCGCCCCGTCCAACTGCAGTGCGCACGTCGCGCGGTAGCACAGAGCCATGTCGCCTGCAAAAGGGCCGGAACCGCGAGTTAACTGAGGTCACAGCGGGGCAGCCCAAAGCCACGCAACGCGGTCCTTTGGCCGCCTCACTCTCCCAGCACCAAAGCCACTTCCGCATTGATGCCTATTCGTGGCCGCCGTCGCGCTATTCCTAGTGCTGGCAGTCGCATGCACGGGCGTCGGTTCTAAAATTGTGAGTCGATTCCGCCCGGGGCGCGTGCGCATTTTACAGCGCCCCCCGGCGACGCGTGACCGTAGCGCCACGAGCTTTGCAGAGTCGCCTTGCGATGCCCCGCCGCTCGGTACACCCGCGCCGTTCGGGTAACACGCCCGCCGTTCGGCACCGTGTCAAGCCATGTGGAAAATCCTACCACGGTTGATTCATCGCGCCACATATTCTCTTACCGGGCGTGCTCGAAAGCGGCGTCCTGTTGCTTGGTTTTGTTAGATCAACCCTCGGGATGTTTGCGACGGGTCCTGCGGCTGTAGTGTCTCGAAAACGGCCGTGTCGCGGCCGCGATGGCCTTGGCGGCGTCATCGTCGAGGGCGCGGCCTTATGGCGCTTCCAGCGTCTCCTTCGCCTTTTCCGTTTGTGAGGCTACGCTTCGGTCCCCGGCGATCTTGCCCCGCGCGCTAGCTGCTGGCTCGGGCGAAGGGTTTCAGCAGGCCGACCCTTATGTAAGGTCCTCAAAATGCCGCACGCCTAAAAGGTTCAATAGAAAAAGGAGCAAGCGACCCGTTGCGGGGGAGCAGGCTCCTGTCTAAGACTTTGGACCGAGGTCCTATACATAGAATAGCAGGTCATGATGAGCCCCGTCAACGCCTGGGAGTCCCTAATCGGGCTCGCTTGCTCGGCTTCTCTTTATCGCGTTCTGACACGAACGACATGGTCGGCTTTTTTAGGTGGCAACCCGAAGCGAGGGTCGGCTTCCCACGCTAAGTGACTCTGAGGCGGTCCCTGAAGGTCGGTCGAAGGGATTGCAATAAACGACTCGGCTGCGTTACACTAACCGAACCGTTGGGTTACTTTGAAGTATGGGAAATTGGATCTCATGGTCCGCACCAACGACCACCGCCCCGCGCACGTTCACGTCATTTTCCCCGGGGGGAAAGTCGATATCGTCGTGAACCTTCGATGGCCGCCGACCATCCGTGAGATTCGCGGAAACGAGAAGGCACGCGATCCCAAAGACGCTCTCGATGCTGTCGCCGCTAATTACGCCGCGCTCCGCGCAAACTGGAAGAAACTTCATGGCCGCTTCAGTTAGTCCGATCCGTCCGCCGATCAAATACCCGACCGCGCACGAACTCACCGCAGCGCGCAAACGCGGGCGAGAGGCGATGGCAGAAGAACCGCATGCCGTCTCGGCGACCTACGATGCGGCAAACGATGCGCTCTCGCTTCGCTTCGCTCCCGACGCGCTGCTCATCATCGAGCACGTCCGCAAGGCGCTCCCCGAACTAAGCGAACTCAGCAATTCCGCACTCGCTAAAGTCGAGGTCGTCGGCAGCGGCGAAACGCTCATGTGGAGCGAGGCCGACGTCGCGATCGGCGTCGCGGCGCTAGCGGCGCGATTCGTCGGTACGCGTGGGATCCGACGTGCGGCGCTGAGCGAGATTGCGGCGACGCCCTCTGCACGCAAAGCGGAAGCAGCGCGCGAGAACGGCATGCTCGGAGGGCGTCCGCCAGCGTATGGGGTGACCCGAAAAACCGCGAGCGCCGGACGGAAGAAGTATGAGACGACTCGCAAAGCCACGACAGCCGGGCGGAAGAAGGTTGCGAGCGGACAGCCGAAATCGACGGGTACCAAGACGCACGCACGCAAGGCCGCCACCGCTAAGAAAGGCGGCGCATCGGGGGGGTACACGGCGGCGGGGCGCCGCAAGGGATCGTAGCCGCCCGCGCGGCGCCCAGGACCAGGTCCGCGCTCGAAACTAGAGTGTCTCGAAATCGACCGCTTATGGGACCGTTCTGGGGCGACGCAGAATAGTAACATATTGCTGCCCTTTAACAAGAAGCGTCGTTTCCGAGGTTAAGTTCTGGACCGGCTTTCTGGATTTTGAGACTGATCATCTTGAGAGATGCCCCCTTCGCTGCGTTGTGGGCTACGCTGTCCCGTTAAAAGTATGTCGTTCGATGCGGTGGCGCGTCGTTTCTACAACGCCTGGCACCGGAACGTAACCGCGCGGCCACGCCGCCCTTCACCAGACAGTGCGCACTGCCGCAATAATCATGACAACGGCGCTAGGTGCGTAAAAAATCCCAATTGACGGTAGACCGAGCATAACAAAGCACGAAAGCAGAGTGCCGGAGACAACGCGCGCCGCCGCGTTGAGTCGTTCAGGCAACGGCGCGAGGGGGAAGGCCGCAAGCAAAATCGGGATCGCCAGGGGAATCGTGACACTCCAGCCTTGGCTCTCTAGAAGGTTCACGTGCCGGGTTCCGATCGGTCCCGGCGTTGACAACGTTGCCGCGGTCGGGGCCAAGCACAGACCCCCGGACGCTACGATCGCCAAGAAAAACGACAACTTCACGAACATTGAGCCGCCGATCGCTGTCCCAACCTTATGAATTGATCTGATCGCTGTCGTAAGCGATGGGGTCATCGGGTCCAACACGCCATGCTTCGAGGCGCGAGTCAGCCACTAGTTCTTCAACCATAACTTCCGACCCGGCGACCAGCGTGCAGTAGAGGTCGATTTCGGAGGCGACGCACCATGCGTGGTCTTGCGGCCAGAACAAGTTAGGTGACTGCGGAAAAAAACATCGCCGACAGTCCAGCCGAGATCCGTGGCAGCGTCGAGCGGACCCTTGAGCAAGAAGTAGCCCCGCTGCGGGAGATTGACCCTGAGATTGCAACGATGAGCGGCCTCTTCTATCGAACTCTGCGCATAACGTCCGACGAGTTCACCGCCGCCGTTGCGAGCGCCGACGACGAGAATGCGGTTCTTGCGTGGCTGCTCAGCCGCGTCAATGATGAACAAATCGTAAAATGGAACCACCGACTCTTCGCTATTCGCTTAGCCGATGTGCGGCCCTAAGGATACTCGCTTCTGCGTTCCTACCTCAGCGGGCGGTTGAAAGTGGACCACCCCGTGGGCACTTGAGAGTAGACCAGGCCGGGTGAGTGATATGGGGTCCGGGGTTAGCTACGGCAGGGTCGGAGCCTTCCGCTTTGCGCGGTTAGCGCTCGATTCGTGGAGGCGATAGCTCTGCTCTATGCGAGATTAGATCATCGCCGACGCGCTGCACAAGTGTATCGTTCTCACCTTGAGCAACGATCGGGCCCGCGTACCGATTACCGATTCCTTCGTGTGCAGCCGTGATGCCTTCGAGCAACGTAATTTCGGGGGCGTCGGCCGCGCGGGCGACCTCGCGAGCGGCACTCACAGATATCTCCCCGCGAGATCCTCGCTCAAGATCGACGGCTGGCTCGAGATACGGAGAGTCAACGAGCGCGTTAAGCTGCTCGCTATCGAGCTCCCAGACATTCATTTCCCCAGAATCTTGGACTTCGACGAGCGACGACGATAACACGCTTCCTGCGTCGTCGACGTTTCCAAAGAGAACGAACTCGGTGGCGTTTAGCTCACGCTCATCCCCAAGGAGCACGTCGTTCAGCATTCCGGGCTCGGGCTGTCGTACTGTTCCGAGCATGACCTGATCCGACGGGATGGTAACGAGGCTCGCGCCTGGCTCGCCCAGATCTCGTGCATCTTCAATAGGCGCCGCGGCCGGCGCTCCCTCGTCCGACTCCGTTTCCATTGCCGCCCACCTTGTCGCGTCAGCGTTCGATCCCAAGTTCGCGGGCTAAGCTCCGCGCGCTTACCGTCGGACCGTCGTGTTCGTACGAAATATCAATCGATTTGCCAACCGAAAGATCGCGGTCATCAAATAGCTCCGCACGATGCGCTACCAAATCATCACCAACTCGCTGCAGCACGAGATCATCGTCCATACTCTGGATGACGCCGCCGTAACTATTTCCAATGTTCTCGTTCGCCGCGGCGATCGAAGGAGTACGCGCATTGGCATCTTGGCTCTGTTGGGCTGCCATCGTACCGTCGGCGAGTTCCGACGACTCGAGAAGATCGTCTCCTGCTGCGGGCATGGACGCGTCCATCTCCAGCGCCTCCGCCGGTACGAGATTCGGCGCACGAGAGGCGATCAGACTCCTAAACTGCTCGCTACGTGGGTTGACGCTCTCCGGGGTGGCCCCTTGATACGCAAGCTGCTGCGCGATGTCGCGTACCTGAGATCCCTCACCAAGACCGAGTGCCCCCTTGGCGAGATCAACGGCCGGCTCGACTAATTCTCCGACGATCGAGCCGGCAATGCCGGCACCCGGGGCCAGAAGCTCGCGGGCGATAGAAAGGCTTTCGCCAACTCCAAGCTCGCCGGTTTCATTTACGCCCACTTCGCTCTTCAACTCAGTGATGTTTGAGCGGACCACGTCTTGCAATCGCTCTTCCTCGAGCAGGAACACGCTGTACACGTTACTGCCAAGATCGGGCGCAGACCCCAGGTCCTGCACGAGCCCAGCGCTTGCGACTTTGCCGCTGCTAGGCTCGATCGCACCGACCACTGAAAAGCGATTTGCATTTTCGATCGATGGTTCACGATCGATATACTCATTTAGCTGACCGCCGTCGGCATCAATAATGCCGAGCTCCGCGGTCGGAAGTTCGCGCGCGTACATCAGCCTCTCTTCATCTTGTCGATGGTATTTGAGACGTTTCGAGACTGCCGCGAGGCGGCGTTCCATCCGCTAGAAGCACCGCCCCTTGCAGCACCGCCGAAGCCTGCAGCCGCACCGCGAGCTGCTCCAAGCCATCCAGACGCTCCGCCGCCTCCGCCTGCCATCATGCCGAGCTGCGCTCCGCGATATGCGCCGACTCGCACTACGTGAAGGCGTTCGGGACGGTGGCCGCCGATGCGCTGCAGCAGGGGCACCAGATAGATCAGCTTCTCGATGACCGCTCGCATGCGGCGACATTCGCCCGCCATGTTGGCGTGAACGCGCCTAACGCGTGCAGGGTCCAGTACGATATCGTCTCGTAAAGCGTCGACATATCCCATTACGACCGTCAGCGGAGTTCGCGGCTCGTGCCCGGCATCGGCGATGAAGCGTCGGATTTGGAGCTAAGTCTTCTCCCCAGCTCTGCTCGGCTACGGCGCCGAGTTTCAACCCGTTGTAACGCCAAGCCGCGCCGCCGGAGGCGCTGCCCGGCGGTTTACAGCCGTTCGGTCAGATACAGCCGCAGCGTTTCGGCCGCGACGCGCTCCTGTTGCATCGAGTCGCGGCTGCGGACCGTCACCGTTCCATCTTCGAGCGACTGGTAGTCGACCATGATGCAGAACGGTGTTCCAATTTCATCCTGGCGGCGATACAGTTGGCCGACGTTGCCTTCATCGTACGTGGTCCGCGCGAACGGACGCAGCCCGCGTTCGATGTTGCGCGCCCGTTCGACGAGTTCGGGCTTATTGCGCGCGAGCGGAAAAACGCCGACCTGCACGGGTGCGATCTGCGGATGGAAGCGCAGCACGGTCCGCTTCGTTTCCTTACCGCTTTCCGGATCTCCGATCGTTTCGCTGTCGTACGCATCCACGAGCATCGTGAGCGTCGTGCGGTCCATGCCGGCCGAGCTTTCGATCAGAATCGGCGTGTAGCGCGCCTTCGTCGCTTCATCGAAGTAGGAAAGGTCTTTCCCCGAGAGCCTCATGTGCGCGTCCAAATCGTAAGTGCCGCGATGCGCGATCGACTCGAGCTCGCCCCAACCCCATGGAAAGAGATACTCGACGTCGGTACCGGCCTTCGCATAGTGCGGCCGCTCTTGCGCCGTCAATTCATAGAAGCGCAGCCGCTCTTCGGCTACGCCGTAATCGCTGTACCACTTCTTCCGCGCGGTCACCCACTCGTCGTACCACGCTAGATCCTTCCCATCGTCCGGAACGAAATACTCGAGTTCCGCTTGTTCGAATTCTCGCGTCCGGAACGTAAAGTTTCCGGGCGTAATCTCGTTGCGAAACGATTTTCCGATTTGCGCGATACCGAACGGCGGCTTCTTGCGAGCCGTCTGATAGACGTTTTTAAAGTTGACGAAGATGCCTTGAGCCGTTTCGGGACGCAGATACGTGCGCGATGCGGAATCTTCCAGCGGACCGATCGCCGTCTGCATCATCAAGTTGAAAACGCGTGGCTCGGTCAGCGTGCCGCTCATCCCGCAATCGGGACACTTCTCGAGCGTCGCAAGATGGTCGGCGCGAAAACGGTGCTTGCAGTTTTTGCAGTCGATCATCTTATCGTGGAAATTGGCGACGTGGCCCGAGGCAATCCAGGTGCTCGGATGCATGATGATCGACGAATCGAAGCCGACCACGTCGTCTCGCAGTTCGACCATTTCTCGCCACCACGCGTTCTTCACGTTGCGTTTGAGTATCGCGCCGAGCGGACCGTAATCGAAGAAGCCGCCGATGCCGCCGTAGATTTCGCTCGATTGGAAGATAAAACCGCGCCGCTTCGCCAGCGCCGTAATCTCTTCCATCGTTACGCGCGCACGCTCCGTCATCATGCGGGTCCGGTTACGTTCGCCGCACCGGTCGGCCTTCCCGAATAGCGGCGCCCGCGCCACTCGACACCGCGTCCCGACAAAACGCGGAACGTCGAGTTCAACATGATCAGACCGAAGAATGTCATTCCGAACGGCTGGAAGACGGCCGTCGACGGTTCCATACCGACCATACGCGTACCGCGCCAAGCGGTCACGATGCCTGCGAGCGTGGCGGCTGCGGCTTCGATCGCTTCGTAGGGCCGGCCGCGCAAGATCGCGCGCGCGGCGAGCAGCGGCGACGCGCTAAGCACGAACATGGACGTCGCTCCGCCTAAAAGCGCAGGCAAGTTCCCTTCGGCGCCGACGAAGACGTTCTTCGTAAAGCCCTGCCAAATTTCGGGAAGCGCGCGATACATGCGAACGCTTGCGAGCCGGGTGCCCCCGCCGAGCAACAGCCGGAAGCGGCCGTCGGCTTTCATACGCCGCGCGAATTGGACGTCTTCGGCGATCTCGGCGCGCAGCGCCGCATGACCGCCGATCGCATCGTAGGCGGCGCGCGTTACGAGAATGTACTGACCGTTCGCAAGCGCACGTTGCGGCTGCAACGGATCGTTGAGCGCAGCGAGCGTTCCCGATGCGTACAAAACCATGCCGAGAATGAACGGTAAGGTGGCGCGCTCCCAAAACGTCCCGAACTCTTGATGCGTCGCGATCGAGAGTACATCGCACCGCGCTGCGAGCGCGAATGCGAGCGCGGAGGCGACGCCCGCCGGTGCGTGCACGGAATCCGCGTCGGTGAAAAGCAGCCAGCCGCCACGCGCGATCCGCGTGCCCTGATGCAGCGCCCACGGTTTACCGACCCAGCCGTCAGGCAAGTCGCCGCCATGGATGACGCGCACGTTCGGATACTCGAGCGCCAGCCGTGCTAGAATGTCGGGCGTCGCATCCGTGGAGCGGTCGTCGACGACGATCACCTCCGCCTCGACAAAGCGTTGCGTCGCGAGCGAGCGCACGCAACGTTCGATCGAACGCTCTTCATTGCGAGCCGGAACGACGATCGACACTCTGGGCAGCCGTGCCCGCGGCGCGCGCGACAACAACGGCACCTCCCACCAGCTCGGTGCGAACTTCGTTGCATGAACCGCAAACGCAAGCGTCGCCCCCGCGCAAACATGCGTCAACACCGACCCCACCCTAGCGGCTATAACGCGGCTTCCCGCACGCGGGGCTGGGTTTGCGCGCGCAGCTGCCCGCAAGCGGCCGCGATATCGCGGCCCATCGGCGTACGGACGGTCGTCGGCACGCCCGCCGCGTCCAACGCTTTCGCGAAGGCGCGGACGCGCGCTTCGGGCGTTCCGCGCAGCGGTGCATCGGGGGTTGCGTTGTAGGGAATAAGATTTACGTGATAGAGATGCCCGCGCATGAGCTCGACGAGGGCGCGGGCCGACGTTTCGTCGTCGTTGACGCCTTCGAGCATGACGTACTCGAAAAAGATCTTACGGCGCGTCCGCTCTGCGTATGCCGCGCAGACGCGCATCAAATCGGATAGCGGATACTTTCGATTGACCGGCATAAGGCGCCCGCGCTGCTCGTCCGTCGGGGCATGCAGCGAGATCGCCAAGTTCACCTGGACACCTTCGGCTGCGAAACGTTCGATTTGCGGAACGAGGCCGACGGTCGAGATCGTGATGTGACGGTGCCCCAGACCAAAGCCGTTCGGATCGTTGAGCAGACGAACCGCCCCCATGACGGCATCGTAATTCGCGAACGGTTCGCCTTGTCCCATAAAGACGATATTCGTAATCTTCTTGTTACGCGTCTTGAGCTCGCGCGCAAAGAAGCGTGCCTGATCGAAGATTTCCGTTGCAGAAAGGTTACGCGTGAATCCGGCTTGACCGGTCGAGCAGAACGAACAATTATACGCACAGCCGGCTTGGCTGGAGATACAGACCGTCGTGCGGTCCCCCCAGTGCTCCATGAGCACCGCTTCGACTTCGCTACCGTCGTATAGCCGGAACAGTCCCTTCGTCGTTTGCCCGTCGCTCGAATGTTGCAGGGTGATCGCCGCGACCGACTCGAGTTCGAAATTTTCCGCGGCCAGCTGCGCGCGCAGCTCGCGCGGAAACACGGTGATCGCCTCGAGGTCGGCAACGAGCTCCTTCGTCGCGGCACGATAGAGCTGCGCGAGCCGGTACGTCTTGAGGGCGTGCTTCTCCGCGAGCATGGCGGTGCCGGCAAAGCCGGCCCGCTGCGACTTCTGATCGAGCCAAAGATCCTGTGCTCTGCTAGTCACGATCAACTAGTATAGCACGCCGAGCACCTCGATGATGTGCGCCCGAATTTCGGCGAGCTGCCCAGGACTGACATGATGTTCGGTCGCTTCGACGATGCGTGACTTCGAGGCGGTCGTGAGACCGTGGGAAACCGCCCAATTGCTGCGATCGAGACCATTGCGATCGTCCGGGTCGATTCGACACAAAGCGACGGTACTTCAAAAAATTAGCCGCTACAGCAGCATGATAGCGTTCGGCTGCGTCGGCACTCTCGCGGAGAATCCAGGCGCGCCGCAGCTCTCGCGAGCGCTCGCTCGGAAACTCGCGCGCGAGTCTCGAAGGACCGAGGCCCCGCAGCTTGGCCTCGGCGTCGAAAAGCCGCCGCTCTTCCGAATCTAAGCGAATCGCAACGATGTCCGCCATGTTATTCTATTTTAGCTTACAGAGCCGTAAGCGGCAAGCGTAAGTTACGAAAGGCGAGCGCGGCGTCACTCGAAGAGGGTCTGCTGCGGTGCCATCGCTTCTGCAAGCGCCCCGCTCACGGGGGCGTCGAGCTTCGCACGCACCTGCTTGAGATCGACCCACACGAGCCGCTTCGTGGCCTCGAGTTCGCCGCCCGTCATGCGTAATATATAGGCCGGGTGAAACGTTGCTATCAGCGCCGTATCGCGCGGGCCCTCGAACCACTGTCCGCGCTGTTTCGTGATCGAGAATTTCGGTCCGAGAAACGATTTGGCCGCCGGCGCTCCCAGGCAGAGGATGATGCGCGGCTGCACGATCTCGAGTTGCTCGTCGAGGTAGGGACGGCAGTTCGCCATCTCGTCCGGACTTGGGGGCCGATTGCGCAAGTGCACTCCGTCGTCCAGCGTCGGACGGCACTTGACCGTATTGCAGATGAAAACGTCCGCGCGCGGCAGACCGATCGCGAGCAGCATCTTCTCCAACAGCGCACCCGCGCGGCCCACGAACGGCCGCCCGAGTTTATCTTCGGTCTCGCCCGGGCCTTCGCCGATGACCATCACCTGCGCGCACGGATCGCCTTCGCCATAGACCGATTGCCGCCGAAGCGACCCGATCTCACATCTGCGGCAGCGCTCGACGGCGGCTGCGGCGTTTGCCAAGCGTTGTTCCCGCGCGGCCCGGTCCACGACGCTCATAGCTGCGCGTTACCCGGTGCCGGTTCCAATAGGACCGCTTCGCCGAAGGCAAGGACGCGCGTCGATCCGTCGCTCTCTTCGCTCGCCCGGAATTGCAAACTTACTACTCCATTCGCCCCGAGTCGCTCGGCTCGGCCCAGCATCGCCGCGAGCGACTCGCCCCGCGCCCGCTCCGCGTCGGTCAAATATTCGGTCGATGCGAAACCGATAAACGCCCCGATCGAACGGAACGTCGAACGGATCAAACTGCGCGGCGTCGTCGATTCGCCGCTCACGCGTCCGTACGACGCAACGATGCGAAACCCATCGAGCCTTTGGAACGTTACGACCGCTTCCGGCGCAATCACGAGCGGCGTGCCGCCCACCGCAAGCCGAAGAGAAGCGCCCCGAGCGCACCCGCGTAGACGACGTAACGCCCGACCAGTGCTGCAACGAGCGTTCCGTACCAGAGACGACCGTGGTGCTTGAGCCAGTATTTCCGCCGCGAAGCCTGCTTGCGCGTTTCCACGTTATACTGACCGCGCGCGCTGCCCATGCCTTCATGCACCGCTTCACTCGCCGGAACGTACCAGGTTTCCCACCCCGCGCGATCCGCACGGCGCGCGAAATCGACCTCTTCATGATAGAGAAAATAACGCTCGTCGAACGGACCGATCTCGGCGATGAGAGCGCGGCGGATGCAGAGTGCCGCGCCGATCGCAATATCGACACGCCGTTGCGCCGCATGCCCCCACGCCCGTAGTGACGTCCCGTTCGCGTAGCGGCGCAAGAGCGGCCAATCACCCCACGCGCTCGACCGCAGAAACGCACCGAGCCAAGTATCGAACTCGCCACACGACTCTTGGATCGTCCCGTCGAAATTCAAGATGCGCGAACCGGCAATGCCGCAGCGCGGGTGCGTCTCCATGAACGTAGCGATCTCCGCCAGCGCCCGGTCGTGGAGTTGCGCGTCGGGATTGAGCAAAAAAACGTACGGCGCCTCCGTGACGGAAAACGCTCGGTTGCAGGCGGCGGCGAAGCCGAGGTTCGCGCCGTTCTCAACGATCGTTACTCGTTTGCCATAGCGTTCGCGAATGAAATCCCGGCTACCGTCGCTCGACCCGTTATCGGAAACGACGACGTTCGCAAACCGATGGTTGGCGCGGACCTCGGAGAGTTCGAAGATGGAATCGAGCGCCGTCGCGATTTTCGCTCTATCGTTCCAACAGACGACTACGACGTCGATCGCCGGCATGACGGCGCTAACCGGTTCTCATACGCCGGCCTTGGCTTCGAGGCGCGGACGCTGCTGCAGGTACGGCCAAACGAAGGTATCGATATCGCCGTCGATGACGGCGGCCGTGTTACCGGTTTCGACGCTGGTTCGATGATCTTTAACGAGCGTATACGGTTGCAGGACGTAGGAACGGATTTGCGAGCCCCATTCGTTCGCGCGCCGGTCCCCGCGCAACTCGGCGAGCTTGGCCTCGCGCTCTTCCAACTCGCGCTGCACGAGTTGCGAGCGGAGCATCGTCATCGCGACCTCGCGATTCTGCATCTGCGAACGCTCTTGCTGCGAGGCCGCAATCAGACCCGTCGGCTCGTGAATGATGCGAATGGCCGACTCCGTCTTATTCACGTATTGGCCGCCCGCGCCGCCGGATTTATACGTTTCGATCCGCAGGTCTTCGGGGCGGATGTCGATCGAAATCTTCTCTCCCGACGAGATTTCCGGCACGACGTCGACCGATGCGAACGACGTGTGGCGACGATGCTGTTGATCGAACGGCGAAATACGCACGAGCCGATGCACGCCGCGTTCGCTCTCGAGCATGCCGTACGCATTGCGGCCACGCAGAAAGAAGGTCACCGATTTCAGCCCGGCTTCTTCGGCTTCCGATTCCTCGACGAGCTGCGTCGTGAACCCCTTGCGCTCGGCCCAGCGCAAATACATCCGCAACAGCATCTGCGTCCAGTCTGCAGCGTCGACTCCGCCGGCGCCCGCGTGAATGCTTACGATGGCATTATGGCCGTCGTACTCGCGGTCGAAATTGGCTGCCATGTCGAGCGCATCGAGGTGCGCGGCCGCAGCGACGATGAGCGCCTCGGCTTCGTCGCCCGCGCCTTCTTCTTCGCCCAAGATCTCGAGCGTTTCGCGCGCTTCTGCCAACTGCCGCGCGACGCCCGCCATGTCGTCGACCTCCTCGCGCAGGTCAGCGAGCTGTTTCATCACCTTTTGCGCGGCGTCGGCATCGTTCCAGAACGCTTCGTCACGCGTTCGGCGGTCGAGTTCCGCTACGCGGCGCGCCTTGCCCGAATAGTCAAAGCCGCACCTTGAGGGCGTCGAGGCGCTCTTCGAGGTGGGCGATAGCCGTTAATTGGGACTCGCTCATGATACGGTGCGGCTTCTCCGTAACGACGGTCGTGCCTTCGCTGCGGCGCGCCAGCAGCGCGTCACTTCCAGACTCGGCCTCAATCGCAAGCCAATGTCGCCGGCCTCTTCACACGCATCGGCGTCACCTTTCTAGTCGCTTCCCCGTCAGGTCTTCGGAGGGTAGCAGCATGGTCCGTACATACTTGGCGCGCCGGGCGATTGCAGCGTTCGAGCGGCGCTGGAACTACGACGCAAGCTATATGCGCGAAGTGCTCGACGAAGGGGGTGTCGGGGCGATTCTCCCGCTCGACGCCTTGAATAAAGTCTCTAGATATCGGCGCGGGGTTCCAGCGCGCGCATACTATGCTGCCAAGGTGACGGCGGCGGTTGCCGCGGACTGTGGGGCGTGCGCTCAGCTCGTTGTCTCGATGGCCGAATCCGAGGGCCTCGACGTGGAGTTGCTTCGCGCGATCGTGGCCGGCGACCGCGCGCTACTTAGCGAGGAAGAGCGGCTGGGCTACGATCTGGCGCGCGCCACGCTAAAGCGAGAACCGGCCGATCACATTCGTGAGGCGATTCGCAAGCGCTGGGGACCGCGCGCACTCGTTTCGCTAGCCTACGCCCTCGTCGCCGCGCAAGCGTTTCCAACGTTCCGGTACGCGCTCGGTCGCGGTTACGCATGTACGTGCCTTCGCGCAGCTGGAACAGACGTATTCCGTGACGTCGAAGTGCCGGCGTGAACGAGGCCGCAGCGTCGCGCTTCGAGCCGTATCGCGCCAGGCTCGTGCGACACGCGTACCGGATGATGGGCGAACGCGCGGAGGCCGAGGACGTCGTGCAGGACGCCTACGTCCGCTGGCATACGGCCGCCGCGGGCGCGACAATTACGGACGATCTTGCGTTCCTGCGGGTGACCGTGACACGGCTCTGCCTCGACCGCTTGCGCTCGACACGCGCTCGCCGCGAAGCCTACGTCGGGCCTTGGCTGCCGGAGCCGCTGATCGGCCCCCGCGACGACGGCCCTGAAGTGCTGACGGCACTGGCCGACGACGTTTCGTTTGCGCTGCTGCTCGCGCTCGAACGGCTTTCCGCGCTCGAGCGCGCAGCCTTCCTTTTGCATGACGTGATGGACATTCCGTTCGCCGAGGTCGCCCGGACGCTGGGCCGAAGCGAGGCTGCCGTCAAGGCGCTCGCTTCGCGTGCGAGAGGCCACGTTCGCTTGCCGCGCCGGCGCGGCCTAAGCGCTACCGAAGCGTTTCGCGTGCGCGGCGCGTTTGCGGATGCGATCGGCAAAGATGACGTAGCAGCGCTGCAACGCCTGCTATGTGCCGACGTCGTGTTGGTGAGCGATTCCGGCGGTAAGGTTCCAGCCGCAATGGTCCCTGTGCGGGGTGTCGATCATGTAGGTCGTCTGATCGCCGGCCTTGCGCGGAAGGCGACTCCGACAACGCAGCTAGAGCTCGCGCTGGTCAATGGTATGCCGGGCTTCATCGTAGCGGACCGGGAGAGGATCGTACAAACCGTCGCACTCCAAGTCGAAGATGGGCAGATTGCGGCGATCTACGTGACGCGCAATCCTGATAAGCTACGCGCGGTTGCGCGCCTGCGCGGCGAGACGTGAGCGCCCTCGACCGCGCTCTCGTCACCGCGTTCACCATCTTCACGGCGGGGACCGGTGCCTTATTAATCGTGGAACCGCATACGTTCTACACGAATATACCGGGCGTGGCGACGAGTGATCCTTTCAACGGCACCTCTTGCGCGATGTCGGCCTCGCATACGCGACGCTTGCATTCGGCGCAGTGTTCGCGCTACGTCATCCCTCAAACGCACGCACCGTGATGGCTATGGCGGCGATCTACCTGCTCGGGCATGCCGCGCTGCACGCTTTTATGGAGGTCTCGTCTGCAAACACCGGAGCTGCGATCGCAGAGGCGCCCGCCACCGGTTACGCCGCAATACAACCTAACCCACGTTCTCGAACGATTAACGATCACGTCCTTGGTCGTTTTCCATGTCTTGCTCGGTCATGTATTCCCATCGACCGATTTCCGCATACTGGCGAATGTCTTCGGCGATTTGATTATCCGGATGATGCCGTGTAACGACCGAAACGATTTGTTCGACCCCTTCCGGTTTTAGACGGCCGAGCATGCGAGAAAGGTCGGCCTGGTCAAGATTTCGGGCAGAATCGATTTTCATCAGAACCAGATAAGGTAACGGAATGACGCGTTGTTCCCAGCGATTCATAACGGGCCGGCTCGCGAATGCCTCGTGGAGCCACTCTTTGTCGCTTGAAATAATGTCGATATCAGGCCTAGAAGCCAGCTCCCAGGCCGTACCATATAGGCCGAGATTCGTATTGGGAAATAGTAGATTGTTCTGCTTTATCCAGCCGCGAGCCAAAAGACGGCTCTCGGCTTCAGAAACATGGTGCGGAGCAACGATAATGTCGACATCATTTGTGTTGCGTTCAGGCGCATAGACGGCCGCCGCATGAGCGCCGATAAGCATTGCCTGGAGACCGTCTAGTTCTGCCATATCGGCATGGTTCTGCCTCAGGCGGTCCATAAGCCCGCGCAGATTGCTTCCGCTTCCAAGCGTGCGCTTGCGCAACGCGCGGCTTAAGAAGAAACTACGTCTGTCGGCCGCGCGGGAAAAATCAAATACGGTCCTCACGCTCCCAACTGAGTCGTCCGCCATGCTCACCCTCCCTTCTTGTTTAGTTGCTTCGAGCGGCCTTATGGGGCCTATCACGTTCGCCGCCCTTCTTCCAGCAAAGGCGCCGGAGCAACGTAAGCTCATCGACACTCTTTGGGTGAGCCACGCCGCAAACATTTCCGTCTATCTCGATTTGCCGTCTCTTGAAGTTGGCGAAGCGGCGAAGAGCCGCTTGCGCGCTGCCGGAGAAACCGAAAGCACCCAAGGCGTTCTCGATCGCGGAGGCGATTGGCAAATAAAGAACGAGGTGCGCGCCGCCCTCAAACGAGGCTATACGTTCGACGAAATCGCGCAGGCGCTCAAAGAAGACGTGAGCGTCCACTTCTTCCACGGCGATAAGCGCGGCGTCGGCAAATCGTTCGTCGCGCAGTCGTTCGTCGATTGGCTCGTGACGCGCGGTATCGCGCCGCTGGTGATCGATAGCGACATGCGTAACCCCGACCTTGCGTGCATGTTCCCCGACGCCGCGGTCCCCGTCGATTTGCGGCAGCACGAAGGCTGGCTCGAGCTGCTCTCGCTCTTGCACGAAAGCGACCGCGAGCAGGTCGTCGTCTCGCTGGCCGCCGGGATCGGCGCGGAGATAGCGCCGAGCTGCCGCCGTTCTTCGACGGCTTGCGCGAGCTGGGACGCGAGGCGACTCTCCTCTGGCTCCTCGCACGCACCCCCGACTCGATCAACCTATTGCGCTCCGCGACGGCGGCTTTCGACGGCCACGCGCGCGCGATGGTGGCGCTCAAGAACCTCTTCTTCGGCGACCCGGCGAAGTTCGACAGTTGGAACGAGTCGAGGACTCGCAGCGCCTTCGAAGATGCCGGCGGAGTCGTCGTCGAATTCCCCGAGCTGCTCGATCGGCTCGTCGATCAGACGGCGACGGCCAACCCGCCAGTGGCGTTCTCGGAAAAGCTCGACGGTCTGCGTTTTGGCGACCGCGCCGAGCTGAGACGCTGGCTCGAGAAGGTCGACGCGCGGAGCGGGTCATCGGCTCGATTTTACCATGGGCCGATACGCTGGCGGCGAGCGCGAGGGCGGACGGGTGCCCGACTTATTCGCCATCTAACCGCCGCGAGGGTGTCGATGATGGCATCTAGCCGAATCCGTCGCTACGCGGCCCTTCGCCGGCGGAGCGGCGTCGCTCGAGATGCCGCCGGTTTACGTCGATGAGCGCAGCCGGCTGTAGCGAACCCCGCTCTTCGTCGATTCTTGGCCTCTACGACGCGTTCGAACCCGCCGCTGGCTTCTTAACCCGTCCGGAGCTCGAAACGGCGCGCCCTAACGGGCTCGCGATGACGTCGCGCATCGACGCCGTGGACAATTTGCTCCCAATTTGACGGCGAGGTCCAATTGAGGCGCGATCCATTGGACCTCGCTGCTTTCGCTGAATTGAGATTCGGAAATCGATCGCGACTCGGCGCGCCGCCTCGGGTCGCGCTGCAGTCCCCAAATGGCCCGGGGTGCTAGTTGACGCCTCTTGGATTGAGAACCGCGAAGCGCCATCCGCCATCCGGGTGACGTCGCAACACGTTCGTGACGGTGCCCTCCATGTGCGTGCGATCGCCGGCGGGTCCGTCGAGGGCGAGTTCGAAGTCCGCGACGATTAGCGCCACGTCGCCCGAGATGGCCGAGAAGCGGTGCTTGCCTTTGAGCTCGGCCCTCGCGTTCACCAACGCCTGCAAAGCGTCGATGACGGCTTCGCCGGAAACGAGGTTGCCGTCAAGCGAGCGCTGGACAACGTTCTCGTCCATCAGCTCGCGAATCGCCGCGATATCTCCTTGCGATACGGCGCGGTCGAAGGTGCTTGCCATGTCGTCCGGGTGGGCTACCAACATCGATGTACTGTCCTTTCGTGGGGCTCGCAAAGGAGTATCGGAGACGCGAGCAAAACAAACATACAGGTTCGTTTGTATGTTGTCAACGTTGGCTCAGAGGTAGAGGTGGGGTATTCGAAGGGCTCAACGACGCGCGCATCGATCGTCGAAGGCGCAGCTCAACTCGTTCTCGCCAAGGGGTTTTCAGGCACGCTGGTTGACGACGTGTGCGCGCACCTGGGCATCACGCGCGGGCGGCTGACGCACCACTTTCGCACGCGCGAGCAGTTGATCGATGCGGTACAAGAGTACGCGTTTACGTTCTTTCGAGCGACCGTCGTCGCTCCGCTATCCGATCCATCGCTCACGCCGCGAAAGCGTGTCAAAGCGTCCTTTACGGCCATGCGACGCGTCTATTTGGAGTTGAGCGGCGACGTGCGCGGGTGTTTCATCGGGCACAGCGCCATGGAAGCCGCGACGCGATCACCGCCGATGGCGTCGCGTCTCGAGGAAATTCTTGAGCATTGGCGGGGCGGCTTCGCGGCAACGCTCAAAGCAGGGGGAGCAACAAAAGCACGATCCGACGAAGCGGCGCTCATTGCGTTGGCGACCATCGAAGGCGCGGTGCTTCTCGCACGCGCACGGCCCGACGATACGAAACTTCGGAGTACGTTCGGCGCGCTGGAGCGGATGCTGCTCGAAGAAATGCGCGACTCGGCGTAGCTCCACGCGCACGCCGCCGATAGAATGGCCGGCCGCCGCAGGACCCTGCGCTTCACCGGCGGTCGTCTCATCTGTCGGGATGTTCCGATCCGTTGGGATAGAGAGGCCGGACTCCGGTGCGATCACCCCGAGGGGCCCCGATCGCGCCTCCGCTCAGTTACGCGAGCCTCATCCGAGCATTCTTCTTCCGCCGTTCTTGCTGCGGTCGCCTCCGAGAAGCTTCGATATGCAGACACCCCGCGACGAACGTCGCGGGGTGCTTTGCAGCGTCGCTTAGCTAGCGGTTGAGGTCCAGCGGCGGTTTTGCGCTCGCGAGGAATGCGGCGCGGTCGACACTGAGATCGAGACCGCTCCGCGTTTCGGGATACGCGAGATCGTCGCCGGCGATACCCTTCCAGAGCAAACGATTGTAGTCGCCCGCGTCGTTGGCATCGGGTCGTGCGAACGTCAAGTCTTTCGTCTGCGCGCTCCACCACTGCGCGGTGCGCAGCGGCGCAACGGCCCGCGTGATGCGCGCGCGCATCTGGGGATTGGAGCAATCCGGGACGAGCGTCGGATCGACCGGCCGCCGGCAGAGATTGCCCGGGATCAGCCCGTCGTACGGCTGGAGGTTCCGCTGCGGGACAAAAACGTCGTCCATCGAGGCAGAGTTGGCGTCGTTAAGTCCGAGATGGTCGATCCCGAGCAGATCCTCCATCGTGCGCAACACGTTGTCGCTGTTATAAAAGGTGTGCACGACGTGGTTGCGCGCGGTGTAGGGCGAAATGACGAAGGCGGGGGAACGGTGCGAGTCAACGTGATCGGGTCCGTCCTGGGCGTCGTCCTCCTCGATGAAGATCGCCGTGCTCCGCCAATACGGTGAGTGCGACACCGCATCGACGATTTGCCCGATCGCGTGATCGTTGCTCGCGACGTCCAATTCCGGAGTGTTGAGGTGGGCCACGTTCGAATCGAGGCTGCCCGTGTGGTCCATCATGATGCACATAAACTCGAAGTTCGGTAAGTTCCGGTTCTTGACATAGGCATCGAATTCGCTCTTCCACTCCTCGTAGCGATATTCGTCGGGCGTACTGGTATCCCAAGGCCGGAAGTAGAGGTCGCTACGACCCACGAGCGGATTGTAGCCGGGCGTACCCTGGATCGCGTGCTTCAAGTCCGCGTGCCGCACGATCGGGTAGTTTCCGCCTTCATACTGGCCGTAGTGACGGATCGAGAGCCCGGCGCGAAGTGCACTGTCCCAAATGAAACCGCCGGTTTGGCGCGGGCGGTCGTCGCTCGTGCCGAACGTATCGCTATCGCCGCGAACTCCGTTAAACGTGTTGCTGTACAGGTTTCCGTCGCCAGCATACGAGATCGGAACCGCCTGGTGATTGAGGTCGTTGTTATAGCCTTGATAATCCCACGTCCAACCATCTCCGCTGACGTCGCCCGAGGTATAGAAGTTATCGAGGTCCACGTATTGCATTGCGAGCGCGTGATGGTTGGGCGTGTTCGGCTGCGGGAACAGGGTCAACCGCGGATCGCCGTTGCCGACCGGAAGATCGCCCAGCACCTGATCGTACGTGCGATTCTCTTTTTGAATGAAGATCACGTGCTTGATTCTCGTGCGCAGATAGCGCATTGTGTTCGAAACTTCATGGTTGGCCGTGAAGAGATCGTTCGCATCGACGATGGCCGAGAGGTAAGCCAGTGTCGGCGCGTCGGGAATCGGCAGCGTCTCGAGGCTGCCCTTCTCGAGAGCGAGCACGTATTCGTTCTTGAAACCGACACCCGTTGCGGTGCCGCCCGGCGACTGGTTCTTCGTTCCCGGACCGAGATGGGCGGGATTAGGACCCGTGTCAGATTTCATGTTCGAAACGTAGAGGTTTTTGCCGTCGGCACTGATCGTCACCGAGCTAGGATACCACGCCGTCGGAATGCGTCCGACAAGCACACCCGCCGCGATGTCGATAACGCCGATCGCGTTCTCACCGGCGAGCGTCGTGTAGAGCGTCGCACCGTTCGCACTGAGCGCCAGAGAGTTCGGGTTCGCGCCGCGGTAACGATATCCGGGCCGACGGACGTTGATCTCACGAACGACAGAATCCGTCGCGGTGTCGATCACGTCGATCGAGTCGAGATCGGAGTTGACGACGTAGAGCCGGCTTCCGTCTTTTGATAATAAGCTCTTGCCGGGCTGGCCGTCGACGTTGATCACCTTTTGCGTTCCGGCAGCACCGAAGACGATGACCTGTCCCTGGCGCAAGCACGAGACGTAGAACTTGTCGGTCGCGCCGCTCGGGCCGGCGTGCGGCGTTACCCAAATCGGATACTGTCCCGAATCCGACTTTAGGCCGGGCATCGTGATTTCGTGCGTGACCTTGCGCGTCTTGGTATCGACGATCGACACCGAATCGTTTTGCAGGTTCGCCGCAAAGAGCTCTTTACCGTCGGGGCTCACGGCGACGCCCGCGGTTTCCGCTCCGGCATCGTAGGTCGGTTGCGGGCTCGTGCCGTGCGAATCGTGGTTGAGGATGGCGAAGGGAGCCGAAGGTTCGTACCCGCCCGCAGCCTGCGCGTAGACGTAGACCCGGTCGTCCTGGCCGCCCGAGACGTAAAACCGCTTGCCGCTCGGGTCCCAAGCGATGCCGTCGAAGCTGCTCGGCAGCGCGATACGCTGCGTTTGCACGGGTTGACCGTGCGACACGTCGTACACGAGCACCCACTGAAACGTATTCGTCGTGATGGACGACGGCACGCCCGTAAGCGGGCTCAAAAAAGGAACCGTGATGGCGGTTCCTGCGCGCGTAAAGAAGTGGGCGTTGTAGCCGCTCGTGAGTACGAGCAGCGTCTTGCCGTTGGGACTGAGCGTCGTCGAAATGCCACCGTTGGCGTCGGCGGTGCCGTCAGGCCGTAGTCCGGTGCGCAGTTGCTGAATCGACGAACCGGGGTCAACGGTCGGTGTAATGTATTGACCGATCGGAAGCAGGGCTGCGGCTTGGTTACCGCCGACGACCGCATCGGGTCGCACCGCTGCTGCCTGTACAGGCAGAGACGCGAAAACGAGCGCTATGGAAAATGCGCCCGCGAGGGAAGGGCATCTGTTCATCATGGAAGCTCCAATTGAAGTCGAGCGTTTCGAGAACAACCCTTCGCAACGTAGCGAGTCAAGATTAATAACGCTTTAACGAATCCTTATCGAAGCCGGCTCACGGGTTCTTGGGTGGCGGCTTGAGCAGGAAAATCAGCGGAATGTTGAGCAGCGATGCGAGTGCGACCCACTTCGAATTATCCGCGTATGCGAGCACGGCGGCTTGCGCCTGCACGAGCCCGCTGTAGGCTTGGGCCGGCATCGATTGCAGCCCGACCTCGGAGAGATGCCGCAGCGTCGCACTGCCGGCCAATAGCGAGAGATACGTATCGAAGCTGTGATCGTACAGCACCCCGAGCGCCGTGGCCGCGATCGAGCCGCCTAAGAGCAGCACGAGTTTGAAGATGGCGAGCCCTTGCGGGCTCAGCGCCGGCGGCAAGGACCGCACGGTCACGTTCGCGATCGGAGAGAAGAGGCACGCGAAGCCGGCGCCCGACAAGATGAGCGCGAAACCGAAGGTCCAAAAGTGCGACACATACGTCGTCTGCATGCCGAGCAATGCATAGGACGCGGGCACGAATACGAAGCCGAGGGCAACCGGTAACTTGACGTTGATTTTGTCGGCGTTCACGAGCAGCACCGCAGTCGGCGCGACGAACACGATCGCGATGATGCGCAACATCAACAGCGCACCGGCAGTCGCCGGCGGGAAGCCGAGTTGCGTCTGCGCGTATAACAGGAACTCGTTGGCTCCGAACAGCGGCGCGCCGAGGCCGAAGCCGAGCGCGCTGCCGACGGCCAAGTTTCCCGTTTTGAAGAGCGAAAGCCGAATGAAGGCGCGCTCGCCGCGACGTAATTCCCAAAACACGAACGCGATGAAACTACCCGCGCACAGGAGCGAGTACGTCACGATCCAGCCGTCCGCCAACCAATCGCGCCGCTCGCCGTACGCGGAAACGAACTGAAAGCCGAAGAATGCGAGAAACACGAAGCCGATTCCGACCCAGTCCGAGGGAACGTCTTTCTCGGGACCGGGCGCTTCGAGAAGCAAAGCGACGATCGTGCCCGCGAAAACGGCCAGGACCGCATACAACATGAGCGCGCCGCGCCAAGACTCGTGATCGATGAACCAGCCGCCGACGAACGAGCCCGACGCGGCCGCCGAAAGCGACGTTACCGAGAATACCGAGAATGCGATGCCGCGATATTTCGGCGGACAGAGCGTCAGCACGGTCGCGACCGAGCAGACGAAAAACGTCCCTTGCGCGATGCCTTCGATGCAGCGACCGATGATGAACTCGTGCAGTGAGGTCGTCACACTCAAGTACAGCGAGACGACCGCGAAAAACACGTGCCCCGCGCCGAAGATGCCCCGCCGTCCGACCTTTCGAATCAGCCACGGCGTCATTAAAATCACCGTGTAATAGCACGAGTTGAAGCCAATATTGGTCCAGGAGAGCTCGTCTGCCGAGGCCCCGAGCGACCCGCCGGCATAATTCTGGATGGCTGCGTACACGGCGCCGAACGACTGGTCGACGAAGAGCGAAACGAGCGCCGCCGCCATAACGAGCAACTTACCGACGGTAATGCCGTCGGCAACTTCTAACTTTAGCTCGTGTTCGACTTCGGCGGCGACGGCCCCGGCCGGCGAAGCGGCTCCGGCGGTCATGCGAGCGGAGGCTTTTCGCGGGACACCACGAGAGTCTTAGGCGGTGACTCCGTGACAGCGTTTAAATTTTTTGCCGGAGCCGCACGGGCAAACCTCGTTGCGACCGACCTTGGCGTTGCCTTTGAGCGGTTTCTTCGGTTCGTCATTGCCGAGGTTGGTATGCATGGCCCGCTTCTGTTCGCCAGGCACCGGGCCGAGCAGTTGTTGAGCGTAGGCCGGGTCCAGCCGCGCTTCGTGCGCTGCGGACGGCGCAGTCTCGGCGAGCGTCGGCGCGATGGATCCGTGCGGCAGCGCTTCAAAGGCGGGTGCGGCCGTAGCGGAGCCGGCAGCATGGCCGTTTGCCGTTCCGTTTTGACCCGCTCCCAGAGCAACGGTGCTCCCGTTTTCACTCACGATGCTGCCGCCTTGCAAGGCACTCGGATCGTTCGGATCCGTGCGCTCGACGACGACCCGAAACACCGCTTTGATCGCTTCGTCGGCGATGTTGTTTTTGAGATCCTCGAAGATCTCGTAGGCTTCTTTCTCGTATTCGACGCGCGGATCTTTTTGGCCATAGCCGCGCAAGCCGATACCGGTTTTGAGCGCATCCATCACGTACAGATGATCGACCCACAGCCGGTCGATGATCGGCAGCATGATGTACTGCGACTCGATGACGCGCATGATCTCAGGCGTCAGCTCCGCTTCCTTCGCGTCGTAAGCGGCGAGCGCGATCTCGCTCAGCTTAGCTTTCATCGTGTCACGGTCGAGCTTCTCGAGATCCGCGACTTCGATGCGTTCGCGCAGCGGAAAAATCAACTCGATTTCATTGACGATTTCCCCGAGATCCCACTCCGAAGGATGCACGTTCTCGGGGGCGTTCTGATCGACCGCCTGATCGACTTTCTCACGTAGCGACTGGAGCATGAAGTCGCGCAGCGACTCACCGCGCAGCACTTTCCGACGTTCGTCGTAAATGACTTCGCGCTGTTTGTTCATCACGTCGTCGTATTCGAGAACCTGCTTGCGGATCTCGTAATTGTGGTTCTCGACCTTCGACTGCGCGCGTTCGAACGAGCGCGAGATCATCTTCGCTTCGATCGGCGTATCGTCGGTAAAGCCGACGAGATTCATGATACCCGCGATGCGCTCCGCGCCGAAGAGGCGCATGACTTCATCTTCGAGCGAAACGTAAAAACGGGTCGAGCCCTTATCGCCTTGGCGCCCGGCTCGGCCGCGCAACTGATTGTCGATGCGCCGCGACTCGTGACGCTCCGTGCCGATGATGTGCAGTCCGCCGAGCTCGGCCACGCCGTCGCCGAGTTTGATATCGACGCCGCGGCCGGCCATGTTCGTTGCGATTACGACGTTGCCGGGCTGCCCGGCATCTTTGATGATCTCGGCTTCACGCTCGTGGTATTTCGCATTGAGAACTTCGCACTCGACGCCGCGCTTGCGCAAGATCGACGCTAGCCGTTCGCTCTTCTCGATCGAGCGCGTGCCGACGAGCACGGGGCGACCCTTGGCATGTTCGAGCATAATCTCGTCTACGACCGCTTCGAACTTCGCATTCTCGCTTTTATACACGATGTCGCCCTGGTCCGTGCGGGCAACGGTCTGATTCGTCGGAATCACCACGACGTCGAGGCCGTAGATGTCGCGGAATTCGCGCTCCTCGGTCTTCGCCGTACCGGTCATGCCGGCGAGCTTGCCATAGAGCCGGAAGTAATTCTGAAACGTTATCGTCGCGAGGGTCTGGTCTTCACTGCGAACCGAGAGCCCTTCTTTGGCTTCGATCGCTTGATGGATGCCGTCGGAGTAACGGCGTCCATACATCAAACGGCCGGTAAATTCGTCGACGATGATGACTTCGCCGTCCTTGACGATGTACTGCTGATCCTTATGAAAGAGGTTCCACGCTTTGAGTGCCGCGTTGAGTTGGTGCGTCAGCTCGAGATTACGCTGATCGTACAAATTTCCGATGCCGAGCATCTTCTCGACCTTCGCAACGCCCTTCTCGGCGATCGGCACGGCGTGCGCTTTCTCATCGACGGTGAAATCTTCGTCTTTGATCAGGCGCGGCACGATCTTCGCGAATTTCGCATACAACTCGGTCGCGTCTTGACCTTGGCCGCTGATGATGAGCGGCGTGCGCGCTTCGTCGATGAGGATCGAGTCGACTTCGTCTACGATCGCGTAGAAAAGTTCGCGTTGCACCATGTCGGCGAGCTGCCAGGCCATGTTGTCGCGCAGGTAATCGAAACCGACTTCGTTATTGGTAACGTACGTGATGTCGGCATTGTAAGCGGCCCGGCGTTGCTCGGGATTGAGATCGTGCTGGATGACGCCGACCGAAAGCCCGAGAAAATTGTAGAGGGGTGCCATCCACTCGGCATCGCGCCGCGCGAGATAATCGTTGACCGTCACGACGTGGACCCCGCGCCCGACGAGCGCGTTGGCATAGGTCGCGAGCGTGGCGACGAGCGTCTTGCCTTCGCCCGTCTTCATTTCCGCAACCTTGCCTTCGTGCAACACCTCGCCGCCCATGATTTGCACGTCGAAATGACGCATGCCGAGGACGCGCTTGCCCGCCTCGCGGCAGACCGCAAAGACTTCCGGCAGCATATCGCCGAGCAGAGTGCGAGCAGCTTCCTTGTCCAGCCCTTCCAGGCGGCCGCGGAATTCGAGCGTCTTAGCTTGCAACTCGGCGTCGGTCAGGGAGGAGGTTGCCTCTTCGAGCGCGTTCGTCGCAGCGACCGTCCGGCGCAAACGCACGATCTCGCGTTCGTTACCGTCGAAAAGTGTCTTCAGGAAGGCCATAGCAGTGTATAACCGTTCGCGCTCGGCAGAAGTTACTCTTTGAACTCACAGCGGCAGCTGGATGCTGAACGTGCTGCCTTGATTCTCGACCGAGCGGACCACGAGCCGGCCCCCGTGGACGTCGACGATTTTCTTCGCGACGTACAGCCCGACGCCCGAACCCGCGATGCCGCGCGAACGCGCGTTCGTTCCGCGCCCGAAACGCGTGAAGATGCGCTCGACCTCCCCTTCCGGGATGCCGATGCCCGTGTCCGCGACCTCGATGCACGCCCCCTCCGGCGTGGCTGCGATGCGCAGGCCGACGGGGCCGCTCGAATACTTGAGGGCGTTGCCGACGACGTTATCGATTACGTGGCGTAAGCGGCCGCGGTCGAATGAGATGACGACGGGCTCGGAAGGCATCTCGATCGTGACCCGCCGCTCCCGGTCCAGCGGCGCGACCGCTTCGCGCACGAACGCCGCCACGTCTTCGCTCGCGCGCTGCAACGAGAATCCCGCGCTTTGCGTCGCTGCCAGCGCCAAGGCGTCTTCACTGAGCTTCGCGAGGCGCTTCGTCTGCTCGATGATCGTCTCCGCGCTGCTGCGCGCCTCCGCGTCGTCACTCTCGAGCAGCAGTTCTGAAAATCCGGAGATCACCGTCAGCGGCCCGCGAAAATCGTGCGCGAACATGGCCATCAAGTCGTCTTTGAAGGCATTGCTCTCGGCAAGCGCTTGAGAAGTGCGCGCCGTTTGCTCGTAGAGCTCGACGTTGCGAATCGCGAGCGCCGCGAGCGTGACGAGCGCGTCGATCAGCCGCCGTTCGGCTTTCGAAAATCGTTCGGGACGGCCGACGACCAGAAGCCCCTGTTGGGCTTCGAGTGCGGGGTCCGCGCGCATCATGAGCCGGCTGGCGGCGAAGGGCATATCGATCTCGGCGAGCACGGTGTCCCAAGCCGCATCTTCTTCCAGCGGCAGTTCCTCCGGCGGCGGCGGTAAGCCGTCGCTGCCGGCATAGCCGATGCGTGCGAGGACGTGGCCGCGCCGGCCGTAGACGCTGACGTAGCGCGCGAACACCATCCGCTTGACGAGGCTGCACAGGACCCGTGCCAACGGCTCGAGTTCGTTGACGCCGAGGATCGTCCGCGCCGCATCGACCAGAGCCGCCCCTTCGGCGGCGTAACGGCGCAACTGCTCGAACGCGAGGGCGCTCCCGAGCGCAAGCGAGAGCTGTCCGGCGAGCGCGCGCAGATGTTTGACATCATCGTCGCTGAGCGGGACCGTCGCGCCCTCGATGACGAGCATGGCCCGCAACTGTCCGTCGAACGAGACTGCGACCAAATCTTCGCCTCCGACGCGCATGAGCGCCCGCAAGCGGAGCACGTCCAGATCGACCTCGTCGACCGAGCGCGATGCGCGACGCGTAGCAGTCGGGCTCGCGGCGACAGGCCGAAATTCGCGTTCGCGCAGCTCGTAAGCAACACACGTACGCTGCAGATCGCGCGCGATGCCGCGCGCGACGATCGCAAGCATATCGTGTGCTTCGCGAGCGTCGCGTAGCGCTCGCATCGTCCGTTCGAGGCGTTCGTTACGCCGGCGGCGATCCGCCTCGAGCGAATCCTCGACCAGAATCGGCTACGATGCCTGAGGGTTCGGCGCGCCCATCGAAGACGACGAACTCGTTCCCGATTGATACGACGCATCGGGCGCGCGATTCTTCGTACCTTGATTCAAGAAGAAAAAGACGAGCAGCACGACGATGCCGACCACGATTGAGATGCCGGCGAAGCGGACGGCTTCCGACGAAGCCATTCCTTGGCCGCGCGTATTGACGATTTGTCTGCTCATAGACCTCTCCTTAAGAAGCGTTAAGTTAGCGCGTTATACCCTGAGCTTAGCGGGATGGTTGATCTTAGCAACCGGCACGTCCCGCATCAGTTCACCCACGGTGACGAAGCGAAAACCGGCTTTGCGGAAATGCGCGACGATCGTCGGCAGCACCTCGAGCGTATTGAGCCTGCCGCTGTGCAGCAGCATGATTTCGGGGGCGGTCGCGAAGCGTTCGATGTGCGCCGCCATAACGGCCGGCGTCGCAGCCGAACGCCAATCTCCGGGATCGTCGTTCCACAGGATGACGTGATAACCGGCGCGCTGGGCGGCTTCGACCGTTGCGAGCGTAAAGCGCCCGTGCGGCGGACGCATCATGCTCGTGATCGCGGGGTCGTGCACGTAGCGCTGCAACGTGCGTGCCCCAGCCTGAAGTTCGAGCTCGACCTGCGTCGCGGCCAATGCCTCGAAGTCGGCCGGATGCGTTTGCGTGTGGTTGGCGATCTCGTTGCCGCCCGCTTGGATGCGCCGCGCGAGATCCGGGAAAAGTTCCGTATCGTCGCCGATGAGAAAAAAGGTCGCCGGCACGCGCAACTCGCGTAGCACGTCGAGCAGGAGGGGCGTCTCGACGGGGTACGGACCATCGTCGAACGTCAGGGCAATTAGTCGCGGGCTGTTTTGGCGGTCGGCAGGCATGCGATCGTGCACGATCCGCCCGAGGTGCGCCGCGAGCCCGGGCGATAGCGCACGCGACGCATCGGCGTCGCGTGCGATCAGCGCAGGCGCTGCCGGCCGCGACAGGAGGTGACGCACGCCGAGTCCCGCCGCTATCCCGATTACGAGCATCGCTGCGTAGGCGAGAGTCCGCACGCGCGCGCTCACTTAGCCGCGGACGCGTGCGTCTCGGGAACCGAAGCGACGTAATCGCGTCCGACGATGACGGTCACGTCGCTCGTCGAGGGGCGCGCATCGGGTTGCACGGTCGCGGTTTGCAGGGCGAGCGCGCTTCGCACCCGCTCGCCCGCCAGCGGCGTCATGGTCGAGTGCACGTGGATCTCGGTCGCGTCGTAACCAAAGCGCGCGGCATTTGCGACGCTCTGCACGACGAACCCACGCCGCCGCAGAACATCCGCGAGCGCGGCGCCTTCGCCTTTTATACCCGATCCGTTCTCGACCTCGATGTGAATCTTCGCGGGGTCCACGGCGGCCAGAGCGCGCGCGTCGGGGGGCACCGGACTCATAAAGATCTTCGCAACGAGCGCCCGTTTCCCAGGCTCGTCAGCGAGGATGACCTCGCCGCAACACGCGAGCTGTTTGTCGCCGACGTAGGGGACTTGGTCCGTGCTGATCTTCGAAAGATCGACATGCTGAAACGCCCAAGCGAGGCTGAGCATTTCCTGTTGACTCAGATCGGTGTAAACGTTTTTACGCACCACGTCGATCAACGCGTTGATGTGCAGCAGATCGTTGAACTTGTCATTCTTGAGTTTGGCGACCGTAATCTTGATGACTTGATCTTGGCGCTTGATGCGGCACGGGTCGCTGCACGCGTCGTGCCGGAAACGGCTGTAGGAAACGGCTTGCTCGCCGTCCATGTGGTATCTCTTGCCGCCGGTGAAGTGGATGTGCAGGTGGCCCCAGTTATCGTCGTAATTCATCGTTTCGTCCGGCACCACGTCGATGCCGCCGATAGCATCGATCAGACTCTTCGTCGCATTGATACGCAGCGTGATATAACGATCGAAGCGCGGCACGCCAAGAAAGCCCGCGACGACTCTCTCAGTATTGTGCGCGGCCATCGCCGAATTGCCGTTGAAACCGCCGTAGCCCGCGTTCACCTTGTTTTCGGACCCGTCGGGCATAACCGCGTCCATGTCACGCGGTACGGAAAGGATCGCGACGGAACCCGCGGGGTTGCGTTCGTTCGGTAAATCGAGCGCAACCGCTTTGATCGTGTCGGCGCGCGCGTTGGCGGACATTTCCTCGTCTTTGCTATTGTAATCGTAATCGATCCCGAGCAGCAGCAGCGCGATGCGATCCTGATGGAAGAGTTCTTGCGGCGAGGCGATGAACGGCAGGCGCACGTCGCTGCCGATGACGTCGGACGGCGTACGGTGCTGGACGACCGACTGCATCGCGACGCCACCCGCGGCGATGCCGAACAAGAGCGCAAGAACGATCAGCAGCTTGGTAACGACGTTCATCCTACCTTAAACGCCGGCGAGTTGCGGCGCGGGCGCGAGCGAGCCGTAGAAGTCGAAAGCGGTCGCGCCACCCAGCGTTACGCGCGCGAACTCCCCGACTGAAGCTTCACCGGTAAAATAAACGCCGCCGTCGACGCCGGGCGCTTCGCCCATCGACCGCCCGGTCCACGCGTGCGACGCGCCGAGCGCTCCCCGCAACGGATCGCTGCGCCGTAACGCGCGATAGTCTTCGACGAGCACGCTTTCCACGCGCCCCACCCGCTTCGCTCGAGCCGCAGCACTCGCGTGCCGTTGCGCTTCCCGCAGCCGTAGAAGCCGGTTGCGCTTGACTTTGTCCGGGACGCGCGCTCCGAGCAGGGCCGCAGGCGTCCCTTCTTCGCGACTGTACGTGAAGAAGCCGACCCGATCGAGTTCCGCTCGGGCGATCCACGCTTGGAGGTAGTCGACATGCTCCTCGGTTTCGCCCGGAAAGCCAACGATGAACGTCGAGCGCATCGTCAGGCCGGGGATGCGCCGCCGGAACTCCGCGAGGATCTCCAGATAGCGTTCGCCGCTCGCGGGCCGGAGCATCGCCCGCAGCACTTCGGGATGAGCGTGCTGCAAGGGCATATCGATGTATTTGCAAACCTTGGGCAACGTCGCCATGGCATCGATGAGTTCGGAATCGACCGTGGCCGGATAGAGGTAGAGGAGGCGAATCCACTCGAGGCCCGGGATCGCGTCCAGATCGGCGAGCAATGCGGCGAGCCCTCCGCGACGCGTGCCCCGGTCGCGTCCGTACATCGACGTATCTTGCGCGATAAGGATCAATTCTTTCGTACCGGCTCGCGCCAGCGCCCGCGCTTCGAGCAAGATCGACTCGCGACTGCGGCTGCGAAACTTTCCGCGCAGTTGCGGGATGATGCAGAACGTACACGGATGATCGCAACCCTCGGCAACTTTGAGGTATGCGGTCGCCCGCGGTGTCGTGATGAGCCGCGGCAGAAAATCGTGCTCGGGCTCCGGCTCGAAATCGAGCCGGACCGGCGCACGACCCGCTCGCGCCTCGTCGAGCACCTCGACGATCGAGGCATAGGCTCCCGTTCCGACCACGCCGTCGATCTCTGGCACGAGTGAGCGCAGTTCTTCGCCGAAGCGTTGCGACAAACAGCCCGCGACGATCAATTGCTGCCCCGGCTTCTTCTGCGTAGCGTGCGCCAGGATCGTGTCCGTCGACTCCGCTTTGGCGGCGTCGATGAAAGCGCAGGTATTGATCACGACGACCCCTGCGTCCGCGGGTTCGGGGACCAGTTCGTAGCCACCCTGACCGAGCTTCCCGATCATCACTTCCGAATCGACCAGATTCTTCGCGCATCCGAGGGAAACAAAGGCGACGCGTCTACTTACATCCGGCAAAACTCAGCGCACTTCGCCGCCGGCCGGCGCCCTTCCTGACCCGGCAGCGTTTCTGGCAATTCAAATCGGGAGCGGCCGCGCCGCTCAGCGATAATTGACGAATTGCAACGGGACGTCGATGTCGAGCCCTTTGAGCAGCGCCTGAACCTTTTGCAGGTCGTCCTTGCTCTTCGCCGAGACCCGCAGCTGCTCGTCCTGATACTGGGTCGTGACTTTGAGTTTAGCAGCTTTAATCGCGTCGACGAGCGGTTTCGATTTGTCTTTCGCGATGCCGCTCTTCACCGTGACGACCTGGCGCACGGCGCTGCCGGCGGCCGGCTCGACCTTCCCGAAATCGAAGGTTTTCAGGGAAATGCCGCGCTTGTTGGCACGACTTTGCAGGACGTCCACGACGTTTTTGAGCTTCAGCTCATCGTCGGTCGTAATGGTAATCGCCTTATCCGCGTGCTCGATCGTCGTTTTGGAATTCTTGAAGTCGAAGCGGCCCTCGATCTCTTTGCGCGTTTGGTTCAGCGCGTTGTCGAGCTCTTGAGCGTCCACTTTGGAGACGACGTCGAAAGAAAAGTCTGCCATCGGGGACGGATCTTCAGCGAGCGCCGGGCCTACTCTTCCGCCAGCGGCAGAGAGCGTTCCACCACGCCGCCCGGGTGACCCATCGAACCGAGAGCCTTGCCGTTTACCGTCAGCTCGACTCCGCCCGCATTGCCGGTGCGCACGTCGGCGAGCTTGCCATGAAACGCCTTGCGCGTGCCCGCCGGGAAGGTCCCCTCGAGACGCTGCGTCCCGTCGATTTGCACGGAAACCCAGCTCGCTTTCGTCAGCCGGACCTCGAGCGTAGACCTTGCGACCCCGGCTGCAGCGCGCTCAGGCATGGTTCGGGTTGCCAGGGCGCGCCGAGAGATCGCGGAAGCGGCAGGCGCCGGCCCCAAAACGGTCTTCGCCGGCACCGTACGGGGCCGCGCCGAGCGGAGTTCGAAGGCGTTGTACCCGACGAAGCCGACGAGGAGCGCCGCAGCTAACGCCGCGGCCCATAACCAGGGAGACGGCCTGTGCGCGCGTGCGCGAACGCGTCCATACGAGCGCTCCCGGCCGGCAATGGCCGCCCCGAAACCGGCGCCATCCTCGTCCAGCGACGCATTGAAGTAGGCCACGGCAGCCTCGGGTTCCAGGCCGAGAAAACGCGCGTAGGTCCGCATGAAACCGCGCACGTAGACCGGCGCCCCGATCGTCGACCACTCCTCGTTTTCGATGCCCTCGAGGTACACGGAGCGAATGTGAAGTTGCTCGGAAACTTCCGATAGGGAAAGATGACGCGCCTCCCGTGCGGCGCGATACGCATCCCCAATGTGCGGCATCGATGTTTTGTGTTTGCGTCCTCGATGCGTTATCCTGTTCGGCGGTGGGTCTGAAGAGCAAGCCGCGCGTCGTCGCGGCAATGAGTGGCGGGGTCGATTCTGCGGTCGCCGCCGGATTGCTGCGCGAGGCCGGCTACGACGTCGTCGGCGTGACGATGAAAATGTACGCGCCTTCGAAGCCGGCCGCGGCGAAAGCGTGCTGCGGGGCGCAAGACTTCGATGATGCCCGGGCGAGCGCGGCCGTCCTCGGCATCCCGCACTACGTACTCGACTTCGAGGCGGCCTTCGAACGGCACGTCATCGAACGCTTCGTCGCCGACTACCGGCGGGGCCGCACGCCGAATCCCTGCGTCGCCTGCAACAATTTCGTGAAGCTGGGCACCTTGCGCCGCTTCGCCGGCGAAATCGATGCGGCGTTCGTCGCGACGGGCCACTATGCGCGGCTCGAGCACGCGCCCGACGGTCCGCACCTCTATAGCGGCGACCCCGGCAAAGATCAATCGTACGCGCTCTCGCAACTGAGCCCGGCTCAGCTCGCAGGGCTGCTGCTCCCCCTGGGCACGCTGGCGAAGCCGCAGACGCGGATCCATGCCGAGCGGCTCGGCCTGCCGGTTCATGACAAGCCGGATTCTCAAGACATTTGCTTCGTCGAAGGTGGCGATTACCGCGACGTGCTGGCCGCGGCCGCGGATGGCAGCGAAACCGGCGGCAGCGTCGTTACCGCTGCCGGGGAGCGCGTCGGCGCGCACGCCGGCATATCGCAGTTCACGATCGGACAGCGGCGCGGGCTGCCGGCGACGCACTTCAACGATGGACCGCGCTACGTGACGCGGATCGACGCTCGCACGAAGACGGTCGTCATCGGACGCGAAAACGAGCTCTCCGCCGCAGGCCTGATCGCAAGCGACCTCAACCTTATCCGGCCCGAGCGTTTCACGCGACCCGTCCGCGTGCGAGCGATGACGCGCTACCGCTCGCCGCTCAATTATGCGACGGCCTCGCTCGGCCCGGCGGGCACGCTCGAGCTGGCGTTCGATCTGCCCGAGCGAGCGGTAGCACCGGGCCAGCTCGTCGCGCTCTACGACGAGACGACGCCAGAAGTGCTTGCCGCGGCCACCATCAACGAGGGCATGTAGGCGCAATCCTGCAATTCGCGGTAGGCGTTCGAAAACGTGAAGCAGATTACAGGTATGCCCCTGCGCGCCCTTACCACGGGGAGCTCGCGACACGACCGACCGAATGACGGTGATATGAGTAACGCGCCTATCGGAAATACGCCGGCGTCCGTTCCCGAACCGCTTCCCGGCATCGCGATCTTGCGGCGCGTCGACGTCGTCGACGCCGAGCTGCGCGTGTTGCTCTCGGGCAGCGGGCGCGATTTCCTCGTTGAAGCCGAAGGTCAAGTCCTCGCACCGGAAATCGCAGCCGAAGTCGAGACGCTCGTTCGGACCAACGACTTTGCGCGCCGGCCGGTCGCGACAGGACTTGCAGGCAAAGATTTCGCGCTACGCATCGTCCGCACGACGGGTCCCGCCGGCTCGTTCTACACGGTGTATAGCGAGCGGACGCTGCTACGCCGCCGGCTCGCGCAAATCGTGGGGCGCTACGGCCTGACGCCATCCGAAACGGAGCTGCTGCGCCTGGTCGCCGGAGGGTACGCGTTTGCTGAGATCGGCCGCCGGCTCGAAATCGGGCCGACGGCGCTGCGCCGGCAACTGCGCGAGCTCGAAGAGAAAACCTCTTGCATCGGACGTAAGGGACTCGCCAAGCTCGCTCACGGCACGGAAACGAGCGCCGTCAGCTCGCCGTTGCTAGCTTCATTTCCGGCCGCAAATTCCAATACGTATCGCGCACGACGGGCCGGAAACCGGCCCCGATAACCGCTTCCTCCAGTTGCTGTCGCGTCGCTGCGTTCGTTGAACCGGCAAGGGTCACGACCCGCTCCTCCAGGATCGTGCCGCCCATGTCGTCGCACCCGTACAGCAGCGCGAGCTGTCCCATCTTGAGACCCGGCGTCAGCCACGAAGCCTGCAAGTGCGGGAAATTATCGAGGTACAAGCGCGACATCGCAAGCACGCGCAGGTAATCGAGTCCGGTCGATTCCTGTCCCCCGCGCGGTGTTTTATACGGCACGTAATACCACGGAATGAAGGCCGTAAAGCCGCCCGTCTCGTCCTGCAGCCCGCGCATGACATCGAGGTGCTCGATCCGTTCGGCAACGGTTTCGACCGAGCCGAACATCATCGTCGCGGTCGTCGGCATGCCGAGGAGCTGCGCATCGCGCATGATGCCGAGCCACTCGTCCGGTTTGATCTTACGGGCGCTGATCCGCGCGCGCACCCGCTCGACGAGGATCTCCGCCCCCGCTCCCGGCAGCGATTTGAGACCGGCGGCTTGCAACTGCGCGAGAATTTCCTTCGGCGCGAGACCCTCGACTTTGGCGAGCCCGTTAATCTCGGACACCGATAACGAATGGATATCCACCTGCGGAAACTCGGACCGAACCCGCCGGAAGAGACGCTCGAACCAGGCGAGGCGCAGCTCCGGATTGACGCCGCCCTGAATCATAATTTGAGTGGCACCTTGGTCGGCTGCAAACTTGACGCGACCCAGTACCTCATCGTGCGACATCGTGTAGCCTTCGCCGTGCTTCTCCGGACGAAAGAACGCGCAGAACGTGCAGTGGACGTTGCACACGTTCGTATAATTGATCGTCGTATCGATGACGTAAGTAACGTCGTTCGCCGGATACAGGCTCATGCGCCGGTAATGAGCGGCCGCGCCCAATTCGTGCAAGGGCGCGCCCTCGTACAAACGCACACCTTCACCGGGCGTCAACCGGCCGCCGTGCGCGGCCTTGTCGATTAGATTAGCGAGGGACAACGAGGGCCTCCGGTTCGACGGATGGGCGGTGCGCGATCGCGCCCAGCGCCGCCAGCTCCGTAACGTAGCGTGCGAGCCCGAGCCGTGCCCGCTCGTCGAGGACGAAATTCAGCGTGTCGTAATAAGCACTGTAATAGCCCGCGCTGCGAGCGTGCGTCGCTTGCGCCGACGCTACGACGAGATCCATGTTCGCCGCACCCCACGCGCGGGCCGAGATGAACGCCTCGAGGGCGTCTTGTACCGCCCGCGGATGCGTAGCCAGCACATCGCGCCGGACGGCCCACACCGCGAATACCATGTCGAGCCCGGTCCACTCGTGCCACGAGCGTCCGAGATCGTGTACGGCTGCGGCGGGAAAGCGTTGCTGCGCGTCGATAGCCCGGTCGCCGATGAGCAAGGCCGGCTTTCCGGAAACTGCGGCGGCGAGAGGATCGGCATGCTCGACGAAGGTCGCTCGAACGCCGTAACGCCGTTCGAGCAGAATTCGTAACAGACTCCGGCCGCTCGCCGATTCGCGCGTAACGGCGATCTCGGCGCCTGCTAATTCTGCCAGCGGTACATTACTGATACAGACGACGGACCACACCTCGTCGCGTGCGCCGATGCACAACTCAGGCAGGAGCGCAAACTCGTTTGCGTACCGGGCCCAGTGGAATGCGCTCACGGGGCTCAGATCGAGCCGGCCGTCGAGCAGCATCGCATTGAGCTGCGCCGGGACGTCCGAATAGAGCTTGCCCGGAAAACGCACGGCACCGTGATCGAAAGCGGCGTAGAGCGGCAGATCGTTCGTGTAGACGATCCGCCCAGAGCGAAGCACCGCTAAAGGGCCGAGAACACCGGAGCCGCAGCGGGGCCGAAACGCGGTGCACGCAGCACGCCCGTTTCTCCGTCTTCCGGTTTCCAGTCGAACGCAAACTCGTCATACGTCGAATTGCGACGGACGGCGACATAACCTGCCTCTTCGATGAGACGACGGAACTCGCGGTCGTCGACATACTGTCCGGACTGCGTGCCTGCGCTATGGTAAATCCGCTCTTCGTCCGTCGAGCCGTGCGTGCCGTCCATATCGTCGGCACCGAACTGCAGGGCGACTTGGCAGACCTTTAATCCCTGGATCATCCAATACGCTTTGATATGGTCGAAATTATCGAGCATCAGCCGAGCCGCAGCGAACATGCGAATATCGTCGAGACCGCTCGTCCAGCCATGCGACGAGAGTTCGTTGCCGTCGGGATGAAAGGCGAGCGGGATGAAGGCATTAAACCCGGGCGAGCGTTGCTGCGACTCGCGCAACATGATCAGGTGCTCGGCGCGCTCTTCGAGCGTCTCGATCGTACCGTACAGCATCGTCGCATTCGAGGCGATACCGTGCCGATGCGCGATTTCGTGTACTTCGAGCCAGTGGGCGGCGTCGACCTTATTCGGGCAAACCGCTTTGCGGAAACGTTCGCTGAAGACTTCGGCCCCGCCGCCGTTGATATTGTCCAAACCCGCTTCGCGTAACGTGCCGAGCAATTCGTCATAGGAGAGCCGGTGACGGCGCGCCATGTAATCGAGCTCGGCTGCCGTAAACAGCGATAACTGCACGTGCGGTAACGCTTCTTTGAAGCGCCGCATCAGCGGCAACCAGTAATCGAGCGATAGCTGCTTCGGGTCGTGGCCGCCGACGATATGGATCTGATTGAAATTCGGGCCGGTTTCCACAGCCTTCGCGAAAACTTCGTCCGCGGGCATGCGTACCACGCGCTCGCGCTCCTTGGACTCGTCGGCCGCGAACGCGCAAAATTTGCAATTCGCGTAGCACACGTTGGTCGAATTGATATAGCGGTTGAGGACGTAGAAGACTTTCTTGCCGCTCTTTCGCTCCTTGACGCGCGTCGCCAAGCGGCCGAGCGTATGGACGTCTTGCGTCTTGAACAACGCGACGCCGTCGGCTCGATCGAGCGACACGCCGGCTTCAATCTTCTGCTCGATATTGTAGAGCGCGGGATCGCTAACGAACGTCACGGGTAAATCGACCTCTCATTACATGCACTTCTCTTAGACTCGGGGCCGGCGGATACCGTCACAAGGACTTCGGTCGAACCGCTCCACGCGACTTTTGTCGCTCAAGACCTAAAAAGCGTTCCGGCACGACCGTTAACCCGAGATCGAGTACGATGGCTCCAAGCAGATACCCGCCCACGACGTCGCTTGGGTAGTGCGCCCCGAGTGCGAGCCGCGACCAGCCGATAGCGGCGCTGATTCCGAGCAGCGCTGCCGCGATCACGATCCGTAGCGCCGCCGGTAGCGTCGAGCGCAGCGCGATGTAGGCCCAGAATCCGTAGAAGGTCAGCGAATTGGTGGCGTGCCCGCTCGAATACGAGTAACTCGTTTCATGGGTAACGAGCCAGTGTTCGGGCCGCGGTCGAACGAAGACCGTCTTAAAGAAGTCGCTCGTCAGCTCCGCGACGATGAGCAAGCCGACGGCGCTGACGCTGCGGCCGAGCCACACGCGATGCGCCACACCCAGAGCGAGCACGAACACGCAGAGCGTGCCATACGCGGGAAACCGTCCTAGCGCCGTCAGCGCGGCCGCCAGCGGCGTGTCGGCGCCGACCAGGCTCCCGGCGGCCAGATCGAGCCCGGCCGGTGGACGCGACGAGACGCCGGCACCGAGCAAGACATAGAGGACGACCAACCCCGCTGCTAGGGCAAAGCCGAGCGCCCGGGCCCGCGAGCGCGGTGCTGTTACGCCTGCGATAGGTCGAGATCCAGCTGGTCCGATTTACCGAGTCGCTCGGCGATCGTTTCGAGCTCGCCGAGCCCGATATTGATACGGCGCGGTTTCGTTCCTTCGTGCGGTCCGACGATGCCGAACTCTTCGAGCTGTTTCATCACGCGGACGGCGCGCGGGTGACCGATCGAAAAGCGTTGCTGCAACTGCGCCGTCGAAGCGAAATCGCTTTCGATGATAAACACGGCCGCCTCATAACAGAGCGGGTCGACCTCGCGCCGCTTGTCGTCGTCTTCGATCGGGACGACTTCGACATCGAGCAGGTTCTCTGGCCTCGCCTGGGTCGCCCAAAACTCGACCAAGCGCGTCACCTCCGGTCCCGTAATCAGCGCGCCCTGCGAACGGACGGGCTTGGGCGCATCGATCGGCAGAAACAGCATGTCGCCGCGGCCGAGTAAGCGTTCGGCGCCGACCATGTCGAGAATCGTGCGCGAATCGACTTGCGAACTGACCGCAAAGGCGATGCGTGAGGGAATGTTGGCTTTGATAATGCCCGTGATAACGTCGACCGAAGGCCGCTGCGTCGCGACGACGAGGTGAATGCCGGTCGCACGCGCGAGCTGCGCGAGGCGGCAAATCGTCGTCTCAACTTTCGCCGGCGCGATGAGCATCAAGTCCGCCAGCTCGTCGATGACGATTACGACGTACGGCAGTTTCTCCGCCGGAAATTTTGCATTGTACTCTTCGATTTTCCGCACACCGGCCTTGGCGAACCGCTCGTAACGCGAATCCATTTCCTTCGTCATCTCGAAGAGGGCGCCCGCGGCCAGACGGGCGTCCGTAATGACCTCTTTGATGAGGTGCGGGATGCCGTTATACACGGTGAGCTCGACGCGTTTGGGATCGATGAAGAGCATCTGCACTTGGTCGGGCGTCGCGGAGACGAGCAGCGACGCGATGATCGTGTTGAGACACACGCTCTTGCCGCTGCCGGTCGCGCCGGCGACGAGCAAATGCGGCATCTTGCCGAGGTCGCCAAACACGGGCCGCCCCGTAATATCCTTTCCGAGCGCCATGTGTAAGGGCGGGACGGTACCGCGCTGCGGCAGCGCGTCGAGGATTTCGCGAATCGAAACGATCGAGGTCTGCGCGTTCGGTACCTCGATGCCGACGGCCGACTTACCGGGGATCGGCGCCTCGATACGAACCGACGTCGCCGCGAGCGCGAGCGCGATATCGTCCGCGAGCGCCGTGATCCGCGAAATCTTGACGCCCTTTTCCGGCCTCAGTTCGTAGCGCGTGATCGATGGCCCGCGCTGCACGTGCGTGACCTTCGCGCCCACGCCGAACGAGGCGAGCGTGTCCTCGAGCAGCAGCGAGCGGTGTGAATCGTCGACGACCTGCGCCTGCGGCGGGTCGAAAAGGTCGAGGTTGGGGAGGGCATAGGTGCGGCGTGCCGGCTCCCCCGCGGCGACGGCGATGCTCGGCGGTTCGTATTCCCCGAGCACCGGTACGCGGGGCGCGGTAGCGGCCCGGTCGCGTGCCGGTGCGAGCTCGCCGGGCTCGACTTCTTCGTCGTCGAACCCTTCGCCGTCTAGTTCGTCGTCGTCGTCGTCTTCGTCATCCAATTCCTCGAACTCTATGCTCTCGTCGTCCGCCCGGCGCGCTTCTTCTTCTGCGATAAACGTGCGCGCGTCGACCGGAGCAATCGCGGCCAGGGCCGTAGGCCTTGCCGCCGGGGTCACCGGCGCGGCCCGAGCCTGCTCCGTGGCAGGCGTAGCCGGCGAGAGATGAAAGGCTTCCCGCAGCGACCCGGGGCCCAGCGGCTTCCGCGGCGCATCGCTCGCCTCGGCGCGGGCCGCCGAGCGCATCTCCAGCGCGCGGCCGAGAAGACCGCGCAGCCGCGCGGCGGTCACGATCAAGGAGCCGATGATGCGCTTGACGGAGAGGTTGCAAATCCAGACCGTCACCAGCACCGCGAGCACGGCGAGCACGAGCGTAGCGCCCGCGCCGCCGACCAGCGCCGCGAGCCCCCGGTGCAAGAGCCTGCCGAGCGCACCGCCCGCGCCGCCCAAAGATGCATCGACGATAAAGAAGTAGCACAACGCTGCGAAGCCGAGCGTCGCGATCATGCGCGGTACGTTGATTTCGAGAAAGACGATGCCGCCGAAGATGGCGACCAGCAACGGCACGAGCCAGCCGGCCGCGCCGAATGCGTAGCCGAGGCCGTACGCGAGCGCGGCTCCGAATGCGCCCGAACGAGCCGGCGCCACGAGCGCGACGCCAAGCAGCATCGCAAGCCCGAAAGCCGCGATGCCCGTGATTTCCAGATTGAGCCGCAGACGCATCGCCGCTCGCGATTTGCGCCGCACGCGTGCCATTGCAGCGAACGTTAGGCGGCTCGCGGCCCACACCTGTCCGCAGGCATAGGCCGGAGCGCGGACAAGAGGCGTTGCGATGGCAACCGACACGATCGTCGTTCTCGAGGGTGACGAAACCGGCCAAGAACTCCTGCTCGAAGCGTTGCGCGTGCTCGAGCCGGACGTTATCGGGCTCGAGCTTCAAATCGAGCGTTACGATCTCTCGCTCCAGACGCGGCGGCTAACGAACAACGGTATCGTGCACGAAGCCGCGGGCGCCATGAAGCGCGCCGGACTCGGCCTCAAAGCCGCCACGATAACGCCGGAAACCAAAGGCGACGTCGGTTCTCCCAACGCAATTCTACGGCGCGAAATCAACGGCAAGGTCATCGTTCGCACTGGCCGGCGCCTACCCGGAGTCCGGCCGGTCGCAGGTATTCACTCGCCGATCTCGATCGTACGCATGGCCGTCGGCGGCGCGTACGGCGCGACGGAGTGGCGCGAACGTGACGGTGAGGACGAATACGCCTTCCGCACCGAACGCATCTCGCGCAGCGTCTGCCGCATCGTGTCGGAGTACGCGTTTTCGCACGCACGCAAAACGCATGCGAAAGTTTTCGGCGGCCCCAAGTACACGGTCAGTCCCGTTTACGAAGGGCTGCTCAAAGAAGAGATGGACGACGCGGCCAAGCGCTATCCCGACGTGCGCTACGAGCCCCAGCTCATCGACGCGACGTACGCCTTGCTGATTTCGAGCGCGGGCGATCCGATGGTCATTCCGGCGCTCAACCGCGACGGCGACTGCCTCTCGGATTTAGTCATGCAGCTCTTCGGTTCGATCGCGGGCGCCGAGAGCGTCCTGCTCTCGTTCGATGAGAAGCTCTTACCGGATTGCGTTATGGCGGAAGCGCCCCACGGAACGGCACCACGGCTCTTCGGTAAGAACGTAGCCAATCCGATGGCGATGATTTTTGCCGTCGCGGCTTTACTCGGGCACATTCGCGACGTGCGCGCGGCGAACGCATCGCGCGCGGTATACGAGTCCGTCTTCGAGACCGTTTACGGCGGCATCGCAACGAGTGACCTCGGCGGCCATTCGTCAACGACCGAAGTGACCGATAGCGTCATCTCGAAAGTCCGCTCGAAACTCGACGTCTGGGCGACGATCTAGCCTGCCTAAATTGCGATGAGCGCGACTCCGGCGGCCGCAAAGCCGACGCCGATCCACTGCAGCTTCGTCAAGCTTTCGTGTAAGACAACGCGCGCGAGGAAAACCGTGCTGCCGGGATAGAGCGAAGTTAGCACGGCGACGACGGCGAGCAGGCCGTAGCGCGTCGATAAGACGTAGAGCACGTTCGCGCCCATGTCGAGGGCGCCCGCCAGGCAGATCAAGGCGAGCGAACCCGCCGCCGGCCGCAGGGTCTCGCGGCGCACGAGCGCATAACTCGCGAGCAACACGATCGACGTCGCCCGCACGACGACGAGACGCGCGAGCCCGGCGTCGCGGTGGCCGAGCGAAAGCATCACGAAGAGCACCCCGATCCCCAGACCCGATACGAGCGCCAGCATGAGCCCGGGTTCCGCGAGCGACAGGCGATTGGTTTCGGCGTTGGTCGAGACGAGCGCAACGGCGATGAAGGCGCACGCGACACCCGCGAACGCGAGCGGTTCGGGCCGCTCGCCGAGCGTCAAACCGACGACGACGGGAATCGTCGCTCCGATAACGGCCGTTATGGGCGAGACGATGCCCATGCGTCCGACGGCGAGCGCCGCGTATAGGGCCGCGATCGCAACGCCGCCCGCGACGCCGCCGCCGACGCCGTACCCGATATCGTCCCGGTAAAAATGTCCCGGCGCGAAGCGCCACGCCGCAGCGAGCACCGCGATTCCGGCGGCTTGCGAGAGCACGACGACGGCGACGGCCGCCGTGCGCCGGCTGGCGATGCCGCCCATGAAGTCGGACGCACCGTAAACGAGCGCCGCCGCGAGCGCGAGAAACACCGCCATCAGCGTGCCGGCCCGCTAGCGGCCGGTGGGATCGAGCGCGTCGCGCAGGCCGTCGCCGAGCAGATTGAAACCGAGGACGAGCGCCGTGATCGACAAGCCGGGAAAGATGAGGGCCCACGGCGCGGAGAGCCAATAATCGCGTGCATCGTTGAGCATCGCGCCCCATTCGGGCGCCGGCGGCCGCGCGCCGAGTCCGAGGTAGGAAAGGCCTGCGGCTTCCAGTTCCGCGGTTGCAATACCGAGCGTGGCTTGCACGAGCAGCGGTGCGAGAATATTCGGTAAGATGTGGCGCGCGAGGATCGTGAACGTGCGCGAACCAATTGCGCGGGCCGCTTCGACGTATTCGAGTTGCGAGACGGAGAGAACGGAGGATCGTGCCAGCCGCGCGTATTGCGGAACGTAGACGATGCCGATCGCGATCATCAGGTTACGGATGCTCGGACCGAGAATGGTCGTAATCGCGATCGCGAGAATGATCGACGGAAACGCGAGCATCACGTCCATTGCGCCCATCAAGATCGAGTCCGTCGTCCCGCGCGCGTAGCCCGCAACCGTCCCGATCGCCGTTCCGAAGACGATTGCGATGCCGACCGCGATGAAGCCGATGCTGATCGACGTTCGCGCGCCGTACAAGACGCGGGCGAATACGTCGCGTCCCAGTTTATCGGTGCCCATCGGATGCGCCGCGCCGGGCGCGATCGCTTGCTGCGCGAGGTTCTGCGCGAGCGGATCCGAGTGGGCTAGCAACGGCGCAAAGATCGCGGCGCACACGATGAGCAGGACCACGGCCGCTCCGACCAGCGCCCCCGGCGTGCGGCGCAGCCGCCGCCACACGTCGCCGAGAAAGCCACGCGACGCGCCGAAGTCGTCGCCGGCTACGAGTTCGTTTACTTCGACTGCGACCTTTTGCGGACGCACGAGTCCCGGCATCGGCGTGCAATTAAGCGCGCGACTAGTCGCCGCCTATGGCCACGCACTGCGCGACGCGGCGGCGACGCTCGGGCCGCTAGGGCGTCAAGAAATGGATCGGCCGCGAGCGTGATGTCGGACACGGCGGACAATTGGAACCGATCGCCATGAGAGTTCGCGGCTCTCGGAATAGCCGACCGTTTAGACCTCCATAACGACCGGGATGACGATCGGCTTGCGGCGCGTTTTCTCGTAGACGGCCTTCGCGAGACCTTGCCGGATGTGCTCTTTGACCGTCTGCACGTCGCGGATGCCTTCCGCGGAGCAGCCGTTTAAGATATCGCTGACCTTACGGCTCAATTCTTCGAGCACGCCATTCGAATCCGGCAAATAGAAGACGCCGCGCGAGATGAGATCGGGGCCGGCGACGACGCGCGCTTCTTCGGCGTCGACCGTAACGACGACCATCATGATCCCGTCGGCCGAGAGATGCCTGCGGTCGCGCAGCACGGCCTCGCCGATGTCGCCAACGCCGCTGCCGTCGACCATCACGTTGCCGCCGTACGTTTTACCGACTTTTTCCGCGCCGCCGGCGGTGAATTGCAAGACGTCACCGTTCTCGATGACAAAGCAATTTGCAGCTTCGACGCCCGTTTTCTGGGCCAGCCCGGCATGCGTGACGAGCATGCGGTATTCGCCGTGAATCGGAACGAAGTGTTTGGGTCGCACGAGGTTGAGCATCAACAGCAGCTCTTCTTGCGAAGCGTGGCCGGAGACGTGGGCGGTACCGCGTTGCGTGCCGTGAATGACGGTCGCACCGAGCCGGTACAGATTATTGATCGTCTTCGAGACGCTCTTTTCGTTGCCGGGAATCGGCGTCGCGCTGATCACGACGGTATCGCCTGCGACGATGCGCATGCGCGGATGGTCGCGCACGGCGAGCCGCGACAGCGCCGACATCGGCTCCCCCTGCGAGCCCGTCGTAATGATGACGACTTCGCTCGGCGGGTATTGATCGACCTGATCGAGCCGGATCATCCGCTCCAGCGGCAATTTTAAATATCCGAGTTCGGTCGAATATTTCACGACATTTTCGAGCGAACGGCCGAGCAGCGCGATGCGCCGGTTGAACTTGATGGCTTGATCGATGACTTGCTGGACGCGCGGCACGTTCGAGGCGAACGACGTCACGATGATGCGGCCCGGAGCCTGTGCGAAAATATTCGCGAACGCTTCGCCGACGACGCGCTCGGATGGCGTGTACCCCGGCCGCTCGGAGTTCGTCGAATCCGAAAGCATGCACAACACGCCTTCGTCGCCGATGCCGGCGATCGAAGCGAAATCGGCCGGCTTCCCATCGATCGGCGTCTGATCGAACTTGAAATCCCCGGTATGAAATAGCGTTCCGACTTCGGTCGTAATTGCGAGCGCGCAGCAGCCCGCCAGACTATGGTTGATGTGGATGAATTCGGTTTCGATACCGCCGTAGCGTACGCAGTCGCCCGGCTGCACCGAAACGAATTTCTTATCGCTGAATTTCTGATCGCGCATCTTCGCGCGGATGAGCGCCAGCGTTAGCGGCGTGCCGACGACGGGCAAGTCCGGAAACTCGCGCAGCAAGTAAGGGATCCCGCCGATGTGATCTTCGTGACCGTGCGTTACGAGCAGCGCTCGAAACTTGTCCCGGTGTTCGCGCAAATATGAAAAATCGTTGATTACGACGTCGACGCCGAGCATCGTGTCGTCGGGAAACATCAGCCCGCAATCGACGGCGATGAGATCGCCCTGCGTCTCGATCACGGTCATGTTCCGGCCGATTTCACCACACCCGCCGAGCGGAATGATGCGAACGTACGGTTCCGTCGGTGGCGCCGCGACCACGAGCGGAGCGATGACCGGTGCCCGGCCGTTACGGTGATCCAATACTGCTCTTTCCAACTTGCCGGGCGGCAGCCGCGGCGTGATAGCGCCTCACAGGAGGCTATAATATGATCTTCGGCGCTTTCGTTACGCTCGCCGTACTCGATTCTATGAAACCGGTCGAGCAGGTGCCGCGTGGTGTGCGTCGCCCCGCGGCAATCGCGGCCCGGCGGCCGCACGTCGACTCCAGCGACTTATACTCGCTGCGAGCGCGGCGGCGGTTTGCAAGCTACCTGCGGCTCCGGCTTCTCGAATTACGTGAGGCGAACCTTGAACGGGCTGCGGCCGCGATCGAACGGCGGCTGCCCCTCTCAGCGCTCTTCCCGGGCGGCAGGCCCGACCCGTAAGGCCGGCCTGCGAGGCTTTGCCGGGCCGTAGGCGCGAATGGAACGGCCGGTGAGACAGCCCTTGGTTCCGGAGGATCCTGCGGAGCGCCGGCCCCGAGTTCGCTTTTCCATCGTGCGCGACATCGTCATCGCTCCGCGGCGCGCCTATGCGTCGATTCTCGAATCCCGCTCGTGGCTGGGAGCCTACCTCGTCGTGGTCGTTGCCGAGCTCGTGTATCTCTTCGCGACGGCGCCCGCGGTGAAACACCTCGCCGCGCTCGCACCCGCCGCGGCGCACCCCAATGCCGCCCAAGCGGGAAACGCGTCGCGCGCCTACGTCGCAAACGTCGCACTCTACGATTTCGTGCAGCCGCTCCTGATTTGGGGTTTGATCGCGATGACGTTCACCGCCGTCGCGCGTTTCAAAAGCCAGCCGGTGCCCTTCGGCAGTTTTTTCGCGCTCGCCGCAGCCACCTCGGTACCCGCGGCGCTCGGCGAACTCGTCGATGCGCTCGCAGCGCGTCTGCACGCTCCCGGCTCGTACCAAAACATCAAGGCGCTCGTCACGGCCGTGCCGGATAACTTCGCACTGCTCGCTTCGCCCGCGAACGAACGCGAGGTCGTCTTCCTCTCGAGCTTCGGGCTTTTCGACATCTGGTCGACCGTCTTACTTGCGTACGGTTTCGTTACGTTCGCACGCGTGCGCTTGACGACGGCGCTTGCGTTGTCGTTTTTCTTGGACGTCATTTTTGCTTTCGTGTTCTCGGCGCCGTAGCGAAACAGTCGCCGCCCGGCCTCGTAGGAATAAGGCACTTGGAGGAACTCGCATGAACGCCCGCGCGGCCACGGCCTCAGTCGCTCGTGCCCGCCTGCGCAGTATCGCGCCGCTGGCCGTACTCGCGCTCGCCTGGCCGCACGTCGCCCGCGCCGACTCCGGACCGGCGGCACCGGTCGCGAGCCCGAGCGCCGACTTTCCGATTAAGAATCTGAGCAGTGACTTGCGCGGCGAACCCGGCGCCCGTCCGCCGCTTCGGCTCGACGGCTACGGCGCGGTCGCTTTCGCTCTACACAATGCTCCGTCGCTGTTGGCTCAAGCGGCAACGATTTTAGCGAACGATCTGACGTATACGCGGGACCGCGCCGCCGAATATCCGGCGCTGTCCGGCGAACTTCAAAACCAGCTTTCGAAACAAGCCAATCAAATCGGCAGCTTCGCCCAGTTCGGGCTGTCGCCGCAGAATAACTTTTCCGAAAACATCGCGCAGCTGGCAGCTACCTACAACTTATATAACGGTGGCGCGCAGCTGACGGCGGAACAAGCGAAACGTTTTACCGAAGCCTCGAAGTACGAACTCAAACGTCAAGAAGAGCAACTCGCGATCGGCGTCTCCAACAACTTTTACGCTCTTGCGGCATATCATCGCGTCGTGCTGCTCGACGAGAACGACGAGCGCTACCAGCAAGCGCTGCTCGATGCGGCGCGCGCGAGCGAGCGCGTCGGACGCGTCGCGGGCGTCGACGTCCTGCGCGCGCAGGTGGGCCTGACGCGCAGTCAGTCGGCGCTCGTGCAGGCTCGCGTCGACGAGACCAACGCTCGCGAAGCGCTCGCGGTGCAAGTCGGCGCTCCGAGCGATACGGCGTTCACCGTCCCGGCAGAAGTTCCCGAACCTGCACTGCCCACAACGACCGTTGCCGTTCTCGACACGGTTGCGCGCATGAATCGGCCCGAAATACTGGCTGCAAGGGCGACGTTCGCATACGCTAAACTCGGCGATGCGACGGTCGATAACGACTTGCGGCCGGTCGTGCAAATCGGCGGTTCCTTCGGCTCGCAAGTCTCGCCGACGTCGCTCGTGCAACAGCAACAGTCGATCGACGCTCAAAACGCGTCCGCGCTCGCGAGTTACGAAAGCGAAGTCGCGCTCTTTCCGAACGTTACCTTTCCCGTGCCGGTACCGCTCCCGCCGGTCGACCGCAACCGGCCGGGGTTCTGGCAATTCAACGTGACCTCGACCTTTCAAATACCGCTCTACGATTACGGGCAGCGGGCGGCCGCCCATCATGCGGCGCGCGGAGAGATCGACTCGGCTCTCGCGTCGCTTTACAACGCCTACGACGCGGTGCAGGCCGACGTCAACGCGGCGCAGCGCAACCTCGATTCCGCGCACGAAAAGCTGCAGCTCTCGAAGGCGAGCTCCGCGCTCGCAACGGAATCGGCGCGCATCGCGCAACTGCAATATAAAAACGGTCTCATCTCATTCACCGACGCGACGCAGACCGAGCAGACCGCGCTCGCCGCGCAGAACGACCTCGTTTCCGCGCGCGTCACCTACGTCACCGCGCTGATCCGGTTGCGCGTCGCGCTCGCGCCGCCCGAGACGGCGGCCGCGGCCGACTTGCGAGGTTTATGATGCCTCAAAGGTACGGCTGGCTGGCATTCGCGGCAATCGTTATCCTGGCGGCAGGCGCCCTCGTCTTCGCGCGGCGCGCGCCCGCCGCCACCCCGGTACGCGAGCTGCTGGTTCATCGCGGAACCTTTACGACGAAACTTCCGGAAACGGGCGTCGTGCAATTACCCCTGGTCGCGACCTTACCCGCCGGCGTCTCCGGCAACATTGCAACGATTACGGTGCGGGCGGGCGACCGGGTCGCGCGCGGCCGGCTCCTCGCAACGCTCGCGAGCGCCCAAGTCGTGTCGAGCCTGCACGATGCGGAAGGCAACGCGGCAGCTGCGGCGGGCCATGCGATGAGTATCGCCGAGACGAACGCGGCGCTGCCCGAGCAGAATCGCAGCAGCGTCGTGCAAGCCGAAGCGGCCGTCGTGGCGGCGCGCTCGCAACTGACGCAGGCAGAGCAAGACGTCGTGGCCGGGTCGCAATCCGGGCTCGGCTACGGCGGCCAAACGGCCCAGGAGCAGCGGCTCGGCGCCGAAGCGTCGCTTTCCAAAACGAAGACCGACCTCGGCGAAGCCGAACGGACGTACCGGGCCAATCAAGACCTGTATGCGAACAAAGGCATCTCGCGCGATGTGCTGATGCAGTCCCGGGCACGCTATGACGAGGCACGCGTCAGCTACGAACAAGCGCGTAGCGAACGCACGATTCTCGGCGGAACGCTTACGCGTGAAACGCAGGTACTGCGCGATCGTGTGCGTTCCGCACAAGACGCGCTGCGGCAAGCTCAGGCGGCGCTCGCAGCGGCGCGCGCGAACGCCGCCGAATCGAAAGCGGGAGACCTCGTCGCCGCGCGCGCCGACGCCGACCGTACGCAAGCCGATCTCGCGTACGCGCGCGAACAGGCCGCTCGGCTCGACGTGCGCGCGCCCTTCGACGGCACCGTGCAAAGCGTCGCCGCGCAGCCGAACGATACGCTGCGTCCGCTGCAACCGGGCGACGCGGTGACCGCAGGTCAAGCGCTATTCACGCTGGCGGGCAGGGCCGATTACATCGTCCGCACCCGCGTCGACGAACAAGATATCGGCGCCGTACGGATCGGGCAGCGGGCGATCGTGGGCGGCGAGGATTTCGGCCGGGCGACGCTCTCGGGACGCGTCGTCGCGATCTCTCCGGTCGCGCAACGCTCGGACGATCCGGCCAATACGTCGCGCCAGGTCGTTACGACGATCGCGCTCGATCGCCGCTTACCGTTTCTGCGCGACGGCATGAGCGTCGACGTCGACATCGTCACGCATGCCGAACGCCGCGTGCTCGCGATCCCGGCGGAAGCCGTCCGGCAGGATGCGCGCGGCAGCTACGTTCTCGTCGTGCGCGACGGCCGCGCCGAGCGCGCGGGAGTCAGACTCGGAACGCAAGGTGACACCGAAGTCGTCGTCGCGAGCGGTTTGCACGACGGCGATACGGTCGTCGCCGATAAAAATCCGGCCGTCGTTGCCGACACGCGCGTGAAGCCCGCTTCGTAGGCGCGCGCGATGCCCACGCGACGTCTGCTGGCCTACGCGCGCGAAGCCGTGGAAGCGTTGTGGCGTAACCGCACGCGCTCGTTTCTGACGCTGCTCGGCATGATCATCGGGACGAGCTCGGTGATCGCGGTCCTCGGGATCGGGCATGCCGCTTCGGGCGGCATCTCCGGCACGCTCGATGCATTCGGCGATCCCGGCATCTTCATCTCCGTCGATCCGAACGCGGACGATCCCGCCGCCGCTGCGATCGCGTATCGTGACGCCCCGGTCGTCGTGGAGCAGGACGCCGCGACGGTCGCGCACGCGATTCCGAACTATCAACGCAACTATCACATCGTGGCGAACGGCATCGATTACATCGGTCCCGTGGCCAGCCAGACGGATTACATCGTCGATTCGCTGGAGCTGCGCGAGGGGCGCCGCATCGACGCCGCCGACGTCGCGACGGCGAGTCACGTGTGCCTCCTGGGAAGAGCCATGGAACGGCGCTTCGCGGGAGCGGACGGCCACGCCACCGGAACCGTGCTACGCATCGACGGGGTACGCTTTCGCGTGATCGGCGTCTACAGCGACATCCGCTCCAGTATCTTCAACAGTCAAGGCGGCAGCGACTATCTAGAGATTCCGTACTCGACCTTTCACGAGCTCGCGCCCGGACCGCTCGATTCGCTTACCCTCTATCCGCAGCCCGGCGTCGCCGTCGACGACGTGCGCCGTAGCGTTACGGCAACGTTGCAACGGTTGCACGGGCCGCGCGCGGCCTACGTGCTGCAGGATGCGACGGCGTTCGAGAGTGCCTTCGAACGGACGATCGGCGTCGTCGGTACGGGTCTGACGGCCATCGGCGGTGTCGCTCTTCTCGTCGCCGGCATCGGCGTGATGAACATGATGCTGGTCTCGGTGAGCGAGCGCACGCGCGAGATCGGCATCCGTAAGGCGATCGGCGGCAGCAGCCGCGATATCGTGTTGCAGTTTCTCATGGAGGCCGTGATCTTGTCGCTCGTGGGCGGCAGTGCCGGAATGTTGCTCGGGATTGCGGCCGTGCTACTCGCATACGGCACCATCGCAAATTTGCTCGGGCCCGCGCCCTTACCGTGGCTCGCGATCGTCGCGACCGCGGTCGGCTTTTCGATGTTCGTCGGGGTCGCTTTCGGAACGTATCCGGCCTTGCGCGCGGGCAAGCTCGATCCGATCGACGCCATGCGGAATTAAGCGCGCGATGCTCAAGCTCGCGCTGCCGTTCTTTAGCGAAGCGTTCGGCGTGCTGCTCGCCGATCGCACGCGAACGTTCTTGACGATTCTGGGCTTGATCGTCGGCGTTGCGGCCGTCATCGCCATCCAAATTCTCGGTCGCGGCATGTCGGGCGCCGTAACGGGCGTTCTCGGCAGCTTGAGCGACCGCAGTTTTTTCTTATTCCCGAACGCCCGCCAAGCCGACTTCAGTGAAGCCGCGTTTACCGTGAAAGACATCGAGCGCGCGAAGGCCGCGGTGCCGAACGTGCTCGTCGCGCTGCCGGCCGGGAACGTCGCAGCGTACGCGAGCGCCGGACACGCCCACGCGCGGCTCGGCGTGTCGGCCGATAGCGACATCGCATTCGCTGCGGTACCGCTCGTGTACGGTCGCGATCTCGCGCACGCCGACGTCGCGAGCGCGGCGCACGTCTGCGTGCTCGCGCAGGATGCCTATGTCAAACTCTTCCCGGGTGGCGGCGACGTCACGGGGCGCCGCATCCGCATCGGCGAGCGCCGCTACACGGTCGTCGGCGTGCAGGGGCGGCCGACGCAAGGCATCTTGCCGGTCAACTTTTCAGGCGACGTTCACATACCGTACACGACGTTCGAACGCGAGTATCTGCGCGCGAAACCGCTTACGGCCGCGCGGTTCATTACCCGGGATACGACGCAAATTACGGCGACCGAAGCCGGCGTCGAAGCGTTTCTGACGAGCGCCAAGCACGGCCATCCGCTCTATCAAACGTTCGATCGTAAAACGTTCTCTTCATCGATCGACGGCATCTTCACGGCGCTGACGCTCGTCGTCGCGCTGATCGGCGCGGTCTCGCTCGTCGTCGCGGGCATCAACATCATGAACATCATGCTCGTTTCCGTTAGCGAACGCACGCGTGAGATCGGCGTTCGTAAAGCGATCGGTGCGACGAGCAATCAGGTGCTGGCGCAGTTTTTCATCGAGGCGCTCTTGCTGTCGCTCGTGGGTTGCGGGATCGGGCTTGCGCTCGGCCTCACGCTCGGCTTTCTAATCGACCGCTTCGCGCTCGTCGCGATCTCGGGCGTCGTACCGGTCGTTCCATGGCTGCAGTCGGTCGTGATCGCCGCCGGCTTCGCGACGCTCGTCACGCTCGTCTTCGGCACCTATCCGGCGTACCGGGCCGCGCGCCTGGATCCGATCGAAGCGCTCCGCTATGAGTGAGACGGTCATCGCACTGCGCGACGTCGTCAAGACGTACCGGAGCGGAGCGCTCGAAGTGCACGCGTTGCGCGGAGTCAGCTTCACGCTGGCGCGCGGTGAATACGTGGCGATCATGGGCCCCTCGGGTTCGGGCAAGTCCACGTTGATGAATCTGATCGGCTGCCTCGACCGGCCGACGAGCGGAACGTACGAACTCGACGGCATTGAAGTCGGCCGGCTGGGCGACGACGCCCTGGCTGCGATTCGCCTCAAGAAGCTCGGCTTCGTGTTTCAAGGCTTCAACCTGCTCGCGCGCACGAGCGCGCTCAAAAACGTCGCGCTGCCGCTCTTCTACGCCGGCTTGTCTACGCGCGAACGCGACCGTATAGCCGCCCGCGTTTTAATGGAGGTCGGGCTCGGCGACCGGGCGGCGCATCGGCCGAGCGAACTTTCCGGTGGTCAGCAGCAGCGCGTCGCTATCGCGCGCGCACTGGTCAACGATCCGGCGGTTCTGCTAGCCGACGAACCGACCGGCAACCTCGATTCCGCGACGAGCGCCGACATCATGGGGCTCTTCGCTCAACTGAGCGAACAGGGCCGCACGATCATCATGGTCACCCACGATCCCGAAACGGCCCGCCACGCACGGCGCGTGATCCGCGTCCGGGACGGCAGCATCGTAGCCGACGAAGCCGGTCCCCGGGCCGCGCAACTCTTGGCCGCGTTGCCCGAATCGAGCTAGGGCAGGCACCAGTCGGAGTTGCCGGGACCAGAACCGGGAACATGAGAGTCAGAATAAAATTACCGGCCAGACTGTGACAATCCGCAGCTTCGCCCTGTAGAAGACGCCAATACGTCTATCCCGTTTAGGAAAAAGAAACATGCAGAATTCGCGTATCCTGCCGACGGCGATCGTCGGCCTCGTTGGGGCCGTTATCGGCAGCTTCTCGATGATGCTGTTCGCGAGTACCCACTTCACGGGCGTGGCCGGCCCCGGCAATACGCCGCCTCAAGCCGTTGCGGCGCCGCTCGGCTCCTCGGGCGGCAGCGATCAAGAGCGCATCGTCGGCGCGGTGCGCCGGGTCGCCCCGTCCGTGGTGGCGCTCAACGTCACGGTCAACGGTCAACAGGTCGTGCCGCTCGATCCGATGGCGCAATTCTTCGGACAGCAGGGGCCCTCGCGCGTGCAGCGCTTTCACGCGCGAGCGTCCGGTTCCGGGTTCATCTTTTCGCGCTCGGGTGCAGGCGGCATGATCGTTACGAACGCCCACGTCGTCCATCCGCCGAACGGCGCCAACGTGTCCGCGATTCAAGTCGTCTTTCGGGACGGGCAAAAAGTCGCGGGGCATGTCTACGGTGAAAATATCGGCGCCGACCTCGCCCTCGTGAAGGTCGACAACGTCAAGGACATGCCGGCCCCGATCGAGATCGCGGACTCCTCGAAGCTCGAAGCCGGACAATGGGCGATCGCGATCGGCGAACCGTTCGAACTCAAGCAGTCCGTCTCGCTCGGCGTCGTCTCGGGCTTCAACCGCGACGAAACGATCGGCGAAGACGGCGGCGGCGGCGCGATCGACTTCAAAGGCCTCCTCCAAACCTCGGCTCCGATCAATCCCGGCAACTCGGGTGGGCCACTCATCGACGTCCAAGGGCGCTTGATCGGGGTCAATCAGTCGACGGCCAATCCGCAAGCCGGAGCTCAAGGCATCGGGTTCGCGATCCCGGCCAATACGGTTAAAGATCAGATCGCGCTGTTGGAAAAGTCGCCGGGCGTGCACCAGGGTACGAATCTCGGCTTCATCGGAGCCGCGCTCGCGACGGTCACACCGGATCTGAGCGTCCAGCTCAACTATAAGGGCAAGGGCGTCGCGGTCGAGCAAGTCGTGCAGGGCGGTCCCGCAGACCAAGCCGGGATGCAGCCGGGCGACGTGATCCAAAAGGTCAACGGTACGTCCGTGACCACGAATGACGAAGTCGTCAAGTCGATCAAGGACACGAAACCCGGTCAGACGATCAACCTTCAGGTGTGGAGCGCCGGCGTGAAAAAGCTCGTCAGCGTCAAGGTTCAGGAACGTCCCGCGAGCGTCGGACAACTCGCGCCGCAGGGTGGTGAGCAGCAACCCTTCGATCCCAACGCCGGGCAGCAGCAACCCTAAGCGCAAGACTCTCGCCTTCAAGCCCTCGGCGGCCCGCCTACCTGACGCGGGTCGCCTCTTTTTTCACCGTCACTCAGGGCCGCTTCCACTGAAACCAATGAGCGTTCCGACCGTATCTAATGGTACGGAAATTACGCCGCGATTTATGTCGGCGGATCCTGGAATGTCGGTAAGCGGCAAGGCAAAGCGGCCGGACTTTACGTCCGCCGTGTAGTTGGTCCGCGACGTTCGGAAAGAAGGAAATTTATGGCAAAAGTGGTCGGCATCGACCTCGGCACGACGAATTCCGTCGTCGCCGTCATGGAGGGGCAAACGCCCGCCGTCATTGCGAATTCGGAAGGCAGTCGTACGACACCGTCCGTCGTAGCGTTCACGAAGACGGGCGAGCGTCTCGTGGGCCAGCTCGCAAAGCGACAGGCGGTCACGAACCCGGACCGTACGATCAAATCGATCAAACGGCATATGGGTACCGAATTCAAAGTTAAGATCGACGGCAAAGATTACACGCCGCAAGAGATCTCGGCGATGGTGCTTCAGAAGCTCGTCAACGACGCGTCGACGTATCTCGGCGAACGCGTGACGAAAGCGGTCATCACGGTGCCCGCGTATTTCAACGACGCCCAGCGCCAAGCGACGAAAGACGCCGGCCGCATTGCGGGCCTCGAAGTGCTGCGCATCATCAACGAGCCGACGGCGGCCGCGCTCGCCTACGGTCTCGATAAGAAGGGCTCCGAGACGATTCTCGTCTGGGACCTCGGCGGCGGCACGTTCGACGTTTCGATCCTCGAGGTCGGTGACGGCGTGTTCGAAGTCAAGTCCACCAACGGCGATACGCGCCTGGGCGGCGATGATTACGACGATAAGATCGTCGCTTGGCTCGTGGCGGAATTCCGTAAGGATCAGGGCATCGATCTGGCGGGCGACAAACAAGCCCTGCAGCGGCTGACGGAAGCGGCTGAAAAGGCCAAGGTCGAGCTCTCGACGTTGACTCAGACCAACATCAATCTGCCATTCATCACGGCGGATCAGAGCGGTCCCAAGCACCTCGACATCACCCTTACGCGGGCCGAGTTCGAGCGGCTTTCGAGCGAACTGACCGACCGGATGGTGCAGCCTTTCAAGGCGGCGCTCGCCGACGCGAAAATCGACGTCGGGCAGATCGATGAAATCGTCATGGTCGGCGGTTCGACTCGTATGCCGCTGTGCCAGGAACTCGTTAAAAAACTCACCGGCAAAGACACGCTCAATCAGTCCGTCAATCCGGACGAAGTCGTCGCCATCGGCGCGGCGATTCAGGGCGGGGTGCTAGCGGGTGAAGTCCGCGACGTCGTGCTGCTCGACGTAACGCCGCTTTCGCTCGGTCTCGAAACCCTAGGCGGCGTATTTACGAAGCTGATCGATCGCAACACGACAATCCCGACGAAGAAGTCGCAGGTTTTCACGACGGCCGAAGACGGTCAAACCTCGGTCGACATCGCGATCTTCCAGGGCGAACGCGAGATGGCGCGCGGCAACAAGAGTTTGGGACAATTCCGGCTCGAGGGCATTCCCGCGGCTCCCCGCGGCGTGCCGCAGGTCGAGGTGGCGTTCAATATCGATGCCAACGGCATCGTGAACGTCTCCGCGAAAGATCTCGGGACGGGCAAAGAGCAAGCGATCACGATTACCGCTTCGACGAACCTCTCGAAAGACGAAGTCGACCGCATGGTTCGGGACGCGGAATCTTCGGCTGCCGAAGATAGCAAGCGTAAGGAAGAAGCGGAAGTTCGTAATCGCGCTTCGAGCCTGATCTACTCGACCGAGAAATCGCTCAAGGAGATCGGCGACAAGCTCGACCAGAACGCCAAGACCGATGTCGAAGCGGCGCTCGCGGAACTGCGTCGCGTCAGCGACAACGGTACCGCGGACGAGATCAAGACCGCGACGGACACGCTTCAGACGGCATCCTTCAAGCTCGCCGAAGCGCTCTATCAGAAGACGGGCGGCGCGCAGAGCGGGGCTTCCAATGGTGCGACCGACGGCGCCGCGCAAAACGGCGCGCCGCATGAGGAAACATCCTCGGCCCCGGCCGGCGATGACGTGATCGACGCGGAGTTCAAAGAAGCCAAATAAACTCGGGCGCTTGCGGCCGCAAGCGGCGTGTGGAAATGCGCCGGTTGCGGACCCAAGCGGCACACGAGGAACTTTGGTTGCGCCTGCGGCGCGGCGACGGCCCCGGGCGGGTAGCGCCGTGGCCGCCGTTATTAATCTGGGGAGAAGATTTGGACACTGAGGCACAAGCGGCAACGGGCGAACTCGATGAAGCCGCTCGGGACGCAAGCGGTACGGACGGGGACGTAGCCGCGCAGCAAACGGCACTCGCCGGGGAAGTTACGGCGCTCAAGGCGCTGGCGGACGAGCGTTATCAGGAGCTCGCGTACGCGCGAGCGGAGATCGATAACGTACGCAAACGTGCGGAGCGCACCGCGCTCGAGCGGGTCAGTCACGGCCGTAGGCAGTTACTCGCTAAATTTCTACCGGTGCTCGACAACTTGCAGCGCGCGCTCGCCTTCGACGATTCGCAGGCGCTGCGCGGAGGCTTGCAAGCGACGCTCAAGGGATTCGAGAACGTGCTTGCAGGCGAGTCGGTCGTGACGATCGAGACGGTGGGTAAAGCGTTCGATCCGCATATCGCCGAGGCGATTGCCACGCGCGAGACGAGCGATCATGAGGACGACGTCGTCGTCGAAGAAGTGCAGCCCGGTTACCGGTTGGGCGACGAATTGCTGCGCCCCGCGATGGTAATCGTGGCCAAGCACGTGTCGACGGACGATCGCTAACGAAGCGTTGAATTACAAAGACTACTATCAGGTTCTCGGCGTGCCGAAAAACGCCGCCGAGAAAGACATCAAGTCGGCCTATCGCAAGCTCGCGAAGAAGAATCATCCCGACGCGAATCCGGGCAAAGCGAAAGAAGCCGAAGAAAAATTCAAAAGCATTTCGGAAGCCTACGAGGTCCTCGGCAACGCTGAAAAGCGCAAGAAGTACGATGCTCTCGGCAGCGATTGGGAACGCGTGTCGCAGCACGCCGAGGCGCAGCGTCGCTCGCGCTCCGCGCGGGACGCGCGGGGCCAAGGAAGCGATTCGATGGGCGCGGAGTTCGGCGATTTTTCTCAGACCGGCGCGAGCGGCGGTCCGAGCGGATTTTCGGATTTCTTCGACGCGTTCTTCTCCGGAGTCGGACGCTCGGGAGGCGGTCGCGGCGCTGCGAGCGCGCCCGCAGCGCAGCGCGGCGGCGACTTGGAAACTACGATCGACTTAACGCTCGCCGAAGCTTACGCGGGCGGTTCGAAATCGATCAGCTTGCAGATCGAGGATAACTGTCCGCGCTGCGGCGGCAGCGGCGTGCTCAACAATGCGATTTGCCCGCAATGCCACGGCACGGGAAGGCTAGTGCAGACGAAGCGCTTGGACGTTTCGATTCCACGCGGCGTCCGCGACGGTCAGCGCATTCGCCTCGCGGGCCAGGGGAGCCGCGGCTTCGGCGGCGGTTCGAACGGCGACCTGTTCCTGGTGGCACAAATCCAACCCGACAAAACCTTCGAGCGGCGAGGCGACGACCTCTATCTCGATCTTCCGGTCGATATCTACGGGCTCGTGCTCGGTACTGAAGTACGCGTACCGACGATGAGCGGTGACGTTACGATGACGATCAAGCCCGGCACACAGAATAACAAAACGCTGCGCCTCGCCGGAAGGGGAATGCCCAAGATTAAGAGCGACGGTTATGGCGACGAATACGTTCGGCTCGTCGGACTCTTGCCGGCCACGATAGGCGAGCGCGAACGCGAACTCTTCGGCGAACTAGCGGCGCTGCGAGACTCCGCAGCGCCCGTCGGCTAGGAACGAGTCGGCCGCGGCGGCACGGCGTCGCCCACTTGGATCGGCGTCCGTGAGCCCGGCGACGATAACGTAGTCCTTCAGCTGCCAGCGCTCGACGGCTTCGTCTCCGGCGTAACGCGTGCGCCGTGCGATCATGCCCGTTTTGTGCGAAACGTCGAGACGTCGAGGGTAATGGCGCCGCGACCGGCCGGGGGGTCGTCGGGGCGGGCGACGTCCTTATAGGGAAGCTGATCACGTCGAGCCGGGCGCGGTCGGGCTTACGGAAGAGATAGCGGAGCTCGTGTTAGTCCCGCCGGCTGCCGAGCTCTTCATGGGCGTCGCGTGGGGAGGCATCGCGGCCCGTTCTGCCCGTGCGGCGGACGGGCCCTGCGGAGCAAGCAAACGCTTCGGCAACTTCTCTTTCGGCTTAGGAGTCGAAGGATTGATGCTAGGCGGCCCGCCGACCCACTTGATGTGGTCGAGTATGTTCAGTCCCGACAAACCGAGCGTTAAGCGCGCGGTCAATTGGCGCCGCCTCGGAGCGCTGTTCGTTCCCTATTGGCGTAAGGAAGCAGCCGTGCTGCTCTGCATTCTAGCAGGCGCCGCGCTCGGGCTCGCGCCGCCGCTGTTCACGAAGCATCTGATCGACGTATCGCTCGCGCGGCACGACGTCGGCTCGCTCTGGTTCGACGTCGGGGGCATGGTGCTCGCGGCCGCCGTCGCCTCGATCGTTTTGGTCTATCAAGGTTATCTCAACTCGCTCGTCGGCGAAGGCATCATGCGCGACATTCGCACGAGCCTCGTGTCGCATCTGCATCGCTTGCCGATCGCCTTCTTTACGAACACGAAGACGGGCGAGATTATGAATCGCGTTTCGAGCGACGTCGACAACGTCGACAACGTCGTGACCGGCACGCTCGTGTCCATCGTGACGAACGTCGCGACGATCGCGACGACGATCGTTACGATGTTTATTCTGGATTGGAAACTCTCGCTACTCGCGCTCGCCGTCGTCCCGCTCATGATCTTGCCGCTGTCTCCCGTGGGCCGGCGGATGTACGTCGTTCGCAAGCAGACGCGTGAAAAGCGCGATGAAATCGAGTCGATCACGCAAGAAACGCTTTCGATCAGCGGCATCACGCTGATCAAATCGTTCGTACGCGAGCCGTTCGAAGCCAAGCGTTTTTTTAAAGCTTCGAGCGATTTGATGGGGCTCGAAATACGCCTCGCGATGGTGGGGCGCTGGTTCATCGCCGCGATCGGCGCGATGGTCGTTATCGGACCGGCCGTCGTCTGGCTCGGCGGCGGTTATCTGCTCATCTTCCGCGGCTTGACGATCGGTACGATCGTGGCGTTCGTCGCACTGCTCGGCCGTCTCTACGGCCCGGCCTCGGCACTCGCCGGCATACAGGTCCAGATCGTCAGCGCGCTGGCGGTTTTCGAACGGATCTTCGAGTATCTCGATATGGCTCCGGAGCCGGGCGGCACGATCGTGTTACCGGCCGTGACGGGCGAGATCCGGTATGAAGACGTGTACTTCAATTACGTCGCCGATCGCCAAGCGCTACGCGGCGTGGATTTCCAGATCCCGCCCGGTCGCGTCGCGGCCTTCGTGGGACCCTCGGGAGCCGGCAAAACGACGATCACGCAGCTCCTGCCGCGCTTCTACGACCCGCAAAGCGGACGCATTACGATCGACGGCGTCGACGTGCGCGACGTCGAACTTTCGTCACTGCGCTCGCATATCGGTATCGTCACGCAAGAGACGTATCTCTTTCATGACACGATCGAAAAGAATCTGCGTTACGGCAACGATCGGGCAACGTTCGCCGAACTGGAAGCGGCCGCGCGGGCCGCAAACATCCACGATTTCATCGCATCGCTTCCCGAGGGCTATGCCACCGTCGTCGGCGAGCGCGGGCATAAGCTTTCCGGAGGCGAACGTCAACGGCTCGCGATCGCCCGCGTGCTCCTGAAAGATCCGCGCATCTTAATTCTCGACGAGGCGACGAGCGCGCTGGATTCCGAAAACGAAGCGCTCATTCAGGCCGCCTTCGATAAGGTTATGCGCGGCCGCACGAGCCTCGTCATCGCGCACCGGCTCTCGACGATTCTTTCGGCCGACGTTATCTTCGTCGTCGAGGCCGGTCGCATCGTGGAACGCGGCACGCATGCCGAACTACTCGCGCGTGGAGAAACGTACGCCCGGCTTTACCGAACGCAGTTCGAGCGCGGCAACGTCGAGCTGGCGTTCCAACCGGCCGTTTCGACTGCCTAAAGTCCGGCGCAGCGACGCTGCGTCCGGGTCGCCGGCCGCCGGCCCGTGAACGGTTCCGCCGGGATGCAGCTGCGCGTCGACGGTCTCGTGAAACGCTTCGGGGGCAAGCTCGCGCTGAGCGGGCTCGGGTTCGAGCTAGCGCCGGGTGAAGTGCTCGGGCTTCTCGGTCCCAACGGCGCCGGTAAAACGACGACATTCCTATGCCTGTGCGGTTTGCTGCGTCCCGATGGAGGCACGATCTCGTATGCCGGAAAGCGGCTCGGCGGCGAGCGCGGCCGCACCATCGCACTCATTCCGGAGACGCCAGAAGTGTATCCGATGCTCAGCGTTTGGGAGCATTTGGCATTCGTCGCGGCCGCCATGCGTCTGCCGCCGGGCTGGGAAACGCGCGCAACCGCGCTCCTCGAGCGTTTTGATCTATGGACCGAGCGCGACGCGCTCGGACAAGCGCTCTCGAAGGGCATGCGGCAGAAAACGCTGATCGCGGTGACGGTGCTTGCGGCGACCCCGGTGCTGCTCTTCGACGAACCGCTCATCGGGCTCGATCCGCGCGGTCAGCGCGAGTTACGCGAACTCGTCGCGGGCCTCGCCGCCGGCGGTACGTCGATCGTCATGAGCACGCACATCATCGAATCGGCCGAATCGCTGTGCGACCGCGTCATCATCATGAAGGACGGCACGCCCGTGGCCGCGGGGACGACGGCGCAGCTCCGGGGGAGCGATGGCGGGGAGCGCAGTCTCGAAGACGTTTTTCTCGAGCTCACCCGGTAGTGCGCGCGCTCGCCTACCTCGAGTGGTGCTACGCGCGACATAACGCGCGCGCGATCTTGCGCTCGCCGGCACGCATCGTGCTGTGGTGCTTCTGGATCGGCTCGCTCGCCGTCTTCGGGTTACTTCGCTTCAGCCGCTCGCAGTCGCACCTCTCACAGCCCGCATCCTCGCTCGGGCACGGGGCGGCGATCGCATTCGTCGGAGCGATCTTCTTCTTCTCGGGCTTTGCGATAGCGGCGGCCGCTGCCGGCGGCCGCACCGCGACGTTCCGTTCGCCCGCCGAAGCGACTTTGCTGTCGAACGCCGGCTTGAAGCCGCGCACGATCGCGCTGTGGTTGGAATTACGGAAGATTGCCGGCGGCTGGCGTAGGTCGCTCGGGGGATTTCTTTACGCGTTCCTCGTGTTCGTACCGTCGCACGCGGGGCCGCTCGCAATGGCGCGCGGCTGTCTCGCAACGGTGCTGATTCTCGGCATACCGCAATCCGCGGGCTTGCCGGCGTTTCTGGCGGCGCGCGGAAGAGCGAAGGCGCCCGTAATCGCGTTCGGCTCGCTGCTCGCAGCAGTCGGCGTTGCCTACGCGGCAGCCGGCGCGAGCGGCGCGCGCCTGTGGCAACCGCTCGTAAACGCAACCCATTTTGACCCGGCCCGCGTGGTAACTGCGGCGCTCGATGCTCGACCGCTTGCGTTTGCGGTCCCGTTGCTCGTTTTCGCAACGTTCGCGCTCATCGTCGCGTGGCGCGGGAACGACACCTTGCCGGAGCTCTACGCCGCAGGCCATACGCCCGGCCGGCTCGCGCGTCTAGCGGGCGGCCGCCGTCGCGGCCGCGAGCCGGTGACGACCACCCGGCACCGCGAGCGCGTTCCGCTCGGCGCGGGCGCGCTGCTGTGGAAAGATTGGATCGTGATCCGCCGTCATCGCGGAGCCTTCCGCTTGTGGATCGCCGGCGGACTCGCGTGGATCGTCTGTGGCGCGGCAGCTGCCGCCGCGAGCCGGCAGCTCGGCGATCCGACCGCCCTGATCACGTTTGCCATCACGATCGGACTCGTCATCCTGTTTTGGGCGCCTTTTTCAGCTGCGACCGGCCTCGCAGACGATCTTGCAAAACCGCTCTTCTGGTTATCGACCGCTTCGCTGCGCATGCGGCTCGTCGTCTGGACCTTCGCGCGCGCCTGGCGCGGAGGTCTGGCGGTCGGGTGCGGAACGGGCGCGGCGCTGCTTGTGCTCGGACACCCGTTGTTTGCTGCGGCGAGCGTCCCGTTCGCGTGTCTGGGGTACTGGTCGCTCGTTGCGCTCGGCATCGGCTCGTACGCCGTCTTTCCAAGTCCGCTCGACGCGCGCGGCCCGACGGCCCTGCTGCGCTTCGTGGCCAGCCTCGCCTATCTGGTTCCCGCCGCGCTCCTGTCGGTCATCGCCGGCGCCGCGCACCTGGGCACACTCGGGGCTACGACGGCATTCGTCTGCGGGCTGGCGCTTCAGGGTTGGCTCGTCATCGAACTCGTGGCCCTGCGCTTTGCCGAATACGGCGCCTCGCTCGCAACGATTTCGCGCGCGAAATAGTGTCCTGACCCGTAAATTGAATGGTGCGATGCGGTTTTCGTCCAGATAAACCGCTTGGCTTGCGAGTTGTGCTCGGCAACAAAGGAAGTTATCTCACGCTCAAGTTCGCGGACCGAACGGAACGTTCCGAGACGAATCCGTTTGGCGGTGATCTCGGAGAAGAAACGTTCGAGCCATTGAGCCAAGACGAACTGGTTGGAGTGAAGTGGACGTGATAGCGCGGATGACTTACGAACCAAGTCTTTATGCCTACGTCCCCGGACATGTGTAAAAGCTTAAGCCGAATCGTCACCTAGCAAGAGCGGGTGGCCATCGAGCGAACCGAGCGAGTGTTCAAATCCGACCAGGAGCACTCGATGACCAACAAGATCATA
>JAABUQ010000417.1_pt1 | contig 98426 bp, 115 predicted proteins | sample 5560001 | NCBI WGS metagenome assembly JAABUQ01 (sample SAMN10711888, study PRJNA513371) | rock metagenome | isolation source: Antarctica rocks | place: Antarctica: Victoria Land, Finger Mt nord | collected 2015-12-18
CAGAACGAGTGTAGCAATTCCTTTCGCTTGGCTGCAAGCTTTCCTGCCAAATATCCTATGCTCTAGCAAGCAAGCTCTATTCATCATCAAAAGTTCGGGAGACCCCCCATCATGTGAGTCGGTGTCCTACCCACCCCTGATTGAGAAACTTGCAACCGAAATTGGCACTGTAGAAGTTATACCAAGTCAAAGTGCTATAGAAGAGCGAATTCTTCTTTTTTTCTACAGTAGCAATCTTTCCTTGATGAGTTTATCTTCAAGGGCAGCAAGATAGTTTTCAGGAGATTTGCGGAAGCGATACTGCATACGCCGTGCCTCGTGGCGATGATTGAGTTCGTTCCGCAAGGCACGCCATCGTGTTGGATCAGTGAGGCAAAGCTCTTTCCCGCTAAAGGAATGCAAGCGCGAAGCGACTGATGCGACCACACGAACGGCTCCGCGTACTACTAAACCTGGTGAAGCACATTTTCGCCCGCTCGCGCGCCGTTCATGGTAGCGAGCCGAACCAAAATACTGCTCCAACTCATTGTTGGTGCGTGGGAGATCTACGTGATCGTAGCAGTGAAAGAGGCCGGGCCAATAACTGGTGGTTACTTTGCGAAACGTAGTGAGCATGGTGGTGAGTGCTTCGGATGCGGTGGGTGCTTGCTCCATCTTCACCAGGAGTTGTTCATAGCTGTGATGCACCTGGGCAGCCGTCTGCTTTCCCTCATTGGCCAGGATATGCGCTGCCCGATGCACCCAGGTATATCCTTGGTGGACATCTGACCACAGGGCAGTTGTCTCGGTGAGTCCTTTCGCCAGGAAACACCGCATGCGTTCTAACTCACGCGGCAAGCCCCCTTTTCAGAGACGCGCGTGAGTGAGGCAGCAATGGCAGACAGACGTTCATGGAGCGTGAGACCAGGAGCCTCTAAAGGTGCTCTCCCATCATCGGTCAAAGCACTTCGGACAGCGAGACAATAGCCGCAGATTGCTTCGGCTTCTGCATCGTTCCGTTTTTCGACTGCCCGTTCAATCGGACGCACTCCGCGAATACATTTTTTCAGTTCCTTTTTGGCATGCCGATCTGCTTCATAGACCGGTTTGGCCGCTTCGCGTAGGTAGTGAAAGTGGCACAACTGATGCGGGACGTCCGGCAACGCCGCCTGAACCGCTTTGCGGATGGAGCGTTGTCCATCGGAAATCACCCCACGGATGGGCACGTCAAGCATCTGTGGGATCTCGCGCAGCAGGCTTGCGAGATCCACTTCACAGGAACTTAACAGGCTTCGAGCGAGAAGGACTTCCCCAGAGAGACAGTCGCGCACCACCCAGAGAACCTCATGACCAACGTCTGGTTGTAATCCGTCGATGGCAAGCACGACCTGCCCCTGCTCTTTGAAGCGTTCCCGTAATCGTCGCTGGTCCGAAAGACGAAGCGCGACCAATTCCTCATAGCGCTGGAGCAAATGCGTCACTGTCCGTTGGGCGATCTGAACTCCTCGATCACAGAGGATCTGGTGGATCTCAGGAAGGCTCCGGTGAGAGGTATAGCGCAGTGTGCCAACCAAAGCAATGACGTCCAGGCCAAATTCTCCGTGAGGTAAGGCCCACCTGCCCTCTTCTTCTGGTCGATAGGAGCACCGATAGCGCACACAATCTGGGTTCCGACACCATCGCAGACCCCGCCAGAGGATACTTGACGTAGTTGGGCAATGACGATGACACCGCTTGCTTGCCAGTAAAATGCTCTCAAACGGAACTACTTCCAATCAAAAAGGCGTTTCCGTAAAATCGGAAAATCGAATGGAGGCTGCTGACTGGGAGTCGTTGCAGAGAATTTCTCTCCCAACCTACTCACTTTCACAGCAACAAGATCGTTTTCAACGAAAGCAAAATAGAAGTAGGCTCAGGATACAGGGAAGATTCTCCTACTAGGTCTTGCTTCTGATAGAATTTTACACGCATTCTGGGCCTACTTCAGAGTAGCAAGTTGCCTTCTAGAGCATGCGTAGTGCTTGTGCCAGACGTTGCACACCGGCTCGCAGGTCCTCGCTCGTGGCAGCTGCGTAGCCAAGCACTAGTCCCCTACGCTCAAGGGGGGTCATGCTGAAGCGTGAGATGGGGTCGATCTCCACGCCCTGTGAGCGTGCCAGTTGAGCTGCCACGAAGTCATCCTTGCCTGGTGGTAGCCATGCAACGAGATGCATCCCAGCTTCAGGAACGTGCGTCTCCAGCAGATCACCTAATTCCCACTTGAGCGCGTCGATTAAGGCCGTGCGCCGTTCGATATAGAGGGTCCGCATCTGGCGCAGGTGACGGGTAAAGTGTCCCTGAGTGAGAAAGTCGGTGAGTGCCATCTGCTCGACGATCGGGACATGCACATCGATACAGCGACGCATCGCGACAAAGCCCTCGACCAACTCCATTGGGACGACCACATACCCCAGGCGCAGTGCGGGGAAGAGCACTTTGCTGAAGGTGCCAATGTAGATCACTCGCTCCCCGTTGTCCAAGCTTTGCAAGGCTTCCAGTGGGCGTCCACTGAAGCGATACTCGCTGTCGTAATCATCTTCCAAGATCCACGCTTGCGCTTGGTGAGCCCATGCTAACAGAGCCAGCCGCCGGTTCAAACTCATCGTGACGCCTGTGGGAAATTGATGAGAAGGAGTAACGGAGATGATGCGTGCGTGTGGTGCCCGTTGGTTTCCAACCGCTACCTCGATTCCCTCTTCGTCAACCGACACAGGAGTCAGCCTCGCCCCTGCAGCTAGCAGTGCTCGACGTGCGCCTGGATAGCCGGGGTTCTCGATCCAGACGGTCTCGCCCGGATCAAGGAGAACGCGTGCAGCGAGATCGAGTGCTCCCTGTGAGCCTGCAGTAAGGAGCACCTGCTGTGGCTTGCAGCGGACGCCACGTGTGATGCCAATATGAGACGCGATCGCTTCACGTAAGGGTCCGTACCCCTCAGCTGTCTGGTACGACGCAGCTGTTCGTAGCGACTGCCGTGCATGCTTTGCCAGCAACTTCGCCCAAAGGTCATAGGGAAAAGTATCGACATCTGGTTGGCCGACGCGAAAGGGAGAAGCCTTGTCCGAAAGCCTGAGTGCGGACGGTCCATCCGTAGGGGGCGTTTGCAGGAGAGCTTGCCCACGTTGCGAGAGTGCTGGTCTCCTCCCCTGCCCCGCCTCGTGCTTCTGAGTTCTAGCTTTGGACAGAGGCCTATCAGTCTGTCGAGGAAACAGCCCGCTCACTCGTGTGCCATCGCCCACATGACTCTCCAGATATCCCTCCATCAGCAACTGTTCATAGGCCAGTGCGGTCGTTGTGCGCGAGACCCCTAGCTCACTTGCCAAAGAGCGTGTCGAGGGGAGGCGTGCTCCAGCCTCCAGTTGTCCCGTCACAATTGTCGTGCGCAAACGCTCATACAATTGCCTGTACAGGGGTAGTGGAGAATGATGATCTACTACGAGGTCAGGCGTGCTGAGAGGGAGAGTTCGTTTCGGCATCGCTTTCTTCCTTCACGTTGAGGTAAATGGCATTGTCAGTAAAGTGGGAAATGGCTCTTTTCATAAGGCCATTGTTATGCTACCATTTCTGTGTAAAGAAGACAAGTAGAGAAAAGAAGCACAAAGGAGAAGACAAATGGAAGCACGAATGGATTATGCCAAAGCCGCTCCAGGAGTGATGAAAGCGATGAGTGGTCTCGATACCTATCTGACAAAGTGCGGCCTGGAACCCGCACTTCGGGAATTGGTCAGATTGCGAGCCTCACAGATCAACGGTTGCGCGTACTGTGTCGATATGCATAGTCTGGATGCTCGCGCCCTTGGAGAAAGTGAGCAGCGGCTCTACGCCCTCCCCATCTGGCAGGAGACCCCTTTCTTTACCGAGCGTGAGCGGGCCGCTTTGCTCTGGACCGAGAAGCTCACGCTGCTTTCGGTTGATCATGTCCCCAGCGAGGTGTTTGAGCAGGTACGCCAGCATTTTAGTGAAGAGGAATTGGTCAATCTGACATTGGTCATTGCCACGATCAATGCCTGGAATCGCTTCGGCGTGAGTTTTCGTGACGTTCCCGGCAACTATACTCCACGCAAATCCTCCTAGATGAGGATCTGTTTCGTCACCACGCATCCCATACCAATAGACGTTCAAACAACTAACACGCATGATAAAAATACTTTTAAGGAGGAAAAGAATGAACAACGATCAGCACGATTTTGAGCAATTCATGAAACAGCGTAGCGAGGTGGCACTCGCCTATATTAGTGGGAAAGCTACACCACTCGGCGAGATCGTCACCCAACATTCCCCTGCCACCTTCTTCGCGCCATCGGGAGGGTATCGCCAGGGTGCTGAAACCGTCTGGTCCCAATACGAACGGGACGCCACACTCTTCGAGAGCGGCGGTGAGGGTCGGCTTGAGATCTTGCACATGGCAGCAAGCGACGGTCTTGCTTACTGGGTCGGTTTCCAGCGTGCCACTGCTCACGTGCACGGGAGACCCGAAGCCGTCCCTTTCAACTTACGCGTCACCGAACTCTTCCGCCGTGAAGGTGACACGTGGAAACTTATTCACCGCCATGCTGACCCTTTGATTTCTGAACCTGAAGCAAAGCAACTGTAGCCTCTGGTCACACCACCACCGTAGAGGAAGGCATGGCGGTGGTGTATCTCCCTTCCCTCCCATTTTGCATACAAGGTGGTATCAGAAGGGTGTCGCAGTATGGGCAACTCGATGTTTCACTGAGGAGGAAGCTATGACACGTAAAGGTTGGTTGCTTTTCATGGCCATTTCGGTCTTCTGGGGGATCCCTTACTTCTTCATCAAGATTGCTGTTCACGATGTTGATCCAGCAGTGGTGGTGTTTGCTCGCGTTGGAATCGCAACAATTGTCCTTCTCCCCCTGGCGATGAAGAGCAAGATGGTGAGGCAGTTGCGAGGGCACTGGCCCGCACTTCTCGCGCTCACCTGTGTGCAGGTTATGGGACCCTTCCTGCTGATCTCCTATGGTGAGCAACATCTTTCGTCTTCCTTGACGAGTATCCTAATCGCTCTCGAACCAGTGCTGGTCGCCTTGCTCGCACTGCGCTTTGATGCGGGTGAGCGAGTACGTGGCCCGCGGCTGGTTGGATTGGTTATTGGTTTGATAGGCGTGGTGACAGTACTGGGTCTTGATGTTGGTGGAGATGGTCAGGCACTGTTGGGAGCGGCGATGGTGCTCCTGGCCGCGGCTGGCTACGGGCTGGCTGCTCTTCTGCTGAGAAAACCAGTATTTGCATCGTTGCCCAGCCTTGGCGTGGTGACCGCTGAATGCCTCCTCACGACCATTGTCCTCATGCCGTTGGCGGTGATACGGCTGCCGGACAAGTTCCCCTCACTTTCGGTGCTGGTGAGCCTGTTGGTCCTCGGAGTGATCTGCACAGCCCTGGCGTGGTTGACGTTCTTTGCCCTGATCGCTGAAGTTGGGGCCAGCCGAGGAACGGTTTTCACATATGTTAACCCTGCGATCTCCGTTCTACTGGGCGTCATGTTGCTCGGCGAACGGCTCAATGTTGCTATTCTCGTCGGGTTTCTGCTGATCATTCTTGGGTCCTGGCTCTCTACCGGTGGGGCACTTCCGCCGAGACGCAGGTCTCCTCACGAGACTCCCAAGGCTCTCGTCAGTGCTCCGCACCATTGTGTGTCGTTGCGGAGTGAAGGAAGTTCCGCCTTCCTGTCACCACAGGCAATAACCCCGAATGAGGGAAGCCTGAGACGGCGACGAAAAAGAGAGACCGTTTCGGTTAACATGGAAATACAGAAACAGAAGAGGAGCCAGCTGAGATGGACAACTGTATGTGTAGCACCTGTGGAATCCAATTGAGGTAGGCCCAGGATACAGGTAGAATTCTATTACTAAGGTCTCGCCTCTGACAGAATTTTACCTGTATCCTGGGCCTACCTCAAATAGATCCGCCATCTTGTCGAAGACAACCACACGAACCGTTGAATGACTAGACGTTCATCCCGTTTCCAATGTGTATGCATTGTAAAAGCCAAATTGCAACTAATTTTATCTGATCCTCTACATTTTCTGGATCATCCATTACCATTTTCCTTCTCTCTCAATGAGGGGAGGCTGGAGAAACTCACCAACAGCCTTTTTCTTGCACCTGGGAGCGTAGTCAAGGAGCCGTTTGACCAAGTGCCACTCGACTTCGCCCTGTTGCCAGAGATAGAGTTGTGGCGAACGGTATTTCGTCTCGAAGTGGCGGGGTTCTGTGATCGTTCGCACATGCTTCTCATCAGGCTGATACTGGACTGCATATTGTGATACAGGTTCCTCACCAAACTCGACTGTCAAATGCTCTTTAGAAAGCCAAATCGTGGTCTTTCGCTTCGCAAGACCAAGTTCGCCGTAGAGTTTCCAGTGGCGAAATCTAAAATAGCCATGCTGATTCAAACGGCGCACAAAGCGCGTTGAATAGAAAACATGATCGAGTTGCTCCGGTTGCCAAACCTTTCCTTTGATCCATCCCAGCACTTCAGCAGGAGAGTGACGGTTATCGTCGCGATGACGATGTGCGTAGTGAACCTGATAGTTGTAGTCAGCTACCCAACGGTCATGCTCCACACGCATGTCTTCCCATGTCCTGGCTTTTTTAAAGTGAAAATCAGCCATCCTTCTTTGAATATTGAACGTCGTCTCAATATAGCTCATCCACGGCTGTCGCTTCTTGATAAACTCTTTGCGAATGCCTAAATTTTCATAAATCCTCATGGCCTGTTTTGCTTTGAAGATAGACCCATTATCGCTGACCAGTGCTTCGGGCGCACCGTGCAACCGAATTGCTGAATACAGAACAATGAGATATGCCGTCAAATCCTGCTTTGGAGAGAGTGCGCTAGAGATGATGGCTCGACTGAAATTGTCCATGATCGTAATCGAATAGATCGGGTCGGGTCCGAGCAAATGGTCCTCGATGTAACGTATATGGTAGCTAGGCAAGAGGGATTACTCCCTCCTGCCCGCCTCCAGAACCGGACATGAGAGCTTTCCCCTCATCCGGCTCCTCAGTAGGAAGGGTCTTGTCATGACTACCTCCACCCTGCGTCTTTGCATGACGTTGATCGTGGCAATGGCGGTGTAATGCGACCAAATTACTGAGTTCATCTTTGCCTCCTTGACTTCGTGGCAGGATGTGGTCAATCTCAATCAGGTCGTCATCGCGGAACTGCAATTCACAGTACCGACATTTCCCTTGTTGCTTGTAGAGCAAGGCTCCAAGCCGACTCATCACAAGCGGGTGGGACTGTTGGAGTCTTCTTGCCCAGTAGAGAAGGTTGCCATCGAATGGGGAGGCTTGCCCTTTCACCTTCACATGTCTCTGGATTGGGATGCTGGCATGATTGGTGAGGTGTGGTCCTTCTGCGGTGGCAAACCGCCAGTGGTCTTGTTCGACCTTTCGCCAATATTTGCGCGTAACCCAAGTTGCTGACTTGTTCGGGTGACGACGTTTTGCCCATCGAAGCAGGAGCGGGAAGAGATGATAGTCACAGTCGTTGAGGGCTTTCTTTGCGGCCACCCTCCGATAGTAGCGTGACCATCCGCGTATCTTTGGGTTCAATTGCCCAATGAGTGCCGCTTGTGTCAACCCTTGTCCACTGTGGACGACTCTTCTCAACTCCTCTCGATGCCGTTTGATGGCCTCTTTACTGGGTTGAATGATGGTTTTGAAGCCAAGCCGTTTTCCGTTGTGCTTGCCGGAACGGTATTTGCCAACGGGATATTGACGCACCTGGAAGCCCAGGAAATCAAAACCGGGTGGTTCTGCATCCAGAGCGCGTAAGGTATGTGCAATACGGGTCTTACTTGGTTTCATTTCTAGTCCCATGTCGGTTAACCACGTTTCTAGCACGGCTTTGGCTTTCTCAATGCCTTCACGGGTCGGGAACAAGACGACCAGATCATCGGCATAGCGGACCAATTTCGGTTTCGGCTTGTCTCTGCCTTTGAACGGGTAGTCTGCTTGGATGGCTTGTTCCATTCCATGCAGTGCGACATTCGCCAGCAAAGGATTGATTGTGCCGCCTTGCGGGGTACCAGCTTCGGTTTCCGCAAAGGCCCCATCTTCCAACACCCCTGCCCTGAGCCACGCTTTGAGTGTTCGCATGAGTGCAGGGTAGGTGTGAAGCTTCTCAAGGAGAGCCGTGTGATTGATGTTGTTGAAGCAATTGGCAATATCGGCATCCAGCACGTATTTCGGCTGTTTGCAGATGATGTTGAAAATGGCTGCAATGGCATCATGGGTTGACCGACCAGGACGCGCATCCGTAGCTATTCGCCTCAAAACGTGCCTCCCATTGGGGTTCCAGAGCAAGCTTTGCAAGGTATTGATGAGCACGGTCAAGCATTGTTGGGATGCCTAACGGTCTCTTCTCGCTCTTGCCAGGCTTGGGTATCCAGATCCGTCTGGTCGGCTACGGTTTGATCGTTTGGTGGTGACGAAGGCGTTGAACCATGACCAGTCGCTCTGCTGGCGCAACGGATTTGACCCCATCGACTCCTGCGGTGCGTTTGCCCTGGTTATCCTGCGTCACCCGACGTACCGCAAGGGTACGAGCGGCTTCCGATTTCATCAGAAGACGTTGTAAATTGTGAACGGCATGTTCATCGCCACGAAGGGAGGCTTGATAAATCCGCTTTTGCAGTCGGTACACCTTCTTCTCTAGCTTGCGCTAGGGAATGTGTGTCCAGTCTTCGATTGGCTGTTGTTCATCCATCGCTTCCGTTTCTTTCCTGTGACTCATGGCTTTATCTTCCATCCTACCGTATCGATGTGAGCGTATCCTCTGGCTTTCCCAGAGGCATTGGCTTCTTCGGTAATCCCTCCATTGAAAGGTGTGCGGCTGGTTGCCTGCTCTCTGTATCGACCAGCAGAGAGAACCCTTCAATGGTTACTCCGTTCCGATTACGCGTTTTGCGTTCCCGTAGGTCCACCTCTATCCGCCGGGTCAAGGGAGTGAAGTCGAGGACCGCGTAGATGCTCTCGACCCCTATGTGACCGTAACCGTTTTGGTCAGAGCCTCCTACCTCGCGTAGGCTCTTCATACTGTGACGACGGTTCAAATGAGGGTTCGCTTGCGCTAACCATAGAAACCTGCGTAGCGGAGAGCATCTGGTCGAGGTCCAGACTCTTCCGCGTTTCCCCCTGCTTCACGGATTGATGACCAGTCGCTACCGTGAGGGAGCCGCCTTTCCTCTTTCACCGAGAGGGTGGGGAATTGCGCCCCACATCGTGTAATCAGTTGTCAAGGGAAACCTTGCTCGCCGTCCCCTAGCGTTGAGGCTAGTTTAGGCGAAACGGATCGCACCCACGGACCAATGCTCGTGCCGAAACCGGCTTTTGAACGGCATCTCCTTCTTTTCACGCTCTTTTCCACCTTTGGGGGAAGACACTCCGTAGAGCTTGCGGTTCAGGGCAAGAAGCCTTCCACACGTCGCCTGTGAGAGATGGATACCGATTTGCTCTAGAGCAGCTCGCACACGATAGGCACCCAGTTCAGGACTTTCTACCACAAGCTTTCCCACTTCATGGATTTCCCGAAGACCCGCTTTGCGCGCATGATGTTGCGGCGTATCGTCGAGTCCTGCATGGCCGAGCTTCACCCAGCGCTTGAGGACTTCATAGACGCGATGTCGGGGCGTTTGCAGATAGGTGCTGATGGCAGTGTTAGACCAGCCTTCTGCGTGGAGATCGACAATAGCTCGGCGTCTCTGGTAGGGATCAAGAATCTGGGCGTAGGGAGGATAGCGACGCTCAGTCACCGTTGGCTTCGGTCCATCAGCGAGGACACGCTTGACTGTATGGTCGCTTGGTCTGCGCTCAAAGCGCAGAAAACACATCGTGACAATCTCGTGGGTGCTAAAGCCCGAATACTCAGCTTTCAGATTGACAATCAATTGGCGCATCTCTAGCGGAAGACTGCGCTCGGTCGAAGTTGGTGGAGAGGGCACTTTGTGAAATAGGCTGACCATGCCCAGTTGTTCAAATCGTTTGGCTTGGTCGTGCAGTGTGCGTTCACTTATCCCAGTTTCTTTGGAACGCTCAGCTGCCGTCTCCCCGAACAGGACAATCGGGCGCAGCCGCTCGTAGACCTCTTGTTCGGGCCAGAGGGTTGCTTGCTGTATGTCTTGCCATTCATGGGTGCGTTCGCGGCGTTTCCTCTTGCGGGCAGGCATGATGCTCCCTTTTTCGTCGTGGTTCCTCTCCCCTGATTTCTACGTCGGTTTGTCCTGACAAGAGTAACACCTATCCTTTGTGAGACGAAGAACTAGCCATTTTAGGCTATTTGAGCTATTCGCGTTCTGCTTGTCTTCTCTCCATTTTTCTGTTCCTACCCGCAATCGTCGAGTGCCCAAATATGTACCCCCCTCATGAGCAAGTATGTTCCAACATCACTCACGAACCCTGATGTGGTTTTATTACCTCGTTCTACCCTCTCTCGGCTCGCATACGCTGCTTGTTCCTGAGAAAATTGTACAAAGTCGAGCTGAGAGAGTCGCTGCATTTTCGCACGGGGAAGATGAGAGGTGATACAATGGAGCAAAAGAAACGCAACTTCCTGTCAAAGTAGCCATTGGGAGGTGTTCTATGATTCGCGTGCGTCCCTATGTTCCCACCGATCGAGAGTTCGTCCTCAGCTTGGCCCCGCGCCTGGCTATTGGCATACCGTCCTGGCGCGATTCACAGAAGATGATGGTGACAGCCCACGGTTGGATTACAGAGAGCATCGAACAGCAGGGAAAAAAGACGATAGTCTTCGTCGCAGAAAACGAGCAGGGAGAACGTCTGGGCTTCGCCACTGTCTCGCACCGTACCCACTTTACTGGCGAGGATCAGGCCTACATCGGGGAACTGGCGACCAGCGAAGCGGCGGAGAGACGTGGGGTGGGCAAAGCCCTGGCCCTAGCCTGCGAGCAGTGGGCGCGCGAACAAGGGTATCGGATTCTCTCCCTGGCAACTGGGGCGGCTAATGAGCAAGCGCTCGGCTTCTATCGGCATATGGGCTACCTGGACGAGGACGTCACGCTGATAAAGTTGTTGTAGCAAGCTCGCCTCATTCTTTCGCCAAGAGCTTCTCCTGCCGTAGGGACGAGTCACGAGGCTGCCCCCGCTCTGCTCGTTAGCGAGCACCACTTTGATCTATTGCCTCTGACTCCCAGGAAAATGAATAGACTCCGCCATTACTTGACCGGTGCTTTAGCTGGTAGCGTTATGGCGCGTGAGAAACCTACGACAAGCGATCCTAACAACAAAGCTGATAAAAAGGGACGTACGCAAAAAGAGCGGAAGAGTAACGCTGGACGCAAAGCAAAAAGCGGGACCGTTCGACAGCCACGCCAGCTCTCACTTGATGTACGCACCATCAAAACACTTGACGCAATGAAGGTCAATAATAGCGATCTCTTTGAAACGTTGTTACAGCAGTACGAGCCGTTCCTGAACGCCTGGGCCGAAATGGGATATGAAGCGTATCAAGGTGATGATCAGTAGCACAAAACGAGACAAACGACAGAAGACGAACTGTCGTTTGTCGAAATTCTTGGCTTATGCACAATCTTGACACCGGTGGTCAACCCTTTAGACCGATAACTTTCAAGCCTCCTGCATATGACTTGTAATTTGCATAATCCTGAGTATACTGTATAACAGCACAGGCATTTGTGCTCCTAGGACGCATCTTGTGTAAATACATTAGACGTGTAGTTGTTGTGAGAGCAATGCATCTGGCAGACAAACACGCCCCAGATGCAGAAATGAGGAAAGTTTCATGGAAGAAGAACAGGTTCTGCAATTTGTGGACCGGGCAACTGATGACGTAGCATTTCGCCAGCAGGTTGTCAGCAACCCAGAGGCGGTTATTCGACAAGAAGGCTATGAGGAACACGTCGCGCGAGTCATTCGGCGATTAGTTCCTCACCTTGCTTTTGAGACAGTAAATTTGAGCTGGTGGTGGTGGTAGGTAAGTAGGAGGTTCTCCATCGTGTCAATTTTCCATCACGATGTTTCCCCTCCAGAGATTGCAGTCGCCCAACAAGCTCTTGTTGGGCGACTGCGTCTTTTTTTGAAGGGAAACGTCCCCCAGGTGTTACAAGCAGATGTGCTTCGTGCACTTGAAGGTGAGGGGAAACTCCTCTCATCTCCACTCGCGACTCTTTCAGAAACTCGTGCACCGCTTCCAGCAGGTGTTTGGCCTCTGCTTGTGTATTTTGTCGCACGGACGGTCTCACCCGAATGCGATTTACGTTGTGTGAGTAGCGCAGCCCTTGCCATAGAATGTATGGTGTTGAGCATTGACTTAGATGACGACGTGATGGACGGCGATCAATCTACAACCCTCACGGCACTGGGCGTTGGGCGGGCACTCACGGTTTCCAAGACGCTTTCGGTCCTGGCCGTCCAGCTTGTTCTTTCCCTCACAGAACAAGGTATTTCTTCATCGCTTGTGAATCGTTTACTAGAGACGCTCCTTGAAGCAACGAAAACGGTGATGTCAGGCCAACATCGTGATGTGCTTGCGGAACAGCAAGATATTGCAACGGTGACCTATGAGCAGTGCATAGAGATCGCAACAGCAAAGGCGGGTACCTTGATGCGGTTGGCTTGTCTTCTGGGAGCTATCGCGGCAGGTGCAAACGATGAGCAGTGTCAACAGTTCGCACAACTCGGAGAAAATCTAGGCATTTCCCACCAACTCTCTAATGATGCACATGATATCGAGCAACTTCTTCCAGTACGTGATGCTCAGCAACAGCAGAAAGGTGGAGAGGTGAAGACAGATATAGTGCGCGGCAAAAAGACACTTCCCATCTTTTTTGCGGCAGAAAAAGGAGTGACCCTCTCGCAATCTGAAAAAGCTGTCGATAGACTTACTGAGGAACAAGTGCAGGTGCTGTATGGCGCAAGCATGAAGACCTGGGGCATGTGTTTAGTCTATCGAGAACGAGTACGTGACTGTTTGCAGGAAATAGCGAAACACTCTCGTATCCCTCCAGCCCTCTTTACTCTTGTGGGCATAGAGGAATAGCCAGCATGTTGCAGGAATTGCAGAGCTTCTAGAAGCAGAGAATACGATTGCGCGTTTCGGTAGAGGAAAACGCGTCTTGTTGCATCCTGCTGAAATAGGAGCTTGTCTATGGAGTTATGGCTGAATGCTCGGAGAACACGAATAACAATATTTTTCTGCATGTTTCTCATCTCTTTCCTTTTATTACTTGTCAATGGTCTGCATACACTCTCCTATCCCAAAATGCAAGAAACGTCATCGCTTTTTACCTGGGTGCAGTTTGGAGCATCTGCGTTTATCGCAGTGTTGTTTCTCTCTGTAGGAATGCTTGTGTGGCTGTACGCGCGTATGCGGACCGTTGCGTTCTTACTTCTCGGCTTTTCTTTCTTTATGGCTGCCACCTTCGCTGTCCAGACGAGTGCTGCCACCGGCAATGATCCACTCTTCTCAACACTTGGTCAATGCTGTGCCGCACTTTCCTTACCGTTCTTGTTCCTTCTCCTTTTGTTTTTCCCAAAGAATCATTTGAAGCACCGGGTAGATTGTCAACACCACTCCATCCATCAGAGGCTCTCGCTACGTCGTCTGCTCGTACATGGATATATCCTGATTGTCTTTCTTCTCAGTGTCCTCGTAGCTTTCTTTGCGGTCTTACGGTATAAACAGACTGTATTCCCTCAATGGATGAATATGATTGTCTTACTCTACTACCTGTCCGTTCTTTGTAGTATTCTGTGTGTCATTATTGCTTCGTATCGCCAGGCATCATCTCATCAAGAGCGACAACAATTGCGGCTCTTTGTCGGTGGAATCATGCTCGCGTTCACGCCATTTCTCCTCTTGACGGTGTTTCCACTCATCCTTCACCTGCCAACGCAATATGTCATTAGTGGGCAACTCAGCACGCTCAGCTTTTGCCTCGTTCCTACCTCGCTGGGCTACTCTATTTTGCGCTACCAACTGCTCGTCCTGGATACCTATGTTCGGCGGATTATAGCTGGAATTGTCGGAGCAGTTGGGCTCGCACTCCTGTGCTATCTCACCATTGCTTTCGGAAGCCTTGTCTTCTCAGGCAACATCTCGCTCTACGTTGTCAGTGTTGCGGTGGTCATCACCTTGCTCGCACCTTCCGTATGGGTGCAAGCCAAAAGCATCTCAGATACGCTGTTTTTCCCCGATATCAAGCATTATCGCCGTCTCCTGGAACAACCAGTGTCGTTGAGCAACGAGAAACTGACGCTTGACAACGCAGCACAACTCTTGACGCTTGCGGGCATCAACACACTTGGGACGCCCCAGGCGTGTGTTTTCGTGCTGAATGTAGCAGGGACGACCTACGAATCGTGTCCTCCCCTTCGTCATGACGAACCACATGATGTGCAACGACGTGGCCTGCTCCAGAAAGTGAAGAACGCTCTTGTGGGGCAGGCAGAGATGCTCAACGATGTGTTGGATATTCCACAGGCCGTTTTGGAACGCCTGTCGAACGCGTCCAGACCACTTCTCCTGAGTGAGATGAACATCGAAGAGGAGGGGTCGTCGGGTATGGCTCACTATCTGGGAGTCGCACGTTCCGGTGATGGGGGGAGCATTCTTTTCGCACCGATCAAAGTACAGGGAATGATGATTGCGTTGCTCATTCTTGGAGAACGAGCCAATCAACAGCAGTATGCTGGTCCTGATTTCGGTATCGTGCAACTCCTTTTAGCACGTTTCTCTTCGACCGTGGAAACCGCGTACCTGACGCGGGAATTACAAGGGTCAAACGAGCAACTGCTCACAACAAATAGGCAACTTTCAGAAGCGTATGAGCACCAGAAAGAATTAGACTGCTTAAAAGATGAGTTTATCACCATTGCATCCCATGAGCTGCGTACCCCTCTGACTGCCGTACAAGGGTATGTTGCGCTCCTCCAAGAATACAATGGGAATGATGATCTGCTTCCATCCCAGGTGCGTGCAGAGTTTCTTGCGAAGGCCAATAGAGGATGCGAGGAGTTAACGTTGCTCCTTGGAAATATGATGAGTGCAGGGAACGTCGAGAAAGATGTTCAGAAGTTGACCTGTGCTCCCGTTCGACTGAATCAAGTTGTCCTCAAGGTGACGGATATTCTGGACTCACTGCTGCTGCAGGAGCAACATCGTCTGCACGTGAGTGTTGATCCAAGTATGTACGTCATAGCCGACGAACAACGCCTTGGACAGGTGCTCCGTAATCTTGTGGCGAACGCCATCAAGTATTCGCAGACCGGGACGCCCATCGAGATTTCCTCGTATAGACAAGGAGACCAGATCGTGATTTCGGTAAGGGATTACGGGAATGGTGTTCCACTTGCCGATCAACCTCGGCTCTTCGGGCGCTTTGTCCGGCTAGAACGTGATATGAACTCAGTGACGAGAGGTTCTGGCCTGGGGCTCTACATCTCCAAGCAACTCGTCGAGGCAATGCATGGAACAATCTGGGTGGAAAGCGAAGGACGAGAAGGAGAAGGAAGCGTGTTTAAATTCACACTTCCAATGAGTCTCCCTGATACGCGAAGTGGACGAAAGCAGGAACGTGAGGAGGTCCTTCAATGATGTCTTTCGCTGATGTCCCACTGGTGTAAATACTGGGATTCAATGATGGCAAAATTGTACAACTATCTGAGGTAATACCCATTTTCCGCTGAGAGGAGGAACCGCTTCGGAGGCTCATTGAACTCCTTTTCCTGTCCAAAGATTACTTTAGATAGTTATACCAAAATTACCTCATTGAATCCCAACATTTACACCCTGCCCCATAGCGATGATAACCGCAAGAGAGAGTAGTTCAAAATCCGTTGGGTCCATTACGCGTGCTTGGGCTACTGTTTGAGGCACCCAAGGCAGACCACTCTTTCTAGGTACAACATGCAAGGGGCTAGACGATGAAACACGCGAACCAGGAACAGACGTAAATGCGATAAAGAAAGCAAGAGCAAGGAATAGACAGAAACTCAACCCAAAGAAAAGAGCAAACGCAATCATAGAATGCCTCCATAAACGAACTTATAACCAGAAAACTACAAAGCACAGGCACACGTATGATTCACCATTTCTTTTTTAGTATACAATAGTCGGTAGTAATCGTTATATAGTATTTTTGTTCTAGTCCTATAAAACACCTATTGCATGTATCTTCTAAGAGAAAAGACAACGAAAAGCGGATAGCGCATAGACTATCCGCTTTTCGTTCCCTCCAATAGTCGCCCCCTCGCGCCCACATTCAGTAGAGACACCAGACACAAATGTGAATATGCCTCTATCTCTATGACTGCCCCGGCTGAAAGACACCATGCACATTGTGAAAGACAACCTATGTGCCTTGAAACTGGATGAGCATGTCAGGATGATGCGTATGATAGAGATCAATAAACTGGATGGTCACAGGTACTTTCTCCGCTCCAGGTCCGGCAATCTGTGGCCCGATGTAGATTTTCGTCTTGGTTGGGTCACCTCCTTGCAACTCAATCACCTCAATACGCTCATGTAAATTGAGCACAAGAAAATGTGAGGGTACCTGCCCTGCTTCATGACCAACAAAAGCCTCAACAAGAGTGATACAAAAGTTTCTTCACAGCATATTTATAAAAAAAGAGTAACTACTCAGCGCCCAAGAGAAGGGAGCAGAGGAGAGCGGTTGGAAACGTGCCTGTTCAGGCAACGCGCTGGCCGCTTATCCTACTCTTTTGGTCAGAAATACACTGATAGGCCTACAGTACAAGAAAACCCATAAGCGTCGAGACGAAATAGGTCAAATGACCCTTCTCTTGGTCTAGGAAAAACTCTATGCTTTCTGACGAATATGCTACAGGAAAGGATTTGACATATGCTACAGAGACGAAAGAGAATCATCGTCACGACGTGCGCTCTGCTCCTTGTCCTTCTTGGAGGAGGCTGCTGGGGCATTTGGTATACGCAGTTAGCTCGTCATCCCAATCAACTGTTTGGTCAGATTCACCAGCATCAGATGCCTACAAGTATGTGCTGGGGGGCCTCAACTGATGGTCGGACCGTTCGACTCACGATAGCGGCACCACCCCCTCTTACTAACAGGGTGGAGACGTTTTTCACCTATCGTGCCCATACATCCCTGGTGACCGCTATCAGTTGTGCTTTGGATACCATCGCCTCTGTGGATGAGGAAGGAACATTGAGAGTATGGGGAAGGGGGCAGCTGAATGCTTCTGCCTTCATGACGATCAAGTGTCACGTTCAGTCGGCCTGCGCGTTGAGAGCTGTGGCATGGAAACCAGGCGTACAAACATACATTAAGGAGTCAGTCCCAAATACACTTTTGAGTGAGAAATATCTTGCCTTTGCAGGAGACAGGGGTTTGGTGCAGATGATCTCAGTTCCTGATGGCAAGGTGGTTGCCCACTACACACTTCCGCCGTTGACTCAGGTGACGTGTTTGCAATGGTCCGCCAATGGAAAATACCTTGCCGCTGGGGGGTATACACGTGATGACGGCAAAGGTCTGATACGGGTGTGGGATGGACAGACCGGGCAAGAAGTGACTACCTACTGGGGACACGCTCAAGCGGTGAATGCGCTAGTCTGGTCACCTGATAATGAGCAGATCGCCTCCGCCTCTGATGACACCACCGTCCAGATTTGGCGTGCCGCGACCGGAAAACAGGTTTTCACCTATCGTGGACATACGCGAAGAGTGGGCACACTCAGTTGGACAGCAACCAACAATGGACCGAGCTTGATTGCCTCTGGCTCCGATGACCGAAGCGTGCAAGTATGGAATGCTCAGACAGGACAACGAAGCTTTACCCATTTTCATGCACAGGCAGTGACAGCACTGATATGGGATTCAGGTTCGTGGATTGCCTCTGGATCTCTTGACGGAGTCATTGACTACTACTGGGGGATAGAGAATCCACTCTATGTGCCTGGATTATGAGCCAAGAAGTGAGGATGCTTGGAGATATGTGCCAGCGTGGTACATTCCTCAAAATCAAAAAACCCTGCAATTAAAAATCACCAAATGTGATGAAGCCCCAGATCGTGGCAGCAACTCGGGGTTTGCGACCGGTAGGAACAGGAAGTCGGAATAGGAATGTAGCCCAAAAGGGCTAAAGGCAGGGGAAAATGAGCTTTCTCACTCGAAAAACCTCTTCGGAAACGAAAAAAAGAGGAGGGAGACTTCTGCTCATCTTGTAGATGAGCCATGATCCAAAGAACCGCAAGCTCAGACTTGAAGGCCAGTATCTGCTAACTCTCCCAAAAACCTGAAAAATCGATGTCAGCTCAGCTTATTGGCTTCCCATATGACCCATTCATCCTATTTGCTATTCCAACTTCCTGTTCCTACCGGCCGCAAACCCCTACACCAGCCGGAAGTTATCCATCTCCGCCACTTGAGTGGCTACAGACCATTGTTGAGGAGGTCTGGCTGACGCTTCAAAGCCATCCAGCCTATGCCACAGTGTGGGGACTCCACGAGGACCTGTACAACCAGGCGTCTCAGGCCGAAGCAAAACTGCTCGACACCTTACATGATATCCAGACTATCTACGAAGGTGGCCCACCTCCCCTCTGACAAAGGAAATGTCCAGCTTCACAGCACTCATCGCACCGAGAGGGAATATTCGTTCGAGATATTGCTTTACCATTAACCCCAACAATCGAACATGCTAAACTCGATTCTTCAGTTCGAAGGATATTGTGCCTCCCTGTCAGTGAAGGATATTGTGCCTCTTCCGGCCATATTATGATTCACATCTCAAGGGCTCCATTGTTTCACACCTATCTTCGCCACTTCTGCATTGAATTTGTCAAAAGAGAAAAATGCACATGGAAGGGACATTTGGATACGAACGACCAAACGTCCCTTCCATATGGATGCTTTGCCAGATTGTATTTTGCCAGGAAAAAGCTAGAGCCTTTTTGCGCGCGTGGGTTTTCCGCGCTCGACCAGGTACTGATCGAATTCGGGGAGTGTACGTACCCCATGCTGTAAGACGGCATCATAAATATCCGTACTGGCCACTTCGACCCGGTAGGCGGGAAGTTGATACCACACATCCTTGATCCGAAGAATAATGAGACGGGTTTCTGGAGTCAGTTGTTGCTCAATAGCGTCATGAAGCGGTTCTGAGCGAATTCCCTCGCCAAGCCAGAAGGAGATATCAAGCTTCCATTCAGCCTGTCCAGGGCGCTCATAGTACACCATAAAAAAATACCGCTCATCTAAGTCCGCAAGCCTGAAGTGATCGCTTTGATGCAAGTAGCGCACTTGCTTGATGTGTGGATGCATCAACAGTGGATGCATGATCTCGAATGCACGCCCGATGCTTAATCCTGGACTCGAAACTTGCAGGTCGATGTCGCGCCAGACCATCAACCCGAGAACAGTACTGCCCGTTTGTCTGACGACACCCCCTGCACTCAGTAATTCGATCACGTTCAGTTCCTTCAGCACGCTCTGCGCTTCATCTTGCAAGAGACGCTTGCGTTGCAGCAACAGATCATCTTGCTCAGGCTGTTGTACCTCTTGGTGTACGATGGGAGGAAGAAGCTCTTCATGCATTTTTGTCCCTGTGCTTTCATTTTCAGTCAGAGATATATTCCTGTGTTCAGTTCACTCCAGCAAAAGAGCTTACTCAATTTTTCCACGAAAAGCAAGTGGTAAAAAATGGAAATGGGTTTTGGTCAATTGCAGTAGAGCTCGCTTGCTCCCATCAACCGAGCTTGTAAGAGGGCTGGGCTCGCGCGTCCATAGCCTTGTCGCGGTGCCCGACCTTCAGCCGATTCACCTGCCCTTCAACCTGTCCTTGACTGGAGGCAAACAGCAGCGCATTTTCGACAGGTTCCCAATCAAGACGCAGCCGCTGGACGAAGCGCACAAGTTCAGGAATTTGACTTGCCTCGGCTTCGCAGGCCCAGGATGGCAAAGCGGTCTCATCTCGCTCGGTGAGGATCTGGCGAAACCGGCGCACATAGTCATACGCGCGGGCAATTACCTTACTCTGCTCCAGCACACTCTGCACAAAGCGCTGTTCCTGCGCAGTTGGCTTCTCCTTGAATAGAAGCCAGAGCGTTTGTTTCGGAGAATACAACGGATATTGTTGCACGACTTTCGCGCGAGCTAAGCTGGCTGTTGGCCCATGCGTGCGCCAGGGCTGAATGGTTTCATAGACCCCCGTGAGTCCCGCAGGATAGCCTTGTGTCCGGATTTCCTCGAACAAGAGGCGTCCATTGTGTTCTCCCTGTTCCCATCTCTGCCGCAGATATTCCAGATATGGCTGGATCGCGAGTGAACGGGGAGGGTGAGGAGCACGTTCGGGAAACTGCCCAGATTTGAGGTAGATAGCTACTGTTTGAGGATGTAACCCGACTTCCTGAGCTATCGCGCGCTGGGACCAACCTTGCTCGCTGAGCTGGACTACTTGTTCATAACGTGCGTACCGATGGGTGCGCCGCACGCTCCGTTGCTGTTCAGGTACCGAATCTTTTGGAGGAAGCGTAGGTTGAGCTTTACACTCCTCAGAGCGCAGAGTGCTCACCACCCGACGAAGGATGGTCTGCTCCTTGCTGAGGATAGTTTCCAGACAATCCATCGCGTTGAGATGTAAGTGGAAGCGATCAGCGATTTGAAGCGCGTGGGGTGCTCCGCGCCGAATCGCGTCAGCAAAGGTAAAGCTGCGATCACGTGTCACGATCTGTACACTTGGATGCTGACGAAACCAAGCGGCAACCGTTTCTACCTCGCAGTCGGCCAGGAGGGCTAACAGCCGATGCGTCTCCAGATCCACCAGGATCGTGCCATATCGACGCCTTTTTGTCCAGGCAAAATCGTCTACCCCAACCACCCGTGGAGCGCTTTCGGGGACACGACTTGGTGGGTGAGACAGCAAAGCAGGGTGGAGCGACTGGTGGGGAACTGGATCTGCGTGGCGAGACGTGCGCCAGCCTGGCCACCAGCAACTGCTGCCAAGCTCTGCAGGAGATGTGTTGCCGCTTGAGTACGGCGTTGGTAACGAGCAGCAAGTGCGGAGAGATCTTCTCGAAACGTCTTACGAGGGCAAGCAGGGTTGAGACAACGAAAGCGCCGTGCTCGGATCAGGAAGATCACTGCCCGACCAGAACAAGGAAGACTATGAATGCAGCGAGTAAACCAGCCATGCCCTGATTGCTAGCGCATCTGGCACGTAGGGCACCGGTCGCTTTCACGGGTCGAAACCAGTGTAATGGTGACGTGCTGGGACTCCTGTTGGATTGAGCACATCCGAAGATGGGGGAGCTGCGGGAGGAGGTCTGCCCAGACCATATGAAGTACCCCTTTGCGAGATAAAGAAACTATCTATGAATCTACTCTAGCACTTCCTACCAGTGGGAGCAAACAAGCGAGTTCTACCGCAATTGATTAGGACGGATTGAGGTCACGCGCACTTTGGGTGGAGCAACAGTGATAACAGCAACAATGTTGGATGAATCGGCTACTCTTGAGCCTTTGCTCTTTGTCTCCTGAGACCTGTTGAGGTTTTCCACCTAAAGTGACACTGTTGGGAAACCCCTTCACTCTGCTTACAATCAGCTCTCATCAAGCGAGAAATAAGCTCAAACGCTCTTCGATCAAAAGGTTTCCCAACAGTGTCCTAAAGTGCGCAAGACCCGATTTTGAGCCGAAACGTGGGAAATCGGCGTGAATGGTGGGAATCGAGAATTGGCTGCCTAAGCATGTCGCTCTAGAAGTTGTCTGCGGCACTTTCACGGTGGAAATTGGTGGCCGAATGCGGCGGCTTTGATCCTCTTTCAGCATCCGCACTTGCTCCCGATGCAGGAGAGCTCCCCATGGGATGTTCCATTCCCCTACGTGGGTAGCGAGTGCGGCTTTCGTGCCTGCACTATCGCGAGAGTTGCTCCGGCGATGAGCAAGCCAGGGAGAACCCACAAAGACTGTCCCAGGGCGGCCGCGGCAATGATGAGCATGCCGAGAACGTAGGCTTGATTGGCAGCAAACAGCGCGAGTGGCCCAAGGATCAGCAGGTCCAGGAGACCAATGGCGAGCAGCGAAAGAGCCACGGCCAGCACAACAGCCAGGAGTCCGCGTTGTGCAGTGGGGCGTGGCATGCGATGGACCACCCATCGCCAGGTCAGCACCGAACTCAGGGTCAAGACAATCGGAACACTGCAGAAAGGGAAGATCAGCCAGAGCCAGGCCGATAAGGGATAAGATGCCGCTGCATTTTCTTGCGCATCATGCACTACTTGCCAAACTATACCACCTTGTGAACCATATGCAACCAGTGGCGACAACCACACGGGGATCAAACTATAATTGAGAGAGAGTCCAAGAGGTGGAAAGAGAGTCGTGATCAATAAAGTGATTCCACCCATGAGCCAAGGCCACAATCCAGGTCGTTGGTTGCTGCTCAAGAAAGCTCCAGAAGACATGTTTTCCTCCAGTTGAAACGAATAGAACATGCATAGTCATGAGACGCAGAGAGAAGCAGTGATTTCTCGTTGCGGTGTCTGTAAGCAAGTATACTGGAAGGAGGAGTGAGAAGGCGTGGTGCATCTGTCCTCTATCCGGCCATCAGGGATGGACCAAAGGACAGGTGATGGTTCCGAAACTGGACCACGAACGCGGTTATCCGTCAAAACCTAGATGCATTCTCACCGCCACGTTCATCTCCCGCAAGGAAGAGAGCCAACTGTTGGACCATTGATGTGTCACTGACAAGGACAGAAACCGTGGCACATCACCCCTTAGAAGCACATCGTGCGTTCTCGCTTGATTCGGGCCGCCCACAGGCTGAACAAGGGGTTGATAACCAACGGGCACATTGTCCCACCAGGGGCGAATTTCCAACACGAAAGCGCCACAGGCTGCTTCTGGAGCTGTCTTCCCAGATGCGAAATCAAGGATTCCTATGATTGCCGCCGATTTCCTATGTTTCACCTCAAAAATCGTCGAACATTCACGCTATTTACTACCTCTCTTACAAGGGGTTTGCCCATGGTAGGAACAGAAAGTTGGAATAGGAATGTAGGGGTATGATAAGGATTCCTTCTCAGGACAGCCATATGAGCTGCTCAAGTTGTAGAAGCCATTTTTGCATCCTATCTCTGCCGTCATCTACAAGAAGAGCTTCATTTGACACGTCAATTCTTTCTTTTTTGCTTTGACTTCAACGTCGTATGATTCTTCTTTTTCCATCATTTGTTTTGCTTGCCCTACTCGTGTTTTTCGGTCGGTTTTACCTCAACCTGGTGACGAACAGAGAGAGCACGCGTTGAAAGATGCGCTTCGAGCCAGAGCAGAAGCGGGCCGACGAGAAGCAGCGGTCCCATCAGCACTATCCACGGGTGTGACGGGCCAGAGGCGTAGAGCCATGCAAACATTGCCGGAGCGATGGCCGCAGCGATTCCCCACGCAAGCTCAAAGAGAGCCATGTAACGCCCCAGCAGATGCGTAGGACTGCTGGCTGCCGCTAGAGCCGCCGACACCGTGCCAGCGATCATACCCGCGAAGGTAAAAATGGCAACCGCGCCAAACAGGGAGGGGATGAGGAGGACGCTTGGTATCAGTGGGGCCAGCGCAAATAACATGCAACCCATGATCCATAGCAGGCAGGCGACGAGCAAGGAACGTGTGCGACGAAAAGACTCCAGGAGCCGCACCGTCAACGTCTGCGTGCAGATTACTAGCAGGCTGTTGAAGGCGAACAGTGTGCCCACCGTCGCCGTTGAAAGCTTCAGGGTCTCCGTCGCGTAGATCGGCAGCCCAAGTGACATCATAGAAGGACCGAGCGCAAAGACGACGTTGCACGCGACCAGCACAAGGAACGAACGATCCGCCAGAACGACGTGATATCCCACCCGCTCATCAGCTTCAGGACGCCCACGAAGCGCATCATTGGGCAGACTCCTGGCCTGATCGTTTGGTCTGCCCCTTCCCCATTCACTGGGCAGGGCTTCAACCAGTTCATTGGGCTGATGGGCAGCTCCACGCCAGCAGAGCGCGAGAGCCATCAGGAGGAAGCTACACATGTTCGCCAGGATGAGCACTCGATAGCCATTGGAGCCACCAAACGTCACGATGAGACCTGCCAGCAGGCCGCCTACGATCAGTCCTACGTTCTTTGTCGCCCCTACGAATCCAAACCAGCGGTCTCGCTCATCGAAGCCTGCGACCTCAGCGATCAACGTCGTAGCGGCCGCGTAGAAGACGCGATTGCCAGCCGTGACAAGCAATGCCGTTCCAAACAGTAGAGGAATATTGCGAACAATGAGGTAACCCAGGAAGCCTATCGCTTGAAGAATCTGGCTCACTACAACCAGCCGCCTCGCCCCGAAGCGATCAACAAGGCTGCCAGTGATCGGGTTCATTGGCAGGGTCAGGATGGTGGCGATGGTGAGCACCCCCCCAATGGATGAAAGATCGAGTAGTGCAATTTTCTGAAAGTACAGAAGCGAGAAGGGCAGGTACAGCCCAGTGCCAAGTGAGTCAATAAGAAATGCAAGGACAAGGGCCTCGTGCCCTCGCAATTTGGGGAGTCCTGATAGGTGTAAGAGTCGTGATAATTGTGGAAACATAGCATGCACTCCTGGAACGTCTTTCGTGTAGCACACGGGACAGAGCCAGAGGTGCTTCTCTCTTGAAGCCATTCTACCTTGATCGAGGCCATCTGTCAAGAGTTTTGAGCACAGGAGACAAGTACTCTTCGCGTGTAAGCAGGAACTGAGAAAGAAGAAAATTGTTCGCCAGATGAAGCTTTTCTAAAGAGTATCATTGTATAGTATCAATTTCTACACTCATGTAAGACTTTTGCTGTCCAAATGGCTGTCCCAGGAAAGAATCCTTATCATACCCCTACATTCCTATTCCAACTTTCTGTTCCTACCATGGGCAAACCCCTACAAGACCTGTCCGGGTTAGATACCTCTCCGCAGGTGCGTCTACGGGCGACACGAGCGTTACTCATGCTGCACGGAATGACCCCCGCGCCACTCACCTTTCCAAGGAGTGATTTCGGCTAGAGGAAGGAGTCGAGGAACACTCCTCCACAATTCTTCTTCTGTGTGGCAAAGGTTCGTCTTGCGTACACACGCTTCCTGTTAGTGCTGTTGACAATGCTCATCACTCAATCTTCCAATACGTTGCTCCCATTCTGGAGGGGTCGTAAAGCTTGGTTCTTCTTGGCTCGGATACGCTTTCAAGAGCAATGCAGGACTGTCCAGGTCGCCGGGGTCACTAGGAGGAGCGATGACATAGGCTGGAAGGTTCGTGTGCTGAATCAATTCTGCCGTGAGTCTCGCATAGGCTTCCAAGCCCGCAGCATCAGTCGCGTGGTCGCCAAAATAAGCAGGGCAATATCCTTGTGGCAATGGACACACTGCTGAAAGCTGGTAGCTACTTGATGGGGCGCCCGAAAAGGCAGAGAATATTTGTGTTCGATCTGCCGGTCTGTTTCGATGATGCGGTCAAGCGCAGTGAGTGCTTGCATATCAGCATTACTGAGGCGATTGCTCCTGCGAGCGGGTGATGTCCGCTTCTTTCCTGATGAGGTCTTGCGCTTGGGTCCTGATGGTTGTTTCTTCTTCATAGTGCATCCTTCCTGGCTTTCATTCACGTCCTTTGCAATGTGATTCGTCTGCTCTCTCTAACGAAAGAGAACATGAGGGAGCAGAGCGCATAGACCGAACGGATACGAGAGAAACACGCATTTCGGCTTGGGTGCGTGTTATTGCTTGCTGGAGAAGGGTCCACTCCATTTTTCCACACCCTCTCCACATCCTTCCTGAGTTGTCCACCACCTTGTCCACACTTCTCCTCATAAAGTGGTGGATAAGTAAATTGTCAACGTAGGTTCTACTCAGGTACACTTGTTCTATCACCTCTTCTCATGAGTCACGGACTACTATTTCATCCCGCGTGCATCACAGGAGTGTCACTATACCTGGATGCTCTGCACTGAATTTTTCTGTCGAGTCTTGCTCTTCTGAGAGGAAACATCTATGCCTGTCTCATCACCCCTTGCACCCAAAAGCGTGTTACGCCATCGTCCTCTTGATTCGGGGAAGACCACAAAACCCGTACCCACAGTGACGCGGGCTTCACGTCCACCACGACCACGAAAGGAGACCATTCCACCATTCGTCTGCTCGACATCAAGAACCACGCGTAAAAAAGGCCGTTCACAGAGCCATCTGGTCTCACTTGGGATAGGCATGATCGTCGCCATCTTTGCGGTGCTGCTTGGGCAACTCCTTCTTGGCTGGTGCAGCACAACGTGGGATGATTTGCACTACGGCCGACCTCGAACCTATCAGACCGATGCGTTTACAGGCAATGAGCCAGGACAGACGCCCTCACACTTTCTCGTGTTGAACCTGCATGGGCGGATCGAAATTTTTGAGTTGTTGGGCGGCGATCCGACCAAAACGAGGGTGTATCTTGGGCCACAAATTGCCGAGCCTGATGCAGACCTGGTGCCCGTCACCATCCAGTTTGTTGACCCACAGCGAACCCATCATCCTGATATGCTCGTTCAGTTTCAAGGGACGCAGGTGGTCTTTCACAACGTGCATGGAACATTTCAACTAAGTACGTCATAAAGGCATCTGCGTTGTTGCTATGCACATACCTTTACTGGGAAACAGGAATTACAACCGAACGACAACCTGAACCCTCAACGAGAAGACGTAGCACAAGCGTATACTAGATTCTCTACGAAAAACAAGAGGTACGTTTGTCATCGAGCAGGTCCTTGGTAAAGCGATGCGGAAGTCGGCCTCGACGTGTTCCTACGACATCTCTCGGATGCATAAGAGAGGGAAACAAGTGAGACAGAAAGAAGCAATTCCAACAAAGGAATTACTACTAAGAAATAACTCGTTGAGGTGGCGTGGGGAGCGCAACGAACAGCACAAAGTAGAAGCATGATTATTTGCTGTTCTTTTGTTGTTCGCATGACGTACTCACATAGAACACAGGTAAATGACATGACATACTGATGTTGTTCCTTTTCAGAGACAGACACGGCTCCCCATCTCACGGGCTACTGCATTGCCCCTCGTGTTCGCATCGCACAGCACCTGCGGGAGACCATCGACCAAGTTCCTCTGAGTGGTCCAATGATGCCCTCCATCACAGAGACCAAACTGTTCTTTGCTCCCGACACACTGCACGATCACTTACATGCAGTCGTTCCTGGCACAAGTCGTTCCTGGTCCAATCACACCCTTTTCTTTGTTCTATGCCGCGATTACGGCCAGAACGCTCATTCTCTGTAGAATGTAGTAAATTGGGTGAAAATTGCAAGAATTTTGAGGTGAAACTGACAAAATCAGCGCGAATTGAGCAACGATAATCAGGTTAAGAGTCTCGATTGAACTTTTTGCCCTGATGATCACTTCGATTAGAGCCTGTAAGGTGTGAAATGCGCTTTTTATTGTTTCTGCAATTAACATTTTACAACCTAGCAATGCGGCTTTAGAAGCGGATTCCGCGATCCTCGAATGGTTAATTTCGACGTTTCGCGCTGATTTTGTCGATTTCACCTTAAAAACTTTGCGTGTTTCACCCAATTTACCAGAATGCAGAACGCAGAACCGACGTTCTGCATTCCACACGATGCACAGAACACCATTTCTGCTTCCTCAATGATTTTTTACAGCCTGCCTTCCCACTGTACAGGTGGACGGAGGCACCATTTCTAGGGTCGTTCCCGTGTCATTCCCGTGTCATTCCAGATTCAGTTCTCCTCGGCTTCTGCTGCTGATCTGCTAACATTTGCTATACTCCCACCAGCACAACAGGCAGGGAAAACGATGCGCTCATACCTCACTGCCCTCTGTCGCGCAGAACCGACGTTCTCCTGGACCACAAACAGGGAATACCACTTTTTACAGGTCCTGTTACAGGTCGTGATTTCCCAGGAGCGGCTTCAGGGAAATCACACGTGGCATATCGGTCTTGGGAAGGGCACTCACGCCGCTCTGGATGCGACAGAAGCGGGTGCCACCATGACGGAAAGAGGGCGCGTTTTCTCCCAGTTTGTAATACTGATTCAGAGTGGCTATGCCACAAGAAATGTGGACGACCACGAAACACAAGGAAAGGAGACATCATGCATCACACCAAGAAATTCCGTAGAAGGAGAGGACAACAGTATTCTCCAACAGGCAGAAGGCAGCGACACGATGTGCAGAAAACACGTCTGCTGGAACGCGATGAACTCGCGCTCACCTGGATCGGACAGCAGTACGCCATGCGCCTCGAACAGATACAAGAACTGCTGGGGCAGCTCGTTGGCTATGGCGCGGCTCACGATAACGCGATCAGCGTGAGTGCGACGCTCAATGTCATCGCTCGCTGGAAGCAGGCCGGGTGGGTGATCGCACGACGCATTGATGCCAAAGAGCTGCTGTGGGTGTGGCTCACGAAGAAGGGCCTCACACAACTGGAACTTCCCTACCAGTATCAGAGTCTCGACGCCTTGAGCAAACATGACCGCGATCATCTCTACGCAATCACCCAGGTCCGCCTGGAGCTCGACACGGGGGAAGAAGACATCGAGTGGACCAGCGAACGCACGCTGTTGCAGGGAACGCACCGACGCCGGGGGCACAAACGGGTGCATCGACCTGATGCCGTCCTTGCTCGCGGCACCGACCTCATCGCGATTGAAGTCGAGCTGTCACACAAAACGGAGTCGCTGCTTTCCGACATTCTCGTGACCTTGCTCTGTGAGAGGGATTACCACGGCCATGCCTATCATGCTCTCAAAGCGGAGGTGGGGGAAGAGAAGGCCAAAGAGCAAAGCCCTCTGGCGTGGCGTCAGTATACCGAGGTGTACTACTTTGCGCGTCCAGCCATTCGTCGCTACATTCGCCGCGTCCTTGCCAAGCAGGTCCAGCAGGGGAAGCTGTTCAGCAACGAGGCCGCACACCTCTTCGTGTGGTGGTATCCCCTTGCCGTGACCGATGCCGAACTCGCACAAGAGGGGGACGAAGAGGACGCACCGGCGGACCTGAAAGAGGACGAGTGGATGTTCCTGGATGAAGGGGCAGAAAGAGACGGCTAGGCAGTATGAGCTACTTACTCCCACTCCCCCTCGTACAAGCCATGCCACGGCCTTCTCAGCGCGTCGTGTTTCTCTGGCAAAGCACGTACCACGGTGCAGCAGCGAAAAAAGGACAGCGCATCATCGCCTCACCTTCGTTCCGCATCATGGTCGCCATGGGTGTACTACTTCCTAGAACCATCGCAAATAGCCCTTCGCAAAGGAGTGTCCCAGATGACAGACCTGAACACCCTCTTTCCGCTGACTGATGAGCGCGACGGCAGACGCGTACATCAACGCGTCATTCTTGTCAACAAAGACGTTGGCGGCTCTGGCTACAAGGGGAAGGTGCAAGCAATTGACGCCGATCCAGCTATGCCACATCCCTTCCACAGTGAACTCCTCATGAGGACATCGACTTTTATCACGCGTGACATATATGTGCAGTTTCCCCTGGAATACAACCTGACTCAGTTAACCGATTGAAAATAAGAGTGCTTAAATTTATTTGAGATATTACAGAAAAGGGGTAATATAGAGACAGGCATACGTTTCATGTTGGGCGTAAGTGAACAGTAAGAAAGTGAGCTAGAAGCGATGAGTCCATTTTTCCAACAACTCTCCGATGTACTGTACGTCGATTTCTGGGCATTACAGTTTCTTGGTTTTTTGCTGATCATCTTGGTATTTTGTGCAATATGCGTCTTGCTCAAAAAATTGTTATAACGGCTGACTTTCCGGTTTCACCTATCCAGATAAGATGGTATACTTTTGAAGTAGAACATAAACGACAAACACGGTGAGATGATAATCGGCATGACACAAAGGCCACACAAACGATATCTAAAGACATTACAGGAGTATAGTAGCAGAGGATGGGTCTTGTAAATCCCAAAATTCAGTGCGGTAATTTCTGTACAATTATCTGAGGTAAGGGTAGCGAATAGATCGTCTTCTCTTTCAACTCACGAGTCGGACACCGGAGGGATTACCTCTTTCACATAGCGATACAACGTTGCACGGGAGATTCCCAACGTTGCGCAGAGTTTGGGATGGAATGACTCTGGTCTGTAAACATGCGCCGGGCCAGCGCCACTTTCCCATTGGTCTTCAGCTTTCTGGGTCGTCCGCCAATACGTCCTCTCGCCTTGGCTGCTGCTAACCCTGCGTTGGTGCGCTCCCGAATGAGGTCCCGCTCAAATTCCGCCAAGGCTCCCATCAAGTGAAAGATGAGCTTGCCTCCTGGGGTCGTGGTGTCGATCTGCTCCGTCAGGCTGATGAACTCAATGCCACGCTCCTGGAGGCCCTTGAGCAATTCAATGAGGCGAGTTAAGGAGCGTCCTGCTCGATCCAGTTTCCAGACGACGAACGTGTCCCCTGATCGCACATACGCCAGCGCCTCGTCGAGTCCTTTTCGCTCCGCTTTTGATCCTGTCATCTTGTCCACAAACTACTTTTCACAACCTGCTTCTTTGAGAGCGTGTTTTGTAAATGACCACAGAGCTAGAGCGAAGACTGAGGAGCCAGCGGGCATGAGAGCACTCCGGCCTGCCTCACCTATTACAGAGGCTGAAGCATCGGAGGCAAGCGGCTTCAGCCTATTTACAAAACACGCTCTTAATGGTGGCAGTAGAGAAGAATGAAACGTCGATATCCTTTTGAAAGAAAAACCTCTTGACATCTCTCTTTTTACATGGTATATTCTGATTAACCAGTGGTAAATAATGAAACGTAGGTAACTATGGGAAGCGAAGAACGACGACAACGGGAGCAGCAAGAGTTAAAACAGCGCATTGTGGAGACTGCACGTGAGATTGCCCGCACAGAAGGCTGGAGCAATGTGACGTTGCGCAAGATTGCCGACCGCATTGAGTACACGCACGCGGCTCTCTATTCCTACTTTGCCAATAAAGAACAGTTGCTCCTTGAGGTATTGCGTGAAGGCTTTCACCTGCTGGCAACTGATCTTGCCAGTTCGTCAAAAGGGGCGGAGACGCCGTTTGTCGCTTTCCGTCGCTTTGTCTATGCCTACTGGAACTTTGCGTGGAGGCATCCAGAACTCTATCGGGTGATGTATGGCTTAGACGGCATTTCCTTCGGAGTAACGGAAACGTGGAACGAGGGTGCTCAGATCGGAGAATTAGCGGCAGGTGTCGTTGAAGGGCTACTGGTGGACCAGGGCAAACCCGTCGAGCAGATTGAGACGAAGGTCTTCTTGTTCTGGAGTTTACTCCACGGTCTGATTGCTCTAAATATGCTCGGTCGCATTGCAGGGACGCCTGAAACGTTGGCTCCTTTTGTCGAGCAAGCTATCCACGATATGCTAGCTGCCTGGGATATGACAGGTGGACCAGAGAACGCTGATTTGAGGCCGGGTGGAAGTGATATCCTATGATATCAAGCCACTTTTTTTATCTGCTTGATTTACCATTGGAAATTAAAAGTTACGTGGTAATTTCTTTTCCTTGCGAACCAGGTGAGGTTGCTCCTCTCTGTGGTTCGCAGGAACGAGATTGATGTATATGAAAGGAATGTGTAATACACATGGAAACATTTTCACTTGTGTCTAACGTCGTCGTCTGCCTCGCCATTCTGTGTGTTGGCGTGACCTATGGGACTGATGCCTTCTTCGCTCTGGTTGGACAGCGAGCACTTGTGTTGAGTAGCGAGGGAGGAGTGACTGATGTGATGGGCCATATCCATGAGGTGGCAGATGCACGAATGCCTCTGGTGGGTGCACTCGGCATTCTTGCGACTGTCGCCTTTCTCGTGCTTGCAGGTTTGGGAACGATAGCGAGCACCCTTGCCATCGTTGCGCTCGTTGCTCAGTTGCTCTTTCTCGTGCTCTACAATGTCTACTCGAAGCCTATTAATGTCCAGTTGAAGCAGGCTGCACGCTCTGGTCAGGTGCTTGTGGATGTACGGCAGTTGCAAGCTCGCTGGAATCGTGTGGTTGTTGCACGCACAATCCTCCTGCTCATTGCGATGGTTTGTCTTCTCATCGCGGCCCTCGCTCTCTAATTCGTTCCGAAAAGTTTTGAAAGGATTTTACGATGATGCAGAACAGTATTACACTTGCTAACAGGTTTGCTGAGACGCTGAACACACACAATGTCGATCTGTTTGATACCTTTATTGCTCCTACGTATATCAACCATAATCCGTTTGTCGCCCCCGGTCTTCATGGCGTCAAGAAGTTCTTTGCGGACTGGCTTGTCGCGTTCCCTGATACTACGGTGATAATGGAAGATGCGTTAGTCGCTGGTGACAGAGTTGTCGGGCGCTATACCTATCGCGCTACCCACCAGGGCACGTTCCTAGGCATTCCGCCTACTGGCAAGCAGATTACGATGAGAAGTATCGACATCTGGCGAGTGCGGGACAACGTGTTCGTCGAGCATTGGGATGAGTTGAATCTCTTGGAAGTGATGCAGCAGTTGGGAGTCATTCCTCCACTGGTATAAGAAACCTACCTATCCACTTCGTCGGCCTTAGCATCTTTAGATGGATAAGGGAGAGGTGTTCATCAGCAGGGTGTTATGAACGAACACCCTGCTGTGGCAAACAGCGGTGATCACAACAAACGTACAGAGACTGTTTGTCATCTCAAGAAACGAACAATTTTGAGACAGCTCATCAATGGGTGCTCGCTCAATTTGGCCCAATGATGAGATTCTCACGTGCGGCTTCCACCACTTCTTTCGTCACAACCGTCATGTCGTTGGCAATTAAAATATGCTCGACCTGCATCATGAGACGATCAATCAAACGCAGATTTCCTCTGGTGATGCGTAAAATAGCCGCAACCGCCTCTCGGTCGGTAAAATCGTCTGAATGGGCGGATATGCGATGACCCCAGCGCTGATCGAGAAAAAAGCGCGTCTCGTCGTCGGACAGCGGTTCCATTTCCTGAGCGAAACCAACCCGCGAGTAGAGTTGTGGGGCACGCATCAGGCGTTTTTCCAGGCCGGGCATCCAAGCAGAATCAGGCCAAACTCCCCACGATCCGCCAAATCGCGGATGAGTTCCAATCCGGCGTCTTTCAGTCTATTGGCTTCATCGACAATTAACAGCTCAATCAGATGGGAAAAGTGCCGTGTCACCAGGAAGTCTTCCTTGCCCTGGTGGCGCTGATTGGCTGCCTCCACCAGATAGGAAAACGCGGCAAACATCATCAGCACCTCTTTTTCGAGACGTGCGACAGAAGCCGAAACGGGAGGCGTATAGAACACCGTTCGGCACTCCTGAATCGGAGCGTCCAGGGGGCTGTAGCAAAGGTAAAGGGCCTGTAAGGGTAGAACCCATCTATTGCACCACGACCAGTGAAGGTGATCAAGGATTCTGGCAGGAACGGCTTGATCTGGCCCCATTGCGCATAGTGTTTGGCGGACTCGGTCTTGCCTGTGCCTGGAGGTCCATAGCCCAGACCAACGACACGCGTTCGCCGACAGGCATCGCACATCTCGGTGAAACGCCGGTAGCCTTTTGTGACCACAAAGCCTTGAGGGTTCTCCTGGTCGTGATTAGTCATTGATGTACCTTTTGAGTCGTGGCCGCGCTTCGACGGGCGCGGGTTCCGTCACCACCGTTTTTGGAGCAGGCATCGGAGCATTGTGTATCTCCACATATCGATCAACCAGAGCCGCTCGCGTACCCAGTCCTGCTCGAACCTGCTTGCGACGCTCGGATCTCGCCTTTTCAATCTCGCGCAACGACACTTTTCTGTCGCTGAGTTCAGCACAGATCGCCCGACAGAGGAAGCGATCCTGGTAAAAGACATGGATTTCTCCCATATCGGCAGGGTCGTATCGAATGAGAACCTCTTCCTTGACGAAGGCCGCCAGGTTGATGTCCATGTAGCGATGGCTCTGAAAATGAATGCCATCTTGCTGGACCCGGCGCGTCTTTGCTACTGTTAAGAGCAACAGGTCAAGTTGGGCCATCGAAGCGGGCATCCGAGGGATAAAGCCGCCTTTTTCCCATCGATCCTTGGGTTGGCACTCCGTTTCGCTATGAACGCGATGATGATAGTCTTCCAGCAACCACGTTCGAAAGCGCTGCTCAAAGTCCGGCAAAGTCAACGTTGCCTCTGCCTCCCCATAGCCCTTGGGAGCATATCCAGGCACATCTTGGAGAAAAAGCTGATCGACGCTGCGAAAGAAGCGTTCCACCTTGCCACGTCCACGAGGAACGCCTTTTTCGGAGAAGACTAACTCCATGCCGATATCTGCCGCAACTTGCTCCATATGCTTACTGGTGAAGTCACTTCCATGGTCGGTGTAGAAGACGCTGGGAATGCCACAAGCTGACCAGCGGGGATCGTCTTTGCGCCAGATGGCCTGACGCAGGGTCAGCGCCGTCGTGAGCGCCGTGGCTGGCTGGAAGCTGAGTCGATACCCGACGATCATGCGGCTGTAATCATCTTCGATTGCGGTGAGGTACGGTTTAGCCGGGTTGCCTGCTTCGTCCAGGAGTAGCACGTCCAATGGGGTATGATCTGCCTGCCACATGGCATTGGCGCGGGTGGCTTCTCGCCGGTAGAGTAAATCAAATTCCTCGCGATAGGCAGCAGCTCCTTGATGGGCGAGGGTCACGAGGGCAGGATCAAGGTTCTTGATAATAAGACGCACCCGCTCATAGCTGGGTGGTTTCCATTTTTGTGCTTTGGCAATCTCAACCACTTGGCGATGAATCGCAGCCGCTGAACGGGGAGGCGTTTGCAAAGCCAGTCCTTCGACTAGGGTAATCGCTTGTTCTGGCAGGCTGCGCGGCTTGCCTTTGTCTGATCGCGTTGCAGGGGCCAGTCCGGCTAACCCCTTCCCTCGATACGATTTGATCCAGCGCTGCACCGTGCTCAAAGCCATCTGATGGTCACGGGCGATCTGCGTCTGCGAGACCCCTTCTTCGAGAGCAGGGCGCAACACGGCAAAGCGTTCGAGAGCTTGCCTCCGTTGTGCCTCAGAGAGTGTTGTGAGTGGCATCAATTGTTCTGCCATGATGGTGCGACATCCTTGCATCGAAAGGGTCAACTGAACCATCCCTCTTAAGTATACCCGTTACCTCAGATAATTGTACAGAAATTACCTCACTGAATTTTGGGATTTACAAAATGGGGTTTGCCCACCGTTGGAACAGAAAGTTGGAATAGCCAAATGGCCCAAAGAGTCTACTCTACTCGGTGGGAATGCGCTTTAGTGTCTTTTATTTCAGTAAAGGACATAAAGGCGTCACCATATCAATCTGGGAAAAACCTACGCCAAGGACATCCCATCCTGAAAAACGCAACCGAAAATCCAGTTCATTCATCAGCTTTGGCATCATTCGTGATTCTGATAAATGAACTGGAGGGCGTCTGCAAGAGTGTCAAAAAACCTTCGTTTGATGAGACTAAGAGCATCCATGTCTCGTCACCACATCGTCTGGATGGCTGGAGCGATGCTTCTGCCCTGCGCTCGTCCGACCGTTGCTACCACGTTGCGGCGTGTCGAGTCATACGGATTGGGACCGATTGTAGCGATGCTTTGTTCATTCGGCGTGATGAGCAACACGTTCGCATTGGCACTCATCGCTGCTGCGTCCTCCGTTGCCCCTGGGATCGACCCATACCCAGTCGGCATCGGGGCAAGAATGACGACCCGCTCATACCCGTCGGCGAGGCGTGCATTTGTCGCCGACACCATGCCCCCATCAATCCACGCTCTGCCGTTGATGTGTACAAGCGGCCAGACACCTGGGACTGCTCCGCTCGCCGACACTGCGTCGAGAAGAGGAACGCCAGATGTCCAGTCGAAGACATGCAAGTGTCCCGTATCAGCGTCAATGGCCGTCACCTGCAGCGTCAGAGGCCACTCTGTCGTGACGAGTCGAGCCTCGACGACGGAACGGCGTTGCGATAGTGGCACCGGTTCAGGATGTTCCCGGGCAATGGCACCAAATGCCGCTCCGACACGCTGTGGATCACTTCCGCCAATGACGAATGCGTTATACCACGCTGCGGCAGTCTTCTCAGAAGCGACGGCTGGAATCTCGGTATCACTCAGTTCTCCTTGAGCGGCAAAGAGCTTTTGCATGTCGTAACCGCTCGCTAAGGCCGCACCGACGAAGGCTCCAGCCGATGTTCCAATAATGGTGTTGGCCTCAGAGAGGGCGACTCCCGCTTCAAGGAGGCCCGTGAGGACGCCCACCTCCCAGGCAATGCCGGTCACTCCGCCTCCACCTAGGACAAGGGCTCGGGTTGAGGAATTCTGCTTCTGAATGGTCATGTTCATCTCCTTTCACTGTTTCAAGTATAAACAATGAAGTATACTTGAAGGTCAAGTGTTTTTAAGGAGATTCCGATGAAAATCAATGAGTTGGCGCAAAGAACCGATTTGACGCCCCCCACCATTCGCTTTTATGAGAAGGAAGGACTGCTAGATACAGACTATGTTCGACGTGAGGCAAATAACTATCGAGACTATCGCGACGAGGCAGTTGAGCTTCTTCTGATGCTCAAAAAGTTTCAGGCAGCAGGATTTACGTTAGCAGAATTCAAAGCATTGATCCAGGTACAGAGAGCAAATGAGCTTTCCCTCCCAAAGATAGTTGAGCTTCTTCATCAAAAGATGAAGGAAATTGACAGAAAACAAGCCGAATTGGAGCACGTTCAAACATATCTTGCTCAAATGGTAGCACACAAGTTGGCGTTGATGGATGCTCACGGAAAAGAGGATGCATAAGAGTGTTTTCGCTACTAGAGGAAGACGTCTATTTAAAAAGGGTTGTTTCTTGAGGAACAAAGACAACGTCTCACAATCGGCCGTTTGATGAGACAGGATGATCAGCTTTTCTCGCGCCGTAGCGCATCACTGCCACAAGCACGTTCCTTTCGCTTGACGACTCTCATCTCTCATCTCATACTCAGAATCTCACAAGGTGAGGCCGTTGACGAGAAAGATGAGAAAAAGGAAGGCGTATGAAAATTGGCTATATGCGCGTCTCAAAACAAGAACAGCATGAGGCACTCCAGATTGACGCTCTGAAAGAAGTAGGGTGTGAGAAATGGTTTGTAGACACGATGACTGGCTCAAAAGCAGAGCGCAAAGGCTTGAACGAGGCTCTGGCGTAGGTACAACCAGGGGACATAGTGGTCGTGTGGAAGTTGGACTGAGCGCCGCTCACTCCCGCATCTGATTGAACTGCTCAAGCATCTTCAGGAACGGCACCTCGAATGTGCCAGCATCACGGAGCAAATAGGCACGACGACTCCGGGCGGCAAACGCATCTTTCATCTGATGGGAGCACTGGCTGAATTCGAGCGCGATCTGATTCGAGAACGCACTACGCAGGACTCGTTGCAGCGAGAGCGAGAGGACGGGTAGGTGGACGACCAAGAAAACTGAAGACGAATGGGAACGTTTCATTGGCCCGGCAGATGTTTGATGACAAGAGCCATTCCATTGCAGACATGTGTGCGGTACCGGGGATATCTTGTGCTCCCTTGTACCGCTCTGTGAAAGAGGTGAAATCACCCACAGAATTGTCAAAATTCCACCCATCTCATTATCACATGTACACGTCGTCGGAAGCCGGAAGGAGGGGGACGTCGGTGAATGGACGCGCCCCCGTTGGCACGAAACTCATCGATGAGCCGGTGATCCCAGTCATTCACGTCATTCATCTCAGTCATGTGCATCCTCCTCGTGAGAGAATGTTCTCCGTCTCCTGGGCCTCCCTGACGCGCATCGAGGCCTTCATCCAACCACGACACAAGGCTCGTGTCGCTGCTCCTTCTTCGCGACATCCGGTCCTTCCCATCACCTCTCGTTCGTGAAGTAGTACTCCTGGTCGAGATCCGTCAGAAGACCGGGTTGTACGGGATGCCACCCCAACCGCTGTTGGGTCAGCGTGCTCGATGCCGGACTGTCCAGGGAGAAGAAGTTTCCGAGGAAGCCGAAGTGTTCGCCCGCTTCCTCGACAGGCACAGAAACGACCGGAACGTCGAGGCGACGACCAATGACGGCTGCGATCTCGCGCACCGGCACTCCTTCGTCAGCGACTCCGTGCAGTCGTGAGCCAGCTGGCGCGCTTTCCAGTGCCAGACGGAACAGATGGGCTGCATCGAGTCGATGCACGGCGGGCCAGCGATTCGACCCGTCGCCTGGATACGCCGACACGCTCTTCGCGCGAGCAATGGTGATGAGGGTCGGGACAAACCCGTGATCGCCCTCGCCATGAACTGACGGTGGCAGTCGCACGACCGATGAGCGCACCCCACGCTCAGCCAGCGCGATCGCCGCGTTCTCAGACGCGATCCGGGGCACTGCGGGGTCAGACTCATCCTCTTCCGTCACACGGCGTCCCAGCATCGCGAACAGGAGTATCCCCGATGTGACCACGAATGGCCTGTCGGAGTCTTCGAGGGCCGCTCCGATCGTCTCGATGGCATGCAAATCCATTTGGGCGGCCCTCACAAAATCGGCAAAATCGTGCATGAAGGCAGTATGAATCACGCCGTCGGACGCAGCCGCTCCGCGTCGTAGGCTGTCAAGATCATCCAGCGAGCCACGATGCACCTCTGCTCCGGCAGAGGTGACTTTCGCCTCAGCTGCATCTGAGCGTACCAGACCGAGGACTTGATGCCCTGCCTCGATCAACTCGTGGACGATGGCGGAGCCGATAAAACCGGTCGCGCCGGTCACGAACACTTTCATAGAAAATTTCTCCGTGTATGAGACGTACAATTGGGATGTGCGTTGTGTGACCACGCTGTGCCAGCATCTCTCCCGACGACAAGCATCCTTGCACGACGACGCGCTGAAGGTTCTCCATGCGGCCTCTCCACGGGTGCTTCGCCAATGCGTCACACCAGGTGCGTTCAGGTGAGCGAGGGGAATGTGGCGGTCCACACCATTTGAAAGAGCGTCTATCCTCATGCCTCTGAGTGCTGGCGTAACGCGTCATACGTCACTCCGGTCAGCTCCTCTGACACTTCCCATAAGCGCGTCGCAGCGGGCCGATCATATTCGCTGCTGGCTCGAGGATCTACCTTTGGATACCCTCGCGATTGAGCAATGCCTCCTGGGCCAACCAATTCCCCGCCAGTGATGTGCTCCTCCGTTGCTGCATACAACTGTGGCAGAGCCCCCATCGCTGCGCTTTGGCTGATCAGTCCAAAGAAGAAGCGTTCGAAACGCGACAGAGTATTCCTGGTTCCCGGTACACTGGTGTTCGCGCCACCTGGATGTGCCGCGACACTGATGGTGCTTACTCCAGCCGCGGTGAAACGGGTTTGCAGTTCAAAGGCAAAGAGCAGATTTGCTCGTTTGCTCTGTCCATATGCCCCCCAGCGGCTATACGAGCGCTGGAGCTGCAAATCATCGAAGTCAATACGGGGAGCAGTGCGGCGGGCATTGCTTGTGGTCGTCACGACCCGGCTCCCTGGTGTGGTTATCAGTTTCGGGACGAGCAGACCCGTCAACGCGAAATGCCCAAGATGGTTCGTCCCAAACTGCATCTCAAAGCCATCCGGTGTTTCCTGCCGTGGGGTAGCCATAACGCCCGCATTATTGAACAGCAAATCAAGCCGGGCGTGTGTCTGCACAACGCCAGCAGCGAACTCACGGGCCGAAGCCAATGAAGAGAGGTTCAATGAAGCGACTTCTATCAACGCATCAGGCACCGTCTGCTTGATCTCAGCCTCAACCAGGCGTCCTTGATCCAGGTTCCGAACGGCCATAATGACGTGGGCACCATGCGTGACCAAAGCTCGCGTCGTCTCCAGACCAAGACCTCTATTCGCACCGGTCACCAGCGCGACCCGACCACGCAAGTCGGGGATATCATTTACCGTCCAATGGCTCATACAATCTCTCCTCTTTTCTCTTTCTCGTAGCGACGAATTGTTGCAAATGCATCAACGTGTTCTACTAGAGAGTGTAGCTTGGACGAGAACAAAAGGCAAGCATCAATTCGTGTCTTGTGTTACGTATGCAACACAGAGGGAAACATGTCGCACGGAGAACAAACCGACGTGCGCATTCGACGCACGCATCACTTCTTGCACCAGCGATCATCTTGCCTTTAAAAGCATTGAGAACGTCTTTGACGGTGGTCTTGCTCATATCGTCGAAGACCTCGCTTGCCCCGAGCTTTTAAATGCAGTCGAAGTTCCGTGGGGATGCAGTTGCAATGACTTCGTAGCCAGCAGCGACAGCGACTGAACATCGACTCGTGTGATGCTTTGACTTCCCTGTGCACTACTCTCTGGAAGAAAAAGGTGGATGAACACAAAAACAGGAATACTTTGAGCATCCGTTTGCTCCATTGGCTCCGATTTTCTTCCAGACGATGCTCTTCACAGAAGACAAGACGCATAGTGAAATACTGGTTCACGTTGACGTTCCATAGGGCACGTTCTCAAGCCGTTTCACTCTCTGCCATACTCTGACAGAGACACGTATGAAACGCGAAGGCGTTCGCTCACTCCTCGCGATTGCTTCTCTGCTCTACTCCCTCATAGGTGGGAACGCTTCTCCGTTCCCCTCGTTCACATGTAACGTTCATCTGGGAAACCAGACGAGTCGGTGTCCATGCAACTGTATTCATTGGCATTGTATTCTTTCATAGGGACGTTGCGAGAAGGAACTCACCGCCGACAGCTTCGGCCAACTCCGGCCCGAAGAGGGCACCGGGGGTGTACGCTCCCGGTCGGCCTTCGCCCTTGAGCAGCCGTCCTGCGACTTCCGCTGCGACCGCGGTGGTAAACTCGTGGCCGTCGCCGGTGCGCAGCCAGCCTTCCTGCTTCGTCCCGTCGGGCCAGTGAACGGAGGCGTGTCCCCATGAGTACTCTCGTGGGCGTTCCCGAGCGGAGATTTTCACGCTGGCAAGCCGACGTTTTGCAAGGGTGCGCAGTGGCTTGATGTGTGACAGTGCCATCGCATTGGGAGAATCGCGCGGACAGCCAGACCAGTAGGGATCTCACTGGAGGCGGCGAGGACAGAGGGAGCCCTGCTCGCTCGCTGCGCCGCGACCAGTTCACCAAACGGAACGCTTGTGGCGGTAGCATGTGAGCCATCGGGAAGGGGAATGATGGCCGGGTTACTGCCAACCCAGTTCCGCACGAGACGGCCATTCTTGTAGGACCATCCGCCGTAGGGCAGACCATCAATGATGGTTGCCGCAAGGGCTTCCCCAAACATCCCTGGCTCAATGGCAACAGAAGCCAGGTGATCTGTCCGAACTCGGTCAGGAGTCGGGCGGTTTTGACACAGCTTCATGACAACGCTCTCGGTGGCGAGTACGCCGAAGCCGGCACCGGTTACCAATGTGCAGCCTGCGGCGACCGCTTCCTCATGCAGATCAAGTAGCGCCGAGACGGAGATCACGTCGTTTGCCAGATCAATGTAGTGACTGTGAGGGAGGCACGCGCGAGCAATCAGCACAGTGGTTTCGGTGAAAGGGCCAATGGTGTTGATGACGAGAGCTGGCCGCTGCTGCCTGATCTCTGTCGCAATCACCCCGGGTGAACCGGCGACAATGACCCGTAGCTCTTTCTCAAGGCTTGCGGCCACCTGGCTCACGCGCTCCCTGTCACGCCCAACCAGCACGGGTATGATGTTGCTCTCAATGAGACGAGCGGTCACAGCGCGTCCTACGCGACCGGTTGCTCCCAAAATCCATACGTCGTTTGTGACGCGACTCTGTGACATAGTACCTCCTTGATGTGCTCTTGCGAGTGTAGTGATCGGTAGACGTTTCTGCCGACTGGTGTCTCTCCCGTGAGGCATGGTTCTCTTCGGACAGAACACAGGACGATTCCCCGGCACGTACCAGGAAACCGTCCTGTGTCACCTTGTGTGGTGTGATCCCCGCCGAGCCTGCGTGCGTGGCGTGTGTCCGCCAGCGATGAAACCAATCGTGAAGAACTCGTGGCAATGCAGCACCACCAGCACTGACCACATGACCCCCGTTGTGGCGATCAGGAACGTCCGAGCAGTGTGTGACGGAAGCACAGATATCCCACACCAGACATGTCGCGGCGAGGGACACTATCCGGCTGCGAGCGGATGGCCTTCCGATGCGAGGTGCTCGACAAACCACTCGCGTGCGGCGGTGATCGACGTGTCCTTCCCCTTGGTGTAGATGGAATAGTGGGTCCCTGGTACGACCAGGAGCGACTTCGGCTCCAGTGCAGAGGCATACGCCTCGAGCTGTGTGAGGGTCGAACACAGGGTGTCCTGATCGGTCAAGATCATCCGCAGCGGGGTCGGGGCAATCCGCTTCATCAGATACATGATATCGTCGACAGGTGTCGGCTCAAACGAGCGGACCGTCAACCGAGGGTTCCAATTCCGACGCTCCTCTTCGCCAAACGTTGCCCAGTATTGGTCATAGTCCGCGCTCGGGTCGTTCTCGAACTGAATATAGCGAGGCTCTTTCCCAAGAGCCCGGTCGCGGCGATCCTCCGCAAGCACGCGATAGTACTGATCGAGGTCGCCACCAGTCACAAACATGGAGGCCAGCAGCGGAGTGCTCGTGATGAGTGGCACCTGCGCGAGGACGCACGTGATACGCCGATCAAGTGCCGCAACCGCCAAGACGTTCCGACCGCCCAGGCTGGTTCCCCAGATTCCGAGACGCTCGCTGTCGATGTCCGGCAGAGTCGTCGCGAAGGTGATCGCGCTCTTCCAGTCCTCGATCTGTCCGCAGTGATCGACCTCCTCCCGCGGCACCCCGTCGCTGTCACCGAAGTTGCGGTAGTCAAACGCCAGAGCAGCAATCCCTGCATCGACGAGAGCACTGGCCACATCGGGGATGGTCCACTCTTTCAAACCGCCGAGCCCGTGAGCGAGGATCACCAGCGGATAGGGAGCCACAGTCTCGGGTGTTCGGAGCCATCCACGCAGGACCACGCCTCCAGTGGTGAACTCCACGTCGCGCTGATTCGACGCATCTTGCTTAGAGCCAGTCATGTGCGTTCCTCCTATCGTTATCGAAGTAATGACCTTGTTCAATGTCTGCGATCAGTACAGACCCTTGCAGCCGCCATCCCAAGCGTTGCTGAGTCAATGCGCCCGCCGTCGGATTGTCGAACGACATCATGGTGGAAAGAAAGCCGAAGTGGTCGCCTGCTTCCTCGGTCGCGACGCGAACAACCGAGAGCTTCAACGTGCGGACGACGGCGGAGTTGATGCATCCGATCGCATCGGTCACGAGAACTCTCATAGGAAATTCCTCCATTCATGAGACGTACGATTGGGGTTTGGGTCGTGTAACCACACTCTGCGTGCACCAGCAGCTCTCCCAATGACAAGCGTCCTTGCACGACGACGCATCGAGACCATGTCCTTGATGAGAGCCGAACAATCGTGTTGCGCGTGATCATCCAGGCGTACTTCCCATTGGGCATCTCAAAACGATGCCATGGTGTCGTCATACGCACATCCTTCAGGACAGGAAATGGATGTGGCTTGAGGTCTGGTGCTGTACACTCGAGTATCGTGGAGTGTGGCACGCTCTTCTCCTTTCATTTTTTCTGTCTGGTGTAACATGTTGTCGCAAAGGCATCACCTTGCTACAATAGAGAGTGTAGCTTGGACGGGAACAGGAGGCAAGCATCAATTCGTGTCTTTTGTTATCTATGCAACACGGAGGGAAATATGTCGCACGAAGAACGGACCGACTTGCGCATTCGGCGCACCCATAAATTCTTGCAAGCAGCGATGATTGAACTGATTACCGAGAAAGGCTTCGATACCATCACGGTAGGTGATATTGCGGAACGGGCTATGATCAACCGAGCCACGTTCTACCGCCATTATCAGGATAAATACGATCTCGTCGCCAAGATCTTTGAGGACACTGTCAATGAACTTGCTGAGAATATGAAGCCCTTCCACAAAGACATTCGTCAGCGTGAGACGGAGAACCCACTAGAGATCTGGACCCAGTTCTTTGAGCATGTCGCTGACCATGCCCCTCTCTATAGAGCGATGCTGGGGAACAACGGCAGTTCGTGGTTTGTAGCCAGGATGCGTGAGCACACCATCAAGCTCATGCTTGAGAGCGAGAGACGGTGGAAACACCAGGTACAACCCAGTCAACCGATCGATCCAGCCATGCCCCAGGAACTCCCCGCAATGCAACTCTCCCATGTCCTGATCGGCACCATTGTCTGGTGGCTGGAGAGCGAAAAGAGCTATACGCCCAGACACATGGCAACCTGGTTTCACCGCTTTGCGTTTTATGGCTATCTCTCTGCACTCGGGTATGAGGCACCGACGCCGTGGAAGCAATGAGGCGAATGAAGGCTCCTGCTTCTGGTGCAAGAACAGCACTGTCATCGTGTACGCGGGAGAAGGTTGCGTTGTGCGCATGGGATCAGACCAGAGCGAGCGCGTTGGACACGAGCCGCGCAAGATCGCGAGTGGTGTATGTCCACCACTCCTGATTTCCACCCTGGATGGCCCTGCGTTAAGATAGCAGGGATATAGTCGCAAAGTGGATAAGTGCGGCACAGTTTTTTTTGGCAGAGGACGCCTCTTCTACATATGCGTCGTCCTCTGCCAAAAAAAACTATGCCGGCAATCTTTCCTTAAGACATATCAAAAGCTGAACTGTATTCTCAATGAAAAGCGATGGTTTCTCTAGCGGTAAGATCGCAACTTTGAGTCGCTTGTCACAAGCATGAAGCAATGCTTCCTAACCTGCTGACCAATATGGTGACCTGTTTTGAGAGAGTTCTTCTAGCGAATGAATTTCCTCCTACTTTGGCCCGTGAAAACATCTTATATAGAGAAGAGGAAGAATCATGAGGATAAAGAGAGAAATTTTACCAGTCTAGTTTGTATTTAGAGTCCGAGCACATCCTGTCAAGGGACACTTAATACCGTTGGGTTATGAGAATGGTGCCGCTTGCTTGCTTTTTCCCTTCGGTTTTTGAGCATAAACAAGGCGAGAGAAGTACTCAAAACACTGGTTTTTGTGTCAGCGTCATTACCCACATCTCGTCAAGGGATACTTGCCGAGATGTGGTCCGAGTATCAAACGTGAGCATATTTCTCTTGTAGAGGAAAGAGAAATTGTTAAAAATGTACATCTTTTAAATCTTTTGCCGCTTTCCCCTAAACCACTTTTCTGTTCCATTGCACCATAGACCCCTAATCTCGTAATCATTGGTTTATCCGTTAGAAGCGGACAGGTCGGATTAGGAAACGCCTCCTCAATCCAGCACCCACCCACATTCGGCAATAACTCAAAGGAATTGTAGAGATATTGGGGAACACTTGCACTGTTTTCTTCCTCACAGTATACTCACTCTATAGACGCTTTGGGGAACAAACAAAACGAGATAAGGATACCATGCTAAAAGCAGCACAACATGTTGTAATTTACAAGCAGGATCAAAATAGTCATTGGCTCTATAAAAACAATAACGGGGACTCTGCTTTCCTGCAAGGAGATAGTGAACAATGGTTTGCATGGCTTGCTGACCATACTTCCTTCTCTTTCCAGGGGCTGCATGGTCACTTAAATATGCTGAAAGAGGCGCGCAAAAGTGGTGGCAAGGGTGAAGATGGCTATTGGTATGCCTATCGACGCCAGGGAAAACGCACGATGAAGAAATATGTCGGGCGCACTGCGGATCTGACTATGGCGCGCCTTGAGACAATTGCTAGTGCCTTCACAAACGATGCACATCATACCGCTGCATCTCCTGATCATGGAACATCCAACCTTATACAGAGTACAGAACACGAATCATCCTCGACGGAAATAATGACGGAGAACGCCCTTACCCTTACTCCCCCACCGCTCACTCCTATCCAAACGCCACTGCTGGAACCCAAGCTCCATCTGCCACGCCTCCATACCACTCTGGTTGAACGCGAACGCTTGTTGACATTGCTAGATGCTGGTTTAGAGCGTCAGCTCACCTTAATCACCGCTCCTCCAGGCTTCGGCAAAACCACATTGTTGCTGCAATGGCTTGCTCATCAAAACACACCCGACTCTTTTGCCTGGGTTGCTCTGGATGCCGGTGACAATGACCCTCTCCGCTTCTGGCGCTACGTTCTCACTGCCTGCCAGAGCTTTCAGAGTGATCACGGCCACGAGGTGCTTGATCAACTCTCCACGATAGCGCCATCACCCTTTGAACCGTCTCCCCTGGAGACCATACTTATTACCTTCCTTAATGCTCTAACTCGCCATGCCCACGATGGCATCTTGATTTTGGAAGACTACCATCTCATTACCTCGCCCTCTATCCATCAAACAATAACCTTTTTGCTCGATCACCTCCCGCCTACCCTGCACCTGATACTTCTCTCACGCAGCGATCCCCCACTTCCACTCGCTCGTCTGCGCGCCCGAGGAGACCTCTGTGAAATCCATACTGCTGAACTACGTTTCTCTCAAGAAGAGACGCTGACCTTCCTTCAGCAAAATCTTTCGCTCCCCTCATACACACTCTCGCCACAGACGATCAAACAACTTGATATTCATCTGGAAGGTTGGGCCGCCGGACTCCGTCTTCTCACCTTTGCACTGCGCAGGAATAAGAGCCAGCAGGAAGTTGAACGCATCCTGGCAACCTTCACAAGCAATCATCCAGCTCAACGACCCATTCAGGACTACTTTATTACCGAAGTACTTGATACGCAGCCTGAATCATTACAACATTTCCTCCTGCAAACGAGCGTACTTAGCCGCTTAACTGGATCGCTCTGCGATTCTGTGACAGAGAGAGAAGATAGCGAACAGTTGCTGGACACCCTTGAACACCCAGGACTCTTCCTGGAGCTATTGGACGGCCCCGGGCACTGGTATCGCTATCACGCCCTCTTTGCTGAAACAATGCAACAGGAAGCGCGTCGCCGCCTGGGAATGAATGTGTTGCGCGAGGTATCTCAAAAAGCAAGTCAGTGGTACGAAAACCATACTCTGTTCTCAGAAGCCATCGAGGCTGCGCTACAAGCTCAAAATCTCCCATTTGTGGCAGAACTGGTTGAACGCACTATTGGGGATCAACAATTTATCTTCGGCTCACACTACTATGAAATTCACGAGTTCCACACTCTCCGTCGTTGGCTGGAACAGCTACCAGCAGAGATAATGAGGCAGCACCCGGCATTATGTCTGGCCTACGCGACGGCTCTCCTGTTTATCTTCGCTCTGTCTCACCTTACGCCAACAATGATGATGCAGGTTGAAACATTTCTACAGATGGCGGCAGAAGGTTGGCGAGCCGAAGGGAACATGGCCCGGCTTGGAGAGGTCTTCGCTTTTCGCGCCCTTCTCTCCAGGCAAAAAGGCGTGACGGGAGAAGCCGTAAATTATGCGAATCTGGCCTTGGCATGGTTGCCAGAAAAAGAGCTGGCATGGCGCAGCGTCGCTTTAAACGTCAAAGGAACAGAATCTTTGCTTGCAGGCCAGTCGGATAGAGCAGAGCAAGCGCTGCTAGAAGCAAATGCGCTGGCAAAAACCATTGGCAATCCTTATGGAATACGAGCTACCACAGCAATGTTGAGCGGAGTGTATATCGAGCAGGGCAAGTTGCATGAAGCCGCCATCCGCTACCGTCAGGTACTTTACGAAGCCAGGGAACAAGAGGACCGCGACGATATTGCCCACGCCCTCCTCGGTTTGATACATATCTCTTATGAGTGGAATGATTTGTCCACAGCAGAACAGCAGGCACAGGAGGTGCTTGAGCTTGGGGAACTGCTTGCCGATGAGGCATTTCACCTTCAAGCAGCGTTGATGTTGGCACGTATACAAAACGCACGAGGACAGACCTCCACCGCCCAACAACGCCTGGATGCTCTCCTTGTAGGCACATCCGCAGCATGGCCGACAGTGCTACTACCAGAAGTTCCGCTACATCGCTCACTTCTACTTTCCCGGCATACGCACGAAATTCAAATCATGCAGGCCCGCCTTCACCTAGCCGCAGGAGACACGACAGTTGCACAGCGTTGGATAAAAGCGCAACAACAAAATGATGCACTCCCACTTGTTCATCGAGAACAAGATGCGCTTCTCATGGTACGCTTGCTCATGGCTCAGGGAAAACCGCAAGAGGCCCTGGACATGCTCATACGTTTGCATGATGCGGCACTGAAAGCAAAGCGTACTCGTACTAGCCTTGAAATACAGACCCTTATGGCACGAGCATATGCTGCCAATAACCAACTACAAGAAGCCAGGCATATCCTCCACACCGTGCTCATGATTACGCATACAGAAGGCTATCTGCGCCTTTTTCTGGATGAGGGTGAAGCCATGGCGACCCTCCTGCGTGACCTAGCACCCTACATGCGAGAGAAACATCTCATGACCTACCTCCAGACCATTCTCCAGTCCTTTGCTCGCGAACACAAAGGACCTGTTGCACCTCCAGTCCCATTTTCTTCACCGCTTATCGAGCCGCTATCGTCGCAAGAGCAGCGTGTGCTTCGCCTACTCGTGGCCGGTCGAACAAACCCAGAAATCGCGCGAGAATTGATTGTCTCAGTGAATACTATTCGCACGCAAGTACAGAGCATTTACCGCAAGCTGAACGTACACAATCGCTTCGAGGCCTGTGATATCGCCCGTCAGCTACAACTGCTCTAAACGCTTCTCATTGATGCTTGTACAACAAACGATAACGCTATCCTCTTTCCACATCGTTCACAATCATCCATACAATCATCCTGGTAGGTGATGTGGAGTCATCCACTTCCCTTCTATACTCACAACAGACGTTAGATGAAGAACATCACAGTCACCCAACTTCAGGAGGATAAATTATGACAACATCTTCACCTACGGATTTTTCTACGACTACTATTCCCTGGCAAGGTTTTGATCATGTCGCGATAATCACACACGATTTAGATGCAACTATCCATTTCTATATTATCAAATTTTTGCCCACGGAATTCCAAAATTTACCCTAGCGGAGAGAAGAAAACCAGATGTCTATGAGAGAGGAAAACCAGATGTCGACAAAGATGGACTACGACGTGCTCGTGGTAGGGGCCGGGCCGGTCGGCCTGATGCTTGCTACGGAACTGCAGTTGGCGGGGGTCCGGGTGGTGGTCGTCGAACGGCGGACGGAGCTCGACACCGCGATCAAGGCGGGGGGGGATCAACACCGCCTCCGCCGAGGCTCTCGAGCGGCGCGGCTTGCTCCCCGCGTTGGAGGCGGTGGAGGGGCAGCAGGGGGAGCGGAGGCGTTCGCCTTTCGTCGGACACTTCGGTGGGATTCAGGTCCCAGCAGACCCCGTCAACGAGGAGGATCCTAGCCTGCGCGGTCGTGGCCCAGCTTGGTATGTGATAGTCCCGCAGATCGAGTTGGAGCGGATCCTCGGTGAGCGCGCAGCGGAGCTGGGCGTCGAGGTCTGGCGCGGGGTGGAGGTGCGTGGATTCGACGCGGAGGAGACCGATGTCACCGTTCACCTACAAGGCAGAGACGACGTGCGCGTGGCGTGGCTCGTCGCCTGCGATGGAGGCCGCAGTCTGGTCCGCCACCAAGCGGGCTTCGAGTTCCCTGGCACGGACCCGATGATCACGGGCCGACAGGCGGTGGCCACCGTGGAGGGGGCGGAGCGCCTAGGGCGAGGCTGGCAGCACACCCCCACCGGCCTCTACGTCTACGGGCCGATGCCGGGTTGGGTTCGCACCATCGAGTTGAATGGCCCCCCAGCGGACCGGGAGGCACCGGTCACTGCGATTGAGATGGAGGCCAGTCTGCGGCGCGTCAGCGGCGTCGATGTCCGTGTGACCGAGGTCATCAGCGGCTCGCGCTACACGGACAACGCGCGGCAGGCGACGACCTATCGACGCGGTCGCGTGCTACTCTGCGGCGACGCCGCCCACGTGCACTCGCCGTTCAGCGGCCAGGGCCTGAATCTGGGGATCGGCGACGCGGTCAATCTGGGCTGGAAACTCGGCGCCATCGTGCAGGGGTGGGCGCCCGAGGGCTTGCTTGACACCTACACCAGCGAACGGCACCCGATCGGCGCCTGGGTGCTCGATTGGACGCGCGCGCAGGTGGCCGTGATGCGCGGCGACGCCTACAGCCGTGCCCTCAGGGGTGTGGTCACCGATTTCCTGGGCACACGGGACGGGGCGACTTACTACGTGAAGCGGATCTCCGGTCTGTGGCAGCACTACGACCTGGGGAACGGTCATCCGCTGGTCGGCGCGACGATGCCCAACCTCCGGCTGGACGACGGCACACGGCTCTCCGACCACACCCATGAGGGCCGGTCCTTGCTCGTCGATCTCGCCGGGGACGACCAGCTGGCAGCCCTGGTCAAGCCCTACGCCGGGCGTCTGGAGCTGGTGCAGGGGCGTTCGGACGGCGCCGGGGTGTGCGGCTTGCTGGTGCGTCCCGACGGGTTCGTGGCGTGGGCGTCGGCCGACGGCACCAGTGACTCCGCCGGCCTGGAAGCCGCCCTGCCGCGCTGGTTGGGGGACGACACGGGTCGCTCCAACTAATCTCTTGGGGACCTACGCGGGCACATGGGTACACAGTTCCTGTGCGCGCAAGCCCGTATGAAGTAAGAGCGTGATGATCGTTTGATCTCGAAGGGTTTCGACGGCATTGACTGTCGCAACCAGCACCTCTTCCTCTTCATCGCTCAGACGTCGAAGTGGGGACGCTTCTTTCGGTACGAACTTAATGGAACTGGCGGGATCAGCCTGGGTGAGTTGTGTCTTTCTGGCCCAGGCGAAATACCGTTTCAGGCTCATCAACGTGCGATTCACCGTCGATGGTTTCAAATCAAGTGTAGTTTGGAGATACTCCCGATAGCGGATGAGGAGGGATGGAGCAATCATCTGTGGCACAAAAAAGCGATCTTCTTGTCTCTCATGCCAAGAGCCTTCACACCAAGCGATAAACTGGAGCAGAGCGCTCAGATAGTTGCGAATGGTGACTGGTGAAATGTCCTCGCATTGCTGAAGTGCCTGCCTATATTGGTCCAGAGCATGCTGGCCAGCTTTCGAGAGCAGCGGTTGTGCTTGCTGTTTCATCGTTCATACTCCTTGCCAGTAGTAGCAGAAGTGCTTTTTGCCTGATTTTGGCAGGTATGAGCAGACGTTGGTCCTATGTTACGTGCTTAGAGCTGGACAGTTGATGTCTGCTCAAGTATTTTAGCAGAAGTGCATGCAAATGTATAGATCTGTTGGCGAGTTATGTGGAAAGGGAGCACATCATGCCAGTCGAGTTTTTGACTGCGGAACAACGCAGTCGCTATGGTTGCTATGTGGGAGAACCATCCCCAGAACAACTGGCTCTCTATTTTCATCTCGACGACCGAGATCGTGCTTTGTTAGAGCCTCGGCGTCACTGATGGTCGTGCTCGACGCTTCCATCGTGAACATCGCCCTGCCACACGCTCAGATCGGTCTGCACATCTCTGACGCGGACTGACAGTGGGTCATCACCGCATACACGCTGACCTTCGGTGGATTGCTTCTGCTCGGAGGCCGCATCGCTGATTTCGTCGGACGGAAGCGGATGTTCCTGATCGGCCTGATCGGGTTCGCGAGTGCCTCCGCCCTCGGTGGGTCCGCCGCGAATGCGACGATACTCTTTGGGGCGCGTGCACTGCAGGGAGCGTTCGCGGCCCTGCTCGCCCCGGCAGCGCTGTCCCTGCTCGCCGTGACCTTCGTCGAACCGAGTGAGCGGGCCAGGGCGTTCGGTGTGTACGGTGCGATTCAGGGTGGCGGCGGTGCTGTCGGCCTCATCCTCGGCGGCGTGCTGACCGAGTACGCCAGTTGGCGCTGGTGCTTGTTCGTCAACATCCCAATCGCGCTCGTCGCGCTGCTCGCTGCGCTGCCGACTGTGCGGGAGAGCCGGGCGGAGGGGGATCGCCATTACGACGTTCCCGGCGCGATTCTCGTCACTGGTGGCCTGGTGGGGCTCGTGTAGAGGTACATCTAAGATAACCGAATAGTAGGAATTAGAGCAACTTGTAATAAGAATACAGTAAGTTGCTTTTGGTGAACACCTCTCATACAGTTTGTTGAGCCTAGAGAAAGGCTTAGTTGTTGAAGAAGAGACAACCTTAGAAGGACTCCCTCTTGACTGGATATGCTTCACCTATGATACACATTCTTTCAGTACTCTTTCACGTTCTCTTTTGGGAGAACTTACCGAGCTGAATATGACGATCAGCGAGACGCGCAATTTCTAAATCATGTGTCACCATAATCAGCGTTTGATTCCCGCTCTCTTGCAGTTCGCGCAGAACACGCAACACCTCGCCTCCAGTGGTTGTATCAAGGTTGCCCGTTGGTTCGTCAGCGAGGAGCACTCGCGGCTGGTTGATCAGCGCGCGGGCAATTGCCACGCGCTGCTGCTCACCACCTGATAATCGTGCAGGCGTGTGTCCTACGCGGTCTCCTAACCCTACACGCTTTAGGAGACCTTGTGCTCGTTCTTTCAAATCGAATGTGAGTTTCCGTTGATAGGGAAGCAAGGGGACCATCACGTTTTCCAGTGCCGTCATATTGGGCAAGAGGTAAAAGAGTTGGAACACGAACCCCACCTTGTCGCGACGAAAATCGGCTGCGGCAACACCACGCAGGTTGTGAACAGCAGCACTCTCAAGCCAGATTTCCCCTTCGTCTGGCACATCCAACGCACCGAGCAGCATGAGGAGCGTCGTCTTGCCTGAACCGGAAGAGCCTGTAATCGCGACACATTCGCCTGCTTGTACCTCGAAGTCAACATGTTGGAGTACGCCTACCTTGCCATTGGGTATCGTGTACGATTTGCTGATATTTTTGACGGTGACAATACTCGTGCCATCTTGACTCTCCTGCTGTTCGAGCGAAGGTTTCGATTTCTGCTCCATATATTCTTCCTTCCTTTTGACCTTAGACAAGAAGTTCCCATTGTGTAATCGGATGAAACTGACGTGCAAGTGCAAGGAGTTCGTGTACAGGAAGTGCGCTTGCCATCTGACAGGTCATGCCATCCTGATACCATTGAAGGATACTATTGCCTACAGTATCTTGAAAGACGTGGCCTTCATAGGTATTGACAGACATGTTTTGCGCCTCGGACGACGGGAGGACAAGATTTGTAGCTTGTTCATACAGAGACACATCCTGTCCTGTGATACGATAGTCGGCGACAAAGGCCCTGAATGCTCGCGGGTTGGTCTCATCGGTGATAATACCGAACTCGACAGATTGTGTATTTGCGGGAACGGTTACTGGCAACAAGGGATGGACTCCAGCCTTTTCTGCGGCAAGCAGAGCAAGAGAGGAGGCATCGATTTGTTCAAATGAGGTTGCTGCTTGCCAGACATGTTGTCCCACATTCCAGGTTGCTGCTGCAACCTGTGTATTTGCTGGACAGGCACCGACGATACCAAAGAGGACAAAAAGGACCGCTGCTGTGATCAAGAGCGTTTGAAGTACCGAGCGTTTTCTGCTTCTTGCTGCCACGACAGGAGGTAGGTGTCTCTGTGGGTTTGCGTGTGTGCTCTGCACGTCTCGCATATCGAACGTTTCTTGCTGATTAAGTGGCGAGAATGCAGCGGCTAACTTTGCTGCGACGTGCAGTATATCGTCATCTTCAGGTGTCGGCGTTTCTCTCCCTGCCACGATAGCGTCTAATCTCGCGAACCACGCCTCATCATGGTCCTCTCTGCGTCTCTTCATGGTGTTCCTCCTTCCTGTAGCGCGTCCCGCAATTTGCCGAGCGTGCGATAGAGCAGCGAGCCAACGGTGCCCTCTGGCATATGCAGCACTTTTGCAATCTGGCGATTTGTCAGGTGTGCCACGAATTTCAAACCGATGATCTCCTGTTCGCGCTCTGACAGATGACTCACATGAGTGAGTAAGCTACGGCGTTCTTCGTCGGCAATGACCTGCTCTTCTGACGAACGCTGCTGGAGACGCTCCATACCCGCCAGTTGCTCCCATGAGACCTCCGGTCGTTGACGACGAAAATAGTCATGAGCGCAGTTTTGTGCGATCCGAAAGAGCCATGCAGCCGCCGACTCTGGTGTTTTCAGGTCTGCCCTATGCGTGAAGGCACGTTCAAACACGAGCGATGTCAGGTCCTCCGCAACATCTGCCTTGCCGATACGAAAGCGAAAATACGCCAGCACACGCGGAGAATACTGCTGGTACAGCGTATCGAAGAAGATATGCGACTTCCTGTCCATCAGTCTATCACGCCCATCTTCTTGTGTCCGCACTCCCCATGCAAAGGGGAAAGCAGTCCTCTTCGCGTCCGTGAATCGCACTCTCCAGACGTTTCTTCCCAGTCACGCGCTCCCCCTTTTTCTTACCGAAGAAGCACTACTCTGCACGCAATACCTCAACCACCTGCATATGCTCAACCATGCGAAGAGCGGGAAGCGTTGCCAATGTGCCGATAACAAGCATACCTAGCAGGGAACCAAGCGCAATCAGTAGCGGTGGAACGGCTCCCTGTGCCGTGTGTTGTGCTACCAGTACTCCTGGTACGGCACCGCAGAACGCAAGCAAGAGACCTTCCTGGATGAACATGCGCTGCACAAATACGGGTCGCCAGCCAACAGCTCGCAGGAGCCCCATTTCCTGCTGCCGTTCACGGACTTGTAAAAGTAAGAGGTCAGCGACGCTGAGAAAGGTCAAAATCACCGCAAACACGGCACCCGCGATCTGTGGTATTTGTGTCTGTAAGAGAACATAATTGCCCAGGAGGGTCCCTTGCAATGATTGACGAAACGCGAGCAGACCACTGAACAGGACAGTGAGCAGCAATGAGGAGAAGAAGATGCTCCCAATGGCGATCACCGCACGCAGACGTAAGCGAGTAAGATTGCTCATCGAGAGTGCAACCAATGGTGGGAGCAATGATGAGAAACGTAACCCTAGACCACTCTTTTGAGTGACGCGAGAGCCCGCCCGCAGGGCTTCGGCAGGTCGAATATGCCAGATGTGCCAGAGCGGAGCAAGGACGCTGAGCAGACCGAGCAACAGAATGGCGGGCGGCGTCCAGATGACGACTAACAGAATAGGCGTTGCTCCAAAGAGTGCCGCAACAAGGAGTGCCACGATCATGCCCAGGACACCGCCTATGAGCGCGAGTGCAAGTACTTGTCCGAGAAACAAGCGAATGGGGTGCCAGGGTCGCCACCCCAACGCGCTGAGAACGGCAAACTCTTTACGTTGTGTCGTTGCTAACGCGCTGAATGTCACGATGAGATAGCCCATGCAGACGAGCAGAATCGCACCGAGGAAGAGGACACGCGTTGAGCCCAACTGAGCCAGATACAGAACGGAAGCACCAATGTAAATCCACGAATCCTGTACCCAGCCGAGCGGAGCAATGGGTCGTGTCGAGCCGTATTGTCCGACCGCAAGCCCCGGGACATACACCAAGGTGGGTTGAGGTGATGAGCCAAGCGTCACCAGCACGCGCAGTCCTGTCATCTGTCGAATCTGCTGAGCGACCTGAGCCACTTTATTCCAACTTGCCTCGTTTGCACTACTGACACCTGCCACCCGCACACGAATAACACTGATAGTCTTGTCGCCCATAATTCGTTGGGCGGCAGCGAGCGTCGTCAAGGCCACAGGTGGTTGCAGAGTGAAACCGGCGGGATTGGTCGTTGGATAGATAGGCGTGGAGGGAATGGGGTGTCCCTGTGCATCGTAACGCAGTTGGACAGGTTGTGATGCATACGTGGTTTCCGGCAACCAGTTGAGTGGGTTGCTGAACTGGCTCGAAATAGATGCGTTGGTGAATTGACCGACAAATTGTGTTTCATAAAAGGCACTCGTATAGGGAGGTTGCTTCGTTTCAGCGACATGAAGCGGTGTAAGCTTGCGGAATGCTGCCTCTGGTCCTTGTTGATCAGGAGGGACAAGTTCTGGTTGGTATTGAACAGCCTTCGGTACCCCTGGTGCTTGTTGTGTGTTGCTGGGAATAAGTGTGTAAGCTGCTCCCGGTTGTCCATCAGGCGCTCTAGACGGTTGGTAGGTAAGACCAGAGGGCTGATAGAGAAAAGAAAGAGTGTTAGATCCTGCTAGCGCGTAAATAGATTGTCAAGTATGCCCATCCCAATACAATTCAGGCACATACCCTTGCTTGCTGACATTGATAAGGCTGTTCTGGAGTGTTGGAGCATCCTGTGAAAAGAGAGTTTGTTGGTGTGGTAAGTGCAGAAGATAAGAAGCACCTCCTCGGTTCAACACTTGCTGCGGATCAACGGGTTGCGTGTTCAGACGTTTGAAGGTGACGTGTAAGTTGGTTGACCCTTGGAGCTGTCGTTGTAAGAGGAGTGGCACTTGATATGATTGTGTGCCAATTGCGTTTTGGTCCTTTTGCAGAGTATCCTGGCTCGTGAACATGCGACCATTAGTAATATGCTGATCGAGATGCACCAGTTGGTTCTCTGCGGCAGGATCAATAGCGGTGAGAAGAAAAGGACCTGTATCGATACTTTGAAAGGTTTGTTGTGCACTCCCACCGTTAAAGCCACAGTTAGAAATGGGTTGTAGAATATGTGCTTTCGCTAGTACGTCCATTTGCACAGGCGTCGTGCTATCAGGACATGCTTCACTGACATCATACACAAAGCTTTCGTGACGCTCAACGAACGTTTGTTTTCCATTCGAGGCAGTGAGCGTCCATTCTACCTGATAGTAGCCATTCGGCAAACGATCAGGCGCGAAGCCCATTTCTGGTGAAGGGATTTGTACATAGCCCAGGTAGGCGACGGGGGCAGCAACTTCGACGCCTGCTAGCTGCTGAATCTGTTGGTACTGCTGCATACTGATCCCGCCACCATTGCCCGCGACGAAATCGGCGGGGATGGACTTCCCTTGCGGTATTTGTGCCTGTGCAGGCAAAACCTCAAGATCATACGTGGGTCGCCAGTTCTGACTGATAATTTGATTTGCACGGATCACGGTGCCTTGCGTTGTCGCGGTAAGCAAAATGAGTGTGCAGGCTGCCAGGAAGAAACCGCTTCCAGCGAGAAGAGTGTTGCCACGCTGCCGGCGAAGCGTGGAGAAGAGTAGTCGCCACATAGGTCGTTCCTCATATGTTTCATGGTAAAAATTTCCTCTCAAGACCTCATAGTCTAGAGACGCAAAGAGGGAAAAAGTATTGCATGAGTGAAGCTTTTCTTCTTCATTCCTGCACATCCTCATAAAAATTGCGTAGAGATGTATCATGCTTCACTCTTCTAGGCTGTCACGATAACAGAAAGTATTTGCCCGTTTTATGCTTGGACACCATGCATTTCACTGCCGTTTTTTGCTCATCTCGACAGCTTGTCTCTGTTCAGGAGAGTACGTCTACGTGTCTTCATACTTTCCACTCAATCCATATTTCCTAGCGTTTTCGCTCTTCAGGAGAAATATGTGTATGATGCTATTGACCCACCTCTATGTATCTCTGTGAGACCATAGCACTTTCTGTGAGGAGGAGAAGTTTCCGATGACTGCAATTGAACGCACTGCGTATCGACGTTTTACACGGCCCCCTAACATCAAGGAATTACAGACGCTGTACACACCAACTCCTCCCGATGTGGCCTTTGTTTTGACGACTGCTCGCGGTCCAGCGCAAACCTTCGCGCTGATGATTTTACTCAAAGTGTTTCAGAAATTGGGCTTATTTTCCAGCACCTCAAGAGATTCCAGGAGCCATCGTCAGCCATATTCGGTCGGTCATGAGACTCAAAGACGACGTGGTTCCTGACATTACCCCACGTACCTTGTACAAGTATCACGCCGCCATTCGTACTCATCTGAAAGTCAACAGCGAGAGCAAGCAGATTCGCCACATTGCAGGAAAAGCGATTGCCGAAGTTGTTCTGGTCATGGACGATCCCGCTGACCTGATCAACGTTGCCATTGAAACACTCATCAAGGAGAACTGCGAACTGCCTGCCTTTAGTACGCTTGAGACACTCGCGAGTCGCATTCGCAATCGGGCACACGAGCGACTGTTTGAGATGGTGTCTACTCGGCTCTCGGAGGCGGAGCGAACACTTTTGGAACACCTCATCGACAAGGATACCCCGGACATTACACCGACTTCAACCGTGTCAAGGAAGTGCCGAAGAGCGCAACCCTCTCCCATCTGGATGACTGGCTCACTCGCTTGACGTGGCTCCTCTCTTTTGGGAATATGGAGCGTCTCCTGGAGGGAATTCCCGCCGTGAAAATTGCAACCTTCGCGGCAGAAGCGCGAGCACTTCATGCCACCAATCTCTGGGATTTTTTGCCACTGAAGCGGTTCACGCTCCTGGTCTGCTTGCTTCATCAGGCAACTCTTTCCACGCGTGATGAAGTGATCGACATGTTTTTAAAGCGTATGCATAAGCTGCGAGACCAAGCCAAAGAGGAATTGGAGCGGGTGCGTGAGAAGGAACGAGAGACGACCGAGCACCTCATTTCCGTATTTACTGATCTCTTGCAGACCACGACGGAGACACACGACAATGCAGAGTTAGGGAAGGGTGTACGTGAGGTTCTGGACCGTTCAGGAGGAGCACCCTCACTTTTGACCCAATGTGAGCAGGTACGTGCCCATCATGGCAACCGCTACCAGCCGCTGATGTGGCGTTTCTACTCCAGCCATCGTAAGGCACTCTTTCGGGTTCTCAAGACTCTCGATTTACGCTCAACAACTCAGGATCAGGACCTTATGAACGCTATTGCCTTCATTCTGGAACATGAACAAGACACGAAGAAGTATGTGGACGCATCCCTTGATCTCTCCTTTGCCAGTGGAGATTGGCAGCGTACTGTGATGGTGCGGCATAAACACAAGGAATGCTTTGTGCGTCAACATCTGGAAACCTGTGTGCTTTCCTCTGTTGCTGCCGAACTCAAATCGGGTGATCTCTGCGTTCGTGGTTCTGAGCAGTATGCGGACTACCGGGACCAACTTCTCTCATGGGACACGTGTGAACCGAAAGTCGCTGAGTACTGCCAACTCGGCTTCCCCACAACCGCAGATGCGTTTGTGGAGCATCTTCGGACGCAACTCACGCAGGTGTCTACATAGGTGGATCAAGGCTACCCGGAGAACAAAGAGTTGATCATTTCAGACAAAGGGGAACCCGTGCTCAAAAAGACGCCTGCGAAGGTTCAGCCGAAAGGCTTCGCCAAACTAGAAGCGGCGTTACATGCTCATATGCCCGAACAGCATTTGCTCGATATTTTGTGCCGCGTCGATCACTGGACCACATTCACCCGCCACTTTGGTCCACTTTCAGGGTCTGATCCGAAGATGGAAGATGCCCAGGCGCGCCATATTCTGACCACGTTTGCCTACGCAACGAACTTAGGACCCGCTCAAATGGCTCGTCACCTTCGAGAAGGTGTCACGGCAGAAACGCTAGCCCACATCAATCGTCGCCATGTGACGACTGAGAAACTAGATGCCGCCAATCGTGACATTATCGACCGTTTCAGCAAATGCATCTTGCCTCGCTGTTGGGGTGACGAGAAACGCATGGCAACGGATGGAACGCAATATGACTTGGCAGAAGAGAACCTTTTAGCAGAAAAACATATTCGTTATGGAGGCTATGGGGGCATTGCCTATCATCATGTAAGTGATCTCTATATCCTGTTGTTCAGTCATTTCATTGCGTGTGGGGTCTGGGAAGCAACCTATATTATTGATGGGCTCATGAAAAATCACTCGGCTATTCAGCCCAATACGGTGCATGCCGATACGCAAGGGCAAAATCTCCCCGTCTTTGCCTTATCGTATTTATTAGGGATACAACTCATGCCACGCATCAGAAATTGGAAGGACCTCAAACTGTATCGTCCCAGCAAAGAGACGACATATACGCATATTGACTCGCTCTTTCATGACGACGTGATTGATTGGGACCTCATCAAAACGCATTACCAGGACCTGTTGCGTGTTGTGATTTCCATTCAAGAAGGCAAGGTCCTTCCTTCCATGTTGTTGCGCAAACTGAGTACCTATAGCCGGAAAAACCGACTGTACCAGGCGTTTCGTGAGGTGGGCTGTGTGGTCCGAACCATCTTCTTACTCACCTTTCTTTCAGATGCGAAACTGCGTGAGATCATCACCGCGACCACCAATAAAGCAGAACAATATCATGCATTCAGCAAGTGGCTTCATTTTGGAGGGGAAGGCAAGATTACGGCAACGACCCCAGAGGAGAGCGAAAAGCGGGTGAAATATAACAGTCTTCTTGCAAATGCAGTTGTTCTGAACAATACGTTGGAAATGAGCGCGGTTCTCAAAGACCTTGCTCAAGAGGGATATGTTCTGGCAAAAGACGAACTGGCGATGCTGAGTCCCTACCAAACTCAGCATATCAAGCGCTTTGGCAACTATGTCATTGATCTGGAAACCCTTCCTCAGCCTATTGATGATGACGAATTAGCCCGTCTTGTCTAAATGTCCTTCCCTCATACCTTGACCAACGACAAAGAGACGTGAGGGAAGAAATGTGTACGTTTATTACAAATCGCTCTAATTCCTACTATTTGGTTATCTTAGATGTACCTCGGTTTGGCTGATCTCCCCAGAACTGCTGGAAGGCCGTAAAACCCGCCTGCAAGGATTGTCCCTGGACCAGGTAGACGTTCCATTTGATGATATGCTCCGGCTTGGCGGAAGCGGCAGCGAGGGCAGTGCGCAAGTTTCTCAGGACCTGGTGCGTCTGAGCGGCGAGGTCTCCTTTCCCTACGATATGGCCCTGGGCGTCAACCGCATCTTGCCCGCCAATGTAGATCGTTCTTGCCGGTCCTGTGACGGTGATCACCTGTGTAAAAGCAGGATTGTTATGCAGAGTCTCAGGGTTGAGATGTGTGACTTCGCCGTGGATTGGGCTCTCTTCTGGATTTTGGGTCATAGGTGTTGCCTCTCTTTTCTGAACGCTAGTGGTTGCGTACCTCATTGCTTGCTCTATTCTATCTTCCAATGAGGGCAAGATCGATCCTCTTTTGCCGGTTGTCATCTTGCTCTTGCAGGTCATTTTTGCCGGGTTCTCATGAAGTTTTTTCCCAATTCAACGGCGCACCCGAATCTACGCATCATATGACGAGGTATCATCCTGTGCCTGTCAATTTACAAAACAGTGCTGAATGAAGCAGGAGATGGAGCGGGTTCTCGAGCATTCAATGGTCGAGCTGTCCACTCTTCACGCTGAGTGATCACTCGTCGCCTCAAAACCTGACCACTCGTCGCCTTATTTACCAGCTAGCCAGGGAAATCCGCCGGAATCCCGTGCAGGCCAAGGGTGAGCGAGAGTTCGCCGCCATGGTGCAAGTCATGCTCCAGCACATGCCAGACCACCCAGGCACGCGACACATCAACGGGTTCGTCGGGGAATATCTGGCGCATCTCGTCGGGGCTCCAGCGCTCCAGACACGCCGCCATGAAGTCCCAGGTCCTTTCCAGACCCTGGACCAGTTCGTCCGCGGAGGGAATGGGTGCTCCCAGCGAGAGCGCAGCCTCGTTCCACCCCGCGTACCGCTGCATCTCCTCGCCTCCGTCTTCGCCCAGGAATCCGGCGAACCAGTGGGCACGGCAGGCAACGATGTGCAAGGCTTGCTCGCCGATCGAACGCAGGTGCGGGGCAGCGCGCAGCGCAAGCTGCTCGGCGGTGAGTGGGGCAATCGCCCCACTGATATGCTCCTGGTACGCTTTCCAGGAGGTGTAGAACGTCGTGAGCGTGATGGGATCTTCAGTCATCAAAACAGGGGCTCCTTTCTGTTTCGTTTCGCACATCTTAGCACAAAAAGCGGTAAGAAGTCGCCCGCATTGCCTAATCATCACACGGCGCAGACACGTTTCTGATCACTTGGGGCCATCCTGATGGCGAGCAGCACCCCACCAAGCGAAGTCCAACGCAAGCACGCCACGATCTCTCACTGCTTGTACTCGTGGAGGAACGACCGTGGTCCAGGAGCCGATGCACGACGAGAGCCACCTCGTTGCGCATCGCGTGGGAATAATGGAGCGGAAGCTAACCCCTTCAACAGTGCTAACAGACGAGCAAGCCGAAGAGATTTCAGCATCAGTGAAGTCTCTTGCAGAGTTGATGACATCAAAAGGTTCTGGCAAGAACCAGTATCAAGGAATATTTTCTGAGTTGTACCGTCGGTTTGGGGTGAGTAGTTACAAAAATTCAGATATTTCCCTTTTCCGTCCTAATCCCATATGTATCAATCTTATTACGATACTGAGTAATAATCTGCAAGAACAGGTCCTCAACCGAGATAGGAAGGAAGTTTTCAACAATACTCATTGGTCCACCGAAGCTTTGAAGCGTATACACCACCATCCTACGCTTCAAGGGGGGATAAGACTCAAGAAAAGCTAGCACATCTCGGGGAATAATTGCCAGATAGGGATATGTCACTGTCACACCGCGTCTTTGTTTAACAACCTTATCATGATAAATTGCCGCGATCTGAGACCATAGAATGCTCGCATTAAATTTGAAATTAGGCCACACTGGCGGATCGTAGGCAATACCCTTTTCATTGATGACCACCACAGGGTGCTTCTTTCGTGGTGGATAGAGAACTATATCTTGTGTGTCATTCATCATATTCCTCATTTCTTCTTAACACCTTTTGATATTCTTAAATACGACTCAAAAGCCAAAAAGGTTAAAACCAGTTATCTATGGAATAGCCTCATAGAGAGAGTTCCTTGACCAGCAAGAAACTCTCTTCTTAATCAGTAATGCTTCCTAATCAACTCAAGGAGCACCTAACTCGTAAAGCAGTGACCCAAGCAAATGCTATTTGGTGAAGCAGCGACCTAAGCAAATGGTATAATCAGCTCCTGCACATGCAAGGTAAGGGAATGAGCGTCCCAAGCAGCCTCTTGCTTTTCGGGAACATACAAGGGATCAAAGCACGAGCTAGAGGGGAAGTATCCGAAAAGCAAGAGGCTTTTCGAGAGTAGTCTGGGGCCAAGAGTGAAAAAAGCCTCTTGCTTTTCAGAAACAGACAAAGGGGATCAGCTCCAAGAGGAAGCCCCAAAAAAGGCAAGATACTTTTTGAGAGTAGGCTGGAGCCAAGAGTGAAAAAAGCATCTTGCTTCTAAGCAAAGGGTAACCCAAAGAGAAGCTCCAACGAGTTCACCATTGTATGTTATAGTACATATGCAGAGAAGCTCATCACCCAGAGAGATACAACCACCTATGTCGAAACATCTTCACAGCCCAAAGGAGGGACATACCTATGGACATAGCAAATCCTTCACTGGTAGCAGGCATCTTTCGAGACCAAGCAAAGGCAGATCGCGCTATACTGGAATTACAGCATGCTGGCTGGAACGCAGATCAGATCAAAGCAACGGGCTACAACCTGAATAACCTGCAAGAAACCCACAACTCTGTTGAAGTCCAGCCTGAAAGCAATCGGATTGTCGTGACGGTCAGAGCTGAGGACAGAACTCGGGAAGCCGTAAACATCCTGGTGAACAATGGAGCAAACAACAGTGATCTGCCACCTGGGATCATGCTCGACCAGGGTATTCTCATCAGACCTCAACTTGAGGCAGAGTAAAAGCCTCTTGCTTTTGGGGGAGTACACCCTGAAACAAAGAAGAGGAAACCTTCTCTCTCACCCTACGTAGAAAGAGCAGAAGCAATACACACGAAAGGACTCAAAATGGAAGTCATCGCATTCGTGCTCTTAGTAGTAGCAGAAACGCTCATAGGTTTGCTTGAAGTGATGGGAGACGGTATCATGACTCTTCTTGTCCGTGCATTTTCCCACAAAGAACGTAGACAACAGGAACCCACACAAGAGTAGACCAAAAAGCATGTTGCTTTTAGACAACTCCTCCTGGTGAGACACATACTTACTCATAGCTGGGGGTACATATTTGGGCACTCCCTCGTTGCGGAAAAATAAGCACTCTTCATGAGCCAGAGCGTTGGACAAAATGGGTATACTTTTCTCGCAGAACACCTACGCTCCGTGTAGGTGTGATACTTGTGAGAAAGGATGTGCGTCATGCTCATTGTCAATGATGACCACCGCAGACGGGCTGGCGTGTGCAGTCTGCCCACATTGTGGCAATAGCTGCGCCGACCCAAAAACAGGTTCACTCATGATAACAGAAGACCTGATAGGGCATACAGTAACATGCCTAGAATGCCACACAAGCAGCCTTGTTCCCCTCAATGCATCTCTCTTGCAGGAAATGTGGTAGCAGGGGTGAAAGGAGCGAAGCTGTCATCAAGTGCAAAGTAACAACGCATATCGCGCTTCTTTCTCTTCTCTTTTTCTTCTTAGAACTGCTTCGTACCTTTCTTTCTCCCTTTCTCATAGGAGAAGAACTCGTACTAGAAACCTCGTACTAGATACAAATTTCTAGTACGAGTTTGTGTGCAGCACCAGCGACACGTATGAACAGCGAGAGAGGCGTGTTTGAACGTCGCTTGTCTCGCTTCGCTGCTGTGTTCTGCATGCTCTTCTCCTTCCGCCTTCTTGCGTCTAAGATAAAAGTCCTGTTTCTCTCTTCCTTTGCTTGTGTTGTCTTCTCCCTCACCGATATAGTACGTTTGGACACCTGTGGTGCTGGGGAGATTCCCTCTCTTTCCCCTCTGTGTGCATTCCATACTCTCTCGAAAAGGAGCGATCCGTGTAGATGAAACGTCAATGGGACATTGAAGAACTAATTGAGTCTTTTACGCTGCTTCCTGATGAACTTGAATTTCTTGCGAACAAGACCGGAGCCACACGACTTGGCTGTGCTCTGCTTCTCAAGTGTTTTCAACATGAGGGACGCTTCCCTTCCGCCCGGCATGAAATTTCGAAAGATGTGGTGAACTACATCGCCAATCAACTCAAACTCGATGCCACCCTCTTCACCCAGTATGACTGGGATGGTCGCACCATTAAATCGCACCGGACACAGATCCGAGACCTGCTGAAGTATCGAGAAGCCACTGCCATCGATACGGAAGAGATGAAGACATGGCTGGTCTCCGAAAAGCTGGCATCCGATCAGAACCTGGAACATCTCAAAGCCATCGTGACGAAGCGCTTTCGCGACCTCAAGATTGAACCACCCACTCCTGACCGAATGGAACGCTTCCTCCGTTCCGCGTGTGCGACCTACGAACAGCTTTTTTTTGAGGAGGTTCTGCGCAAGCTTCCTCCCTCTACTCGTACGCACCTCGATGACCTGCTGGCACGTAGTGACCTTGATCAGGAGACGGAGAAGGCTGATGAAGAAGCGCAGTCATCCCCAAATGCACGCCCTCTTGTCGTCACATGGCATGACATAAAAACCAATCCAGGAGCTGTCGGTCTGGAAAGTGTGCTTTTTGAAACGGATAAACTCCGAGTCTTGTCCCAGCTCACCTTTCCCTCTGATCTTTTTGGAGAGGTCTCTCCATCCGTCCTCGCGCTGTATCGAGACCGAGCGGCAACGGAGTCGCTGGGAGAGTTACGCCGCCATCCCGACGCCATCCGCTACACCTATCTGTCAGCGTTCTGCCTTCACCGCAAGGCGGAAATCATTGATAGTCTCATCGAACTCCTGCTGCTGGTCATTCATCGTATCAAGACCAATGCGGATAAAAAGGTGGGCAAACAAGTCCTCGACGAGATGAAGCAACGCGTCGATAATAAACCCCGTCTGCTTCGTCAGGTGGCTGAGGCGGCCCTTGCCTACCCCGAGAAAACGATCCGTGATGGCATCTATCCCGTGATGGATGAGAAGAAATGCAAGGCACTTGTCGAGGAGGAGACGAAAGGAACGCTTCAGGAGCGCATCTACCTGAAAATGCGCTCGTCCTACCGCGATCACTATCGACGCATGATGCCGAGACTCTTGAACATGCTCCAGTTTCGCTCCAGCAATGAGACACATCAGCCCGTGGTCAAAGCCATCGAGGTGCTCAAACGGTATGTGGGAGTTCCTGGAACGTATTATCCAGCAGACGAAAACCCACCGATGGACGGGGTGGTTCGCCCGATGTGGCGGGATCTCGTGCAGGAGAAAGATACGCAAGGCGAGTGGCACATCAATCGGGTCAATTACGAACTCTGCGTCTTAGAGGCGATCCGCGATGCATTACGCTGTCGTGAGGTGTGGGTCGTGGATGCCAACAAGTACCGCAATCCCGACGATGATTTGCCCAAAGATTTTGAGGAGAAACGGGAGCAGTATTACCAAGACCTCGGTCAACCTCGTGAAGCCAAGGCATTTGTAGATCGGCTGCGTACTGAGATGATCGAAGCCCTGGCCTCTTTTGACCAGAAACTCCCAAAACTGAGCGACAAGGTGAGGATTATCGACAAGAAAGGTGGCGCATGGATTCATCTCACTCCATTCACTCCTCAAGCCGAGCCGCAGAACCTTGGGAAACTCAAGGCAGAACTTCTCAAACGCTGGGGAATGACGTCCTTGTTAGATTTCTTAAAGGAAGCAGACCTACGGATCGACTTCACCAGACATCTCAAGAGTCCAGCCACACGTGAGGTTCTCACGCGCGAGACCTTACAGAAACGTCTCTTGTTATGTCTGTATGGAATGGGAACCAATACTGGACTCAAACGAATCAGTATGGGAGATCACGGGCAGAACTACGACCAACTTCTCTACACACGACAGCATCACCTCCATGATGCAGATCAACTCCGAGCAGCCATTGTCGATATCGCCAATGCCGTCTTCCAGGTGCGCCAGCCACACATCTGGGGGGAAGGGACGACGACGTGTGCATCAAACTCGACCCAGTTCGGGGCATGGGATCAAAATCTGATGACGCAATGGCACTTACGTTATGGTGGCAAAGGAATCATGATCTACTGGCATGTCGAAAAGCATGCCACCTGTATTTACTCGCAGCTGAAAACCTGCTCCTCCTCGGAGGTTGCAGCCATGATCAAAGGGGTATTGCGGCACTGCACCGAGATGACGGTGGAAAAACAGTTCGTGGATACGCATGGTCAAGACGAAGTTGCCTTTGGGTTTTGTCGCCTCCTTGGCTTTGAGTTGATGCCGCGTATCAAAAACATCGGCAAGCAAAAGCTCTACAGACCGAAGGCGGGAGAGCCGGATGCGTATCCGGCTCTCAAACGGGTTCTCAACCCACCCATTAACTGGACCTTGATTGAGCAACAATACGATCAGATGATCAAGTATGCGACGGCGATGCGTCTGGGAACCGCAGAAACAGAAGCCATCCTCAATCGGTTTAAGCGCACAGGGCCTCAGCATCCTACCTACCTTGCCTTTGTCGAGTTAGGGCGGGCTGTGAAGACCATCTTTCTGTGTCGCTATTTGGAATCGGAAGCACTCCGTCGGGAGATTCATGAGGGACTCAACGTGATTGAGAACTGGAACGGAGCCAATACCTTTATCTTCTATGGCAGAAGTAGTGAGTTTGCCTCTAATCGCCTAGCTGATCAAGAACTCTCTGCGCTCTCACTCCACTTGCTGCAAATCTGTCTCGTCTATGTCAATACGTTGCTCATCCAGCGTGTGCTGGCGGAACCGAAACAGTTCAAGCAGATGAGGAAAGAAGACCTGCGAGCACTCACCCCACTGATCTATAGTCATGTGACGCCCTATGGCACATTTCGTTTGGATATGTCCGAACGGATACTGATCGAGGACGAACGTTCTGCTTAAAACCGTTGCACACGCGGCTTCAAGCATGGAGAGGAAAACACGAAGGGATGTTCCCTCTGTGTTTCTCTTCTCCTCATTCACGTATGTAAGACAACCTCATTGTCGTCTTCTGGACATGTGAGAAGAGGTGAGATCAGGAAATACACTGTAGTGGAGGAAAATATCCTCTGTTTCTCTCATATTCTGAGTCCTTTCAACTCGCTTCTCTTGCTGTAGGAGAACATACGAAGGCGGAGCATAGAACGAAAGGTCAATGGAGCGAAGTGTACTCGCCTGTCACTCACAAGGGATACTTGGTCTTTCTGAGCTGGTCAGGTGAAGCAGGGAAGATGAACTTGGGCATCCCCAGTGAGCGTGTGGATGTAGACGTTCAATGCTGACTCCTCATTCGCCTTCCTGGAACGAGCACATGATCGAAGTATGTATGTGGTCTACGCAGAGGATGGTGGGACGGGGGTGAGGCCATGGCGACGCATGACCTCCGCCATCTTCGTCCAGTCGGGCGACCCACTCCCTGTAGCGTCGAGGAGTGCACCCATCTCACGAAAGTACTCCTGCCCAATCACTGCTGGACTCAGGACGGACAGCGACTTCGCATCCACGGTGCCATTGTTGGCAAACGCATGGACCGTGCTCCGTGGGATGCATAGCACCTGACCAGGCCCCACCTCAATTGGCACACCATCGACGGTCCAGGTGGTGATCCCTTCCAGTCCGTAGAGTGTTTCCTCGTATGCATCGTGACTGTGTGCTAGAGCAGGGAGCTTCGCTCCTGCAGGGACGGTCAACTCGAAGATCGCCGCACTACCGTTGGACAAGGCACCTGTGACCAGAAATCGGATCTGGATCACGCCGACACGAATCGTCTCCTCGACAGGAGTGAGCCGAACCTGCGCAGTGTGCTTGACCATTGATTGCCTCCTTTGGGAAACTGAATTGACACTCTGAAGCGTCTATGACACGGTTTTGGCTGTCCGAACAAGGCCACTGTTTCTGGTGATGACCTCTACGTCCGCACAAGGGCAGACAAGGTTCAGGTTCAGCGTCTAGCTAGAGCATAGACGAACTATATGAATTGAACGTTTGAAAAGGCTGAGATGAGGCTGAGAATGGCAGAAGAAAGAGCACTCTGCCAAGCAACGGATTGGAAAGGCATCTCACATGTGGGAACCACTGATGTTTCTCGCAACAGAGACTTTCACTCTCTGTCACCACTCATGTGAGTTGATGTTCTGACGCTCTTCGTCCGGTTCTTTGTGATCAGGAACACTGCACTGTTGCACTGATCCTGGTGGTGATAGCAGTGGTCATCACTCGTCTCGGTGCGCTTGGCCTCACGACAGGAGTGAGCGTGGCGGTTGGTACAGGGCTTGGAGCGAGGAACGGCATCCTCATCAAATACACGACAGCTCTGGAGTGAGCCTCAAAAATCCAGGCTATTCTGTTTGAAAAGATCGGTTGTAGCAGGCGTGCTGTACCCGCTTGGACTTCTGCTCAGTCCAACGGTTGAGCCACTCACCATGAATCGCGAGTTCGATGATGTGGGATCTCAATGCGATATTGCTCAGGGGCGTGGAAACGTGGTTGTGTGGAGAACAGGAAGGCCAAGAAGAGTGCCATTGGCAGCACAAGAATCACTCTCGTCTTCATGTCTTTTGTCGTATGCGTGTGTCTCATCGTTGACGCAGCGTGCTGAAGAAGAGGTTCTTTCCCTGGGAGCAGCACTAGGAACAATTCGTGCATGCAGTCGAACTCTTTTCAGGTGTATCTCAGGTCCAACACACTCTCAGTTCAGATAGGTGAGTTATGCTTAGAGCGTCACGAAAGTGTTGTATGAAACAAGCACCAAGAAGGATGAGAGACCCATGAAAAATTTCCTTGAAAAAGGGTATACCTACGTTCGCCGTTTTGTACTGCAAAGAGATACGCTCTTCTCTTCATCGCACATACCTCCGCAGCAGAGCGACATGCGCGATCAGAGGGATACTTCTCCCGACTCTAGGGAAGCGCAGGCTGAGACAAATGGTCAGCCGAGATACTCACCGCAGGAGATGACGAATCCGTCACAAGAGTATCAACAGGCGAGCAACCCGCCACAGGGATATCCACAGCAGCGCGGTGGAATGCATCCTCTGATTGCAGGTGGTTTAGGCGCGGTTGGTGGTGGCCTCGCTGGCTATGGACTAGGACAGGCGGTAGGAGGAATGCAACAGGATTGGAACGGTCAGCCTCCTTTTGCTGACGGGCAGGAAGGCTTTGGCGATACAGGAGAAGAGAGTGGCGGCATAGATTCTGGCGGTGGGGATTTCGGAGGTGAATAAAAAAGTGGAGATCTTGTGACGTTGAGTGGCAGAGGGACAGACACGTATCCCTCTGCTGTTTCTTTGAGGTTGCTGGTAGAGACTTCCTCATATCATACCTACGTATTTGGGCACTCTCACTTGGCAAACCTTTGAGCGGGAAAGAACCGATTTTGTGCTCAGAGGTTGGTCAGCTTGGACTTCTCATCTACGAGAAGTATGTTGTGATGTGGTCTCTGCTGGTATGTGTATTTGCTAAAACTCCTTCGTGTCCCATAATAACTCAGCCTGTTGAAAATGTCTTCAATAGATGAGTATATCTTACAATTACGCTATCGTTTACGCTCAAATTTTACACGCAAAGTGTAAAAAGATGAGATTACTTGGAGTTTTTCAACAGGCTGAACTTTTCTCAGAGATGATGGAAAGGGAAATTGCTCTCATGAATAGTGACTCTCTCTTCGGTCTCCTGGCCGTGCTTGGACTCGTTGCCGCCAACGGCTTTTTTGTGGCGGGTGAGTTCGCGCTTGTGAAGGTGCGCTCGACCCGCATCGAGCAGTTAGTGAATGAGGGGAACAAGACCGCCAGTGTAGTGCAGACCCAACTTCGTCATCTGGACACCTCTATTGCAGCTACGCAACTAGGCATCACACTCGCAAGCCTTGCATTGGGATGGATTGGAGAGCCTTCACTGGCACATCTCATTGACATTCCTCTCGTATGGATTGCGGGAAGCACTGCCGAAACCGTCGCGAACAGTATCGCTATCGTCATCAGCTTTCTGCTCATCACAGCTTTACACATTATACTGGGCGAACTTGTCCCAAAGTCGATTGCACTGCAGCGCAGCGAGGGGACTGCACTCTTCGTTTCTCGTCCTCTCCTCTTGTTCTCTCGCATCTTTCATCCCTTTATTCTCGTCATGAATGGTCTTGGCAATCTTGTCGTCCGTGCCCTCGGCATGCAGAGTGCGAACGAAGAGACCTCGGTCCACTCAGTTGAAGAACTAGAGATGCTCGTGGTACAAAGCCGTCAAGCGGGCATTTTGGACCAACACGAGGAGGTGTTGCTGCGACGTGTCTTCGATTTTGAGGAGAAGATGGCTCAACACATCATGGTTACTCGGACTGAAGTTGTTGGGGTTCCCATTACCGTCTCGTTTGAGCAATTACAGGCAATACTTACGTACGAAGGTTACACACGTCTGCCAGTTTATGAAGGAACGATAGATTCCATCGTTGGTTTCATCCATATCAAAGATGTCTTTGCATTGATGCATCCTGCCTCATCTCACAAGCATTCGTTTGACATCCATCATCTCCTTCGACCTGTCCTTGCGGTTCCCGAAACAACCTCTCTCGCGACGATGTTGACGCAGATGCGTGCGACCCAGAAGCATTTCGCGGTGGTGATTGACGAATATGGTGCAACAGTAGGCATTGTTACCTTAGAGGATATTGTGGAGGAGATCGTTGGAGAGATAGATGATGAGTTTGATACGCGAGAAGCAGACATACAAGCCGAAGTGGAAGTGCAAGCCGATGGTTCAAGCCTCGTTGATGGATTGATGAGCATTCAGGCGTTCGCCGAGCGTTTCGGCGTTCAGGTACGGGCGGAGTACGCACACACGGTCGGTGGCTATCTGCTTGAGCAACTGGATCGACTCCCAGTGGGAGGCGAGAGTGTTCCTGTCGGCTCCTTGCACCTTCGTGTGGAGGAGATGGATTGTATGCGTATCGCACGTCTTCGCGTGCTTCCAACAAGAAGCTCTGAAAGCATACCTCATGGTGAGACACCTTCCTGTGCTAACGAGAGATGAGTTCCATGAGGTTGTAATTCAGCTTTCTCACAGGAGACGTTCACTTTTATGAACTATGCTTGTATCATGAATGACCGTCTCATAAAAAGAATGAAGAGAGTCTATGATGCCAACTATCCCGGTACGTGAGTGGATTGAACTTCTGGGAACGTTCTACGACCACTACGGCTATCTTATTGTCTTCTTGGGCTCGCTGGGCGAGAACACTGCGCTCCTTGGCCTGATCCTGCCTGGAAATTCACTGGCTCTTTTAGGAGCCTTCTATGCTCGTGAAGGAACGCTCACTCTCGGCTGGGTGATCTTCTTCGCCTGGCTTGGAACGGTTCTGGGCTACCACGCCGACTATCTCCTCGGACGCTTCGTCCTGACCCACGCTTTGACACGTTGGAGCAAGAGCCGCTTGGGACAACGCCTGCGACTCGCTGGACGCATACGGCTTGCACACACAATGCTGACGAAACATGGTGGAAAGGCGATTGTGTTTTCTCATGTCATCGGGCACATGCGTTCTTTTGTCGCCTTGACCGCTGGTATTACGCGTATGAACTATCTGCACTTCCTTCTCTACGAGGCGTTCGCCGCACTGCTTTGGAATACGGCCTATAGCCTGCTGGGATATTCTATTGCGGTAGAGATCGACCGTGTACAACTCCTCATCGAACGATCTGGTTGGGGTATCCTTGCTCTCGTGGCCCTTCTCTTTCTCCTCTGGCGATGGTGGAGACACACAAAAACGAGACACATGAAACAACGTCGTAAGTCCAGAGCAATCCTTGTCTGACCCATTCATGTATTCTCAGTCTCGTTTCAGTTCCGTCACAAGATCAACTCACGTCATAGAGGTATACTGAGCAAGAGGACCGGGGCATGTTCCGGCTGGAAGAAGAGAGCGAAGCAACACGACCAGCATAAGGGAGGAAGTGGAGCGGTATCTCGTGGTGTATTCAAGGTGATGAGAGAGCAACCGAATATGTGCAGATTATACGCGCGACATCCTCATACCTTGGGGAGCTGAGGACTTCCTCTTCCCCATCTTCACTCCTGAGAATGCGTTCTCCTTCATTTGGCCTCATGAGCAGGCAAGCAGAGGGAACCACCTATGATTACAAGCATGTATTGCAATACCCATAAGCACGTCTTTGCTCATTTGACCGGGACGGAGCAAGTTGCTGAACTGATCGACAATCCCCAACACGTCTTCTGGCTTGATGTGCAGCATCCAACAGAGCAAGAGTTGACTACGATTGCCGAAACATTCCAGTTGCATCCCCTTGCCGTTGAAGACGCCAGTCATGAACACCAACGTCCGAAGGTGGAAGAATATGAGCACTTCTTCTTTCTCGTCTTCCACACCATGAACCTCAATGCAGACACGCAAGAGTTGGTGACGCATGAACTGGATATCTTTGTGGGGCAAAATTACCTGATCACCGTTCATACCGAGCCGATTGAGGCACTCGACGAAGTGGAGCAACGCTGGAAGCGCAGTAGCACCCATCTGGAACGAGGCATCGGGATTCTCCTGTACTCGCTCTTGGATACGCTGGTCGATCACTATTTCCCAGTGGTTGACGCATTAGTCGATCAAGCTGAAGTGCTGGAGGCCCGCCTGCTTGCGGGAACAGAAGCTGCGCGCGAACGTCAATTGATCTTGGATTTACTTGCTCTCAAGAAGCAGTTCTTAGCCTTCCGTCGCATTGTGACGCCTGAACGCGACGTGCTCAATGTGTTAACCAATCGGGATAGCCCTTTCTTTACAGAACAGGTCACCGTCTATTTTCGAGATGTCTACGATCACATGAGCCGACTCACCGACACGCTGGACTTGTACCGTGACCAACTGAGCACGATCATGAGTGCCAATTTGTCGATTGTATCCAATGATTTAAACAAAGTCATGCGAACATTGACGGCCATGTCGATTATTCTTATGTTTAATGCTTTAGTTGCTGGCATTTACGGCATGAACTTCGAGCACATGCCCGAACTGAAATGGCAGTATGGCTATTTCGTGGTCTTAGCACTTATGGCAACTGTTAGTACGCTCCTCGTGCTCTTCTTCAAGCATCTCAAGTGGTTCTAGGAAGGAGCAGGTCGCATCGCTTCATGAGATTACTGAAGGTTTCTGTGCTCTTTCTGCTTCACTCTTTCCCCTGCAGGAGATGGGGCAAGTGAGAAGGAAAGATGCGAGGAACAGACGTCCCTTAACTGGGGTCTGGTGCTGTGCTTCAGGTTCCTCTCCCTCTCGTCGCCGGAGGTGGCGAGGCGAGGCATCACAAAAATTCGATGGTGGGACGTGTCATTGAGCATGTACCTTGTGCCACACAACGTCCCATCCTCGTTGTCCGTCCGCAGCAATCCAAGGGAAAAAAGAGAGGACTTGCTTGAAAACGCGCTCTGCTCTATGATAGAAAAACATCCCAGGGGAGAAACACAGACACGTATGAAGAACGTATTACAGGTAATCCGACGCTTCTTGCTTTGGAGTATAGCGACATTGTTGACCACGCAAGGGCTTGTGGTCGGTGTGCTGCTTGCAATTGATGCGTGGCGCAAGCACTATCGTGCTCAAGGACGTGGACGACGCTCACAACTTTCAGCCGTGCATATTGGCGACGCGGAAGTGCAGCTCTACACGTATGGGGAGGACGTTTTTGCGGCGATGCTCCTGGCAATCAAAGAGGCACAACAACGCATCGTGTTTGAAACGTTTATCTGGAAAGATGATGCCGTTGGGCAGCTCTTCAAACAAGAACTCCTCGCTGCGGCTCAACGCGGCGTTGACGTGTTTGTGATCTTTGATAGCTTTGCCAATCTGGTTGTTCCAAGGGCCTTCAAACAGTTTCCTCCCCCTCTCCACGTCCTGGAGTATCCGTTTTTCCCGTGGCCGCCACGTCATCCTTTTCACATGAGCAGTTATGCTCGTGACCATCGGAAACTCCTGGTCGTTGATGGACATACGGCTTTCATTGGGGGATACAACATCGGGAAAAGCTATGCAATTGAGTGGCGTGATACGCATCTTCGTCTTCAAGGATCAGATGCATGGGAACTGGAAAACGTGTTTATCGACTTCTGGAATGAGTATCATCCACAGCATCTTCCGAGTTTGCCTGATCGAGGAACACGCAACTGGGACCCCCACATTGCCATCCATCGCAACGATCCGCAGTTGATGATTTTTCCTATCCGTACCATGTATCTGGAAGCAATTGATCGAGCACAGCATTCTATCTCTCTGACGCACGCGTACTTTATTCCTGATCGCATCCTGTTTCGCAGTCTCCTGGCAGCTGCCAAGCGCGGAGTCGATGTACAACTCCTGCTCCCAGCCACTTCAAATCATGTGCCCGCCGATTGGTTGGCGCGTGGCTATTATGAACAGTGTTTGAGGAGCGGCATTCGTCTACTGCTTTACCAACGTGCCATGGTTCACGCAAAGACCGCAACCATTGATGGTATCTGGTCGTCGATTGGAACCGCGAACATGGACCGTCTGAGTTTGGTTGGCAATTTTGAGGTCAACGTGGAGGTGTACGATAGCACGCTTGCTCGACAGATGGAGGACATATTCAAGGAGGATGCTACACACTGTCATGAGGTCACGCTCGAGAAGTGGCGTTGTCGTTCGTCACTAGAAAAGTTCGCTGAAGCTATCCTCCTACCACTACGCCCCTTGTTGTAACACGGATGTCCTCTTCAAAAAGAGGTCTTGCGCCACGTTTCAGCGTACTCACACGCTGAGTTCATGCATGTGCTGTATGCTCATATTAGGAGAACGAAACAGGTACGTACACATGCAGGAAGGAGAAACAACGCGTGAACCTGAAACCTTCTCCTCCTACGAGACGCACTCTGGGAACCAGCAACATAGGGGAGAGACAAATACCATCAGAAGAAATGAGTCCCAGAGACGTGCCTTCTAGTAGTAGGAAGGCGGTAACTTTTCGTTGCCATCCCAGGCCTCTTCATCGCCTCTATTATAGACACCACTTCGCAGCGAGACTCCGGGCAACAATCGATCAAGCACTGTTCTTTTTCTCGCCCAGCTTGCACTGACTGGTCTTTCGCCATCGCCATTATGTGTGTATCTCCCTCGTCCATCTGGTCGTAGGAGCAACGAGACCTGTGCACAGCCCCAGAGCAAGGCAACGAGTACGAGAAACCAGAGCAACTGACTGGTCGTTTCAAATCCTAACAGCCAGAAGACGACGCCAAGCCCGGCTACTATCACGGCACCAACGAGCGTTCCCATCCAACGGTTTCTCCGAGGTCGTGGCTGCTTAGATGAACGGGCATGTTCGCGTCGAGCAGATGGAGACACGCGAAGCGAGACCGCAACCTCTGCACAACACCAGAGCACAGCAACAATGACAAGCAGCCACAACACCAGACTCACATGCTGATATTCCAGTTCCCAGAAGACGACGCCAAGTATCCCGACAACGAGTGCGCTAAGAAGCACCATCGCTTGCCTTTTCATGTGCTTGTTCTTTTTCTCTTCTGTCATGCTGATGCTTCCTGCCGTTTCGTTCACACTATTTCTTTCCACTCTACCACATCTACACACGCCATGATGCGCCCGCATGCCCTCTCAGTTTCTTCACAGTGCCTTCACAGGGATGACTCATCTGGACGCGGTATGCTTCTTAAGGAAAAGGAACGTACTCTCATGAGTATGAGAGCGTCTAAAGGAGAACAATCATGCCAGGCTCACTTCGTCTTGGAAAACTCTTTGGTATCGAGGTGTCTGCTCATCTCAGTTGGTTTCTTGTCCTTGTTCTATTAACGTGGTCACTTGCCACAGGGTGGTTTCCTCGGTCTTTCGCTGGCTGGTCTCCTGCGACCTATTGGGGTGCAGCAGGGGTCTCTGCGTTCCTGCTGTTCGTGTGTGTGCTGTTTCATGAACTGGCACACGCACTTGTTGCACGGGCCTATCAGTTGAGCGTGAAGGGCATTACCCTCTTCATCTTCGGTGGTGTCGCGGAGATCGATCAGGAGATGAAGCGTCCAGGCGTCGAGTTTCAAATCGCGCTCGCTGGCCCTCTCGCAAGTCTCTTGCTTGCGGGTCTGGCCTTCGTACTGGCATTCCCTTTTCGAGAGAGTACTGCTCCCATAGAGGCGGTCCTGGACTATCTTGCCATCTCGAACCTCTTCTTGGGTCTCTTTAATCTCGTTCCGGGCTTCCCGCTCGATGGCGGGCGTGTGTTGCGTGCTCTCATCTGGAAGGGGACAGGAAATTTTCAGAAGGCCACGCGCATCGCCTCGTTCATCGGTCAGGGGTGTGGCTACGCGTTCATCGTGCTAGGGATCGTCACGTTTTTCATCGGCGATTTCTTCGATGGACTCTGGATTGCCTTCATCGGCTGGTTTCTCTTGAGCGCGGCACAGACAACGAACGCTCAGGTGGTGATACAGTCCGTCTTGCAAGGCGTTTCCGTGAGTCAAGTCATGAACACACGACCAGTCACGGTTCCTGCGAACATTTCGTTACACCAACTGGTGAACGAGTACTTTGTCCCACAGGCACTCAGTGCGGCACCTGTGACACAAGGCGAGTACTTCTCTGGCTTGATTACGCTCAGTGACATTGCGCAGGTGGAGCGTGAGCGTTGGGCTGCTACTCCTGTGGGTCATGTGATGCGTTTGATCGAGCAGGTCTATGTGGTTGCTCCTGAGCACGCACTGCATGAGGTCCTTCAGGAGATGGTGACACGTAATGTCAATCAGGTGCCTGTTGTGCAGGACGGACGCCTGATTGGGCTGTTGAGTCGAGAGTCTATTGTGCGCTATCTGCATGTGCGCCAAAGCGTACAGGGGCACCAAAAGGAGCCAGTGGCAGTCTAACGAGGACCTGTAGAGGCTGATGTGGTGCGCCTCTACAGGTGTCATTCACCTGCTCTTTTTGGTCGTCGGAATTCATCAGGCATTCATTCAAAGAGGTCGGAAGATGACTCATTGTCAGAACGTAGCCTTCCCTCTGTTTTCAGCACGTCTGCTCAAAAAACGGTTTGTGCTCCTCGCCGTTTTCTTGATTCTCTCCACCTCTGCGTGCGATGACGCGACCGTCCCCATCCAAGAAGGAGGTGGTTCCTCCTAAGACCGCTTTAAAGACGTGATACGAGGCGGCCCCAGGTGTGGAACTCCGCTATGAGACGTGGAAAAGTGTGCGTGGTAACGCTGATACGGTTCTTATCTGGTAAATGAGGTGAAGAGTTGGCAGGTTTTAGGGCGACGGGTGAGCAATCGGCGCGAAGGATGAGCACTGCCGATACATTACCCGAGAAACCCTCTCCTCACGACACCTCGCCATATGATGCTTGAAAGGGGTGTGCAGTCGAATGAGGCACGAAAGCGTCACTCTGGAAGATGACGTCATCGATATGAGGGTCGATTCTGACCGCTTTTGGTGGTACCATGTTGAGAAAAGAAGTAGAAAGGAACACACATTATGACTGAACACCTGATGGAGATGACGTTGCGTACCGCTCTGTGGCGACAGTTCGGTGCCGCCATCGATATGTTTGAAAACGCTCTGGTGGCCTGCCCTGCCTCGCTGTGGAAAGAGCGTGTCTGGCGCGTACCCTCGGGCCACTCCCTCCCACCGTGGCTCCCACCGGAGTTCTCAGAGTTCTGGTATATCGCGTATCATACGCTCTTCTGGCTCGACTTGTATCTCTCGGGTTCCCGCGAGGAAGATTTCGCTCCCCCCGCTCCTTTTCTCTGGACTGAGGGCAACCCCGCCGTATCACCTGAACAGCCCTATACGAAGGAGGAACTGCGCTCCTATCTGACGGCGATGCGACGCAAGTGCCACGCCACGCTTTTTGCGCTGACGGACGAGCGTGCGCAGCAGACCATCTCCCACTACCCCTGGACTGGAGGGCAAGGCGTCAGCTTCTTGGAGTTACACCTCTACACCATGCGCCATGTGCAGGAACATGCAGCCCAACTGAGCCTCTTTCTCGGACAGCATGGCATTCCGGACGAGGAGCTCGACTCGGTTGCGCGAGCGAAGGATTAGGCACATTGCTCTACTGGTATGATGGGTTCTTGGATATGGACGATGCGGATATGGCGAGAGCCGAGAGGGGAAACAATGCCCTCAATGTGGAATGGCTCTGCCTCTGTCTGCTGACAAGGACGACGTCTCGCCGTAATAGTGTATGCAAAGAAGGGGTGTGCAGTCGAATGAGGCAAGAAAGCATCACTCTGGAAGATGACGTCGTCGATATGAGGGTAGCTTCTGACCGCTTTTGATGATACCATAGTGAGAAAAGAAGCAGAAAGGCAAGGGGACAAAAACTTGCCTTTTTGACCAGAAGGGGAACAGAGATGGCTCATCAACTTCGAGTGATGCTCGAAATCGGCCCGAAAGGCAAGAAGGTGGTAGCAGTGGCGCCGGATTGGCCTGGGCTCGAGCGTAGTGCGAAGACCGGGGAGGCCGCGATTGAAAGGGTGCAATCCTATCTTCCACGCTATGCTCAGGTAGCGAAGCTGGCTGGGATGGATGCAGCGTTTGCAGCTCTCAGCACAGTTGACATCGTCGAGCACTATCCGGGCATGAGTTCAACCGACTTTTGGGGCATCTCGTTTGCGTTCTCAAGTATCGATAGGCAAGACCTATCGAGCGGAGAATTGGAGCGTGAACTGACCTTGATGCAGGCGTGCTGGGCGTTTTTCGACGACGTGCGTTTGCGTGTGTCGGCCCAAATGCAGAAGGGTCCGCGTGGGGGCGGGCGGAATCGGGATCGCATCGTCCAGCATACGTTAAGCGCGGAGCAGGACTGGGCTGCGAAGCTCGGGATGCGCACTCTTGACGGTGCGAAGCTGACCGACGAGGGCCTGAGAGCGCACCGCGACGCCTATTGCAACGCAATTCGGGCGTTCCATTCTGAGGACAAAATGGCCCGAACGTGGCCGCTCCGGTATCTGATTCGGCACACCGCGTATCACACGCTGGATCACGCCTGGGAAATGGAAGACAAAGACCTGACCGACGGAAAGAGTGCGTGAGCCACAGAATGTTGGGATTGACACCGGGCTTTTTTGCCCAATTCGACTGCACACCCCTTTCAAGCATCATACGGCGAGGCGTCCTCCTCACCTGGTATACTTCTGTTTGAAGTTGTAAATAGCGTCTTTTGTCTCAGGCTGGCTGACTGATGGGACGCATCGAAGACCCTTTGAGGACAGATGATGAACGAGCAGATCGAACCGAACGAGGTTGCACCGACGCTCACAGCCCTGGAAACAGAGCAGATGATTATCAAGAATCTCCCACCGATTGATCATCATGATGAAAGAGTGGAGCACGTTGGCAATAATTCCATCCGCGTTCGTTTACCCTACAACGCAGCATTCATGGGGACCGAGCTATGGCAGGACGGCAGTGGGCAGGTATTTTCAGGTCCGATGGTGATGGGATTTGCTGATACCGCTATGTACTGTTGTGTGATGGCGGCTTTGGGTGCCGAAATCATACCCGTTATGGCCAACTTCACGATCACTTTCCTTCGACCAGCGCGCGCATCCGACTTGCTTGCTGAAGCCCGTATTGTTCGGCGTGGAGGCCGACTCTCTTATCTGGAATGTTGGCTGAAGTCAGATGGAGAGACCGAGCCCTGCGCTCATATCACATCTACGTATCGGATAGCAAAACAGTAAATAAGCCAGTGAGGACAAAGAGAACGGTACCACTCGTTCTCTTTGTCCTCACTGGCTTATTTACAAAACTCCAATGGAACAAATCAATTGTGGAGCGGCCTCCCCTGGTAGATGGATTGTCAGTGCTCATCCTTCGCGCCGATTGCTCACCCGCTTTGATCTCAAGCGTCTGCAGGTACGTGTTCAGTAGCAACCGACTCATCCGCAATCTTTGAGCACATGGATGCAGCAGGAGAACGCAACATGACTGCATCCGCCCTCGTCATTTCTGCGGGGAAGCGTTTTGGCACGTCATATCGACATCGTGGCGGGATGCTTTTCGTCGAGAGACACGGGCATCTCCTGTCGTGTTCTCTCAGCCAGCACCCCTATGAACCAGCGTCTGACCAGTTTCAGCACGCGACACAATCCTTTCCCATGTTGCTCTTACCAGGAGGACAGCGTACTCAGTTTCGGGCCAATGCTTCACGTGATGCACGCGGCGTTGTCGCCCTGGACACACAGGGACATCTCTTCATCGTCAGCCTCAACAAGGCATTCTCTCTCGATGAACTAGCAAGACCTCCTCGCGGCTTCAGATGTGTCCCTTGATACTGCACTCAATCTGAATGGCCGGTCGGTCTACAGGCTTCGTGCTCCATGCACAAGATACACAGATCGCACTCGAAGCGGAGGTCCATCTTCCTATGGTGATTGTTATGATGACAGGGAGGGAACGTCTCTCCTCTCTACGAGAGAAACATGGGGAAGGAGAAGGCAAACGCCCTGATATTCTCTCAGGTTCACCTCAGACGTGTCTCAGGTTCGCCTCACCTGCACGTGTCATACTTACAACAGAAAGCGAACGAGAGAGACTATTTTCTCGCACACGAGTCATAGAAAGCGTGCTGACACGCTTGGAGAGAGACCGATGAAAGCACATATTCTTGTTGTAGATGACGATCCACGTATCACGGAGCTCCTCCGACGTATTCTTGCGTATGAAGGGTACAGCGTCGCGGTTGCTGCCAGTGGCGATACTGCTTTACTGCGTACCTTAGAGCGTGCTCCCGATCTCGTCATTCTCGACGTGATGCTCCCAGGCATCGACGGGTTGGAGGTGGCACGACGGATACGTGCGGCAGGTGACACAGTGCCAATTCTGATGCTGACTGCACGTGATGCTATTGCTGATCGCGTGAAGGGGTTGGAGACGGGGGCCGATGATTACCTTGTCAAGCCGTTTGCCCATGAAGAACTGCTCGCACGCGTCAAAGCCGTGTTACGCCGGAATCAGGCAGAGCGTCAAGAGGTCCTACGCTACGCAGATGTTGAGCTCGATTTGGGGACGCGTGTTGCGCATCGTCATGGGCGTGAAATCGACCTGTCGCCGACAGAATATGAATTGCTTGCCCTCTTTTTGCGACGGCCTCGCCAGGTTCTGACGCGTGACATCATCTTGGATCGCGTCTGGGGCATTGATTTTGAAGGGTCGTCCAACGTTATGGAGGTCTACGTCGGCTATTTACGGACGAAATTGGAGGCGGAGGGAGAGGCTCGGTTGATTCATACGGTGCGTGGAGTTGGCTATGTCTTTAAAGAATGAGTCGCTTTCACGTCTGGCTTCCTCGGGCGTTCCTGCCTCAGAGCAACGGCTTCCACGTTCTTTACGTGTGCGGCTCGCTCTCTGGTACGGTATGCTCTTAACGGGTGCATTCATCTCTTTCGCAGCCCTTGTCTGGGGATTGACAACCACTGTGCTCAATCAGAGCGTCTCAGACGCTGTGCATGCGGAAGCACGCGGTGCTTCGCTCCAGGTTGATCGTGAACTTCTCTCTGTTCCCCCCTACTGGCCTATGCAATTCGTGTTGCAGGGACTGAACACCTACCAGGAGCCAGGGGTGGTGGTCGAAGTACGAGATGCACAAGGCTATACGCGCTATGACTCGGATGGGAACTCCACCACACACATACCAGTGAGTGCCGATGACAGAAGAGCACTCCTCGCTGGTCAGTCCGTCGTCTATCAAAGCAGTGTACAGAGTGAACGAGTGCAGGTGGAAGGTGTGCCAATTCATGCTCAAGATGCCTCGTCCACTGCGGATACTCCTCAGACGCCGACAACGACTCGTACCCCTCCGGGACCTGTGATTGGCATGCTCCTGGTCGCAAAGTCATTGGGCGATGTGCGTGCGACACTCTCTTTAGTACAAACATTGCTGCTGCTTGTGGGAGGAGGAACACTGCTGAGTGCTCTGCTGGGTGGGTGGGTCATTGCGGCACGCGTGCTTTCCCCACTTTCCGAAATGGCAAAGACGGCGCGGGCCATTGCTGCAACAACCGCGCGTGGCACACGGATCGGAAACCTGAGCCAGCGTGTGAGGAGGCAGAACGGGCGTGACGAGATGACTCAAGTAGTCGATGCCTTTAACGAGATGCTCACCAATTTAGAGCGTGCGACCACTGCACAACGTCGTTTTGTTGCAGACGCATCACACGAGTTACGCGCCCCGCTCACCACCATTCAAGGCAATCTTGCCTTCTTACGGCGTCATGCCGATGAACTTCCAGCAGAGGAGCGGCATACCATGCTTTCTGATGCGCATGCAGAGACACTCCGGCTTGCGCAACTGGTGGAGGAACTGTTGCTCCTCGCGCGTGCTGATGCTAGCGTTCAGGCATCGACCACCCTTCCTGAGAAGAGTATGGACCGCGAAGCGGATGAGCGACACCCAGTTGAACTGGATCACGTGATCCTCCAACTGGTGCGTCAACTCCGTGGTCGTTTGAACGTTGAAGACGGAGGACTGAAACTTGACGTCGGTCCGATTGAGCCTGTGCGAGTGAGGGGCGACGAAGAGGGTATCCGTCGCATTTTGCTCATCCTGCTCGATAACGCGCTCAAATACACGCCAACGCCAGAGAAGGACAGAGCAGGTCGTGTGACGGTCTCGCTTGAACGGACAGAAACAGAGGCACTTGTGCGCGTGCGTGACACGGGTATCGGGATCGAGCCTGCTGATCTCCCTCATATCTTCGAGCGTTTCTATCGTGCCGACCGCGCACGCTCACGGCAAGGGACAGGACTTGGACTCTCCATCGCTCAGACGTTGGTCGAGCAACTCGGTGGGCGTCTCATCGCCCAAAGCACTCCGGGTCAGGGAAGTACGTTCACACTCTGGCTCCCCCTTGCTTCACGAATGGAAAATCCTTCTCAGTCGTAATTCAGCAGAAACACAGTCCTCCCTCAGAGAGTGCGCGTATGCTTATCTGTAAGAGTCAGGAGGGAAACACAGCGTGGTGGCTTCCTTCTTTGTCTCTGCACGTTGTCTCCCCAATAGCACATCAATTCTTTGCTGCAAGAAAGCATAGAGGAGGAAGAAATGCTCTCTGAACATCAACACTGGTCCCACACATTGTCTACTCGCTTACACTCCTTCAGCACGTGGCATATGGGTGCTGCCGCACACCTTCCACGCTGGCGGCATCCGCTTGTCGGGTATCTTGTCGGTCTCCTGTTGGTAGCTCTCGGTCTAAGTATCGGGCTTGTAGAAACGCAGGTCTTGTTTCCCTTTTCCTTTCCAGGCGTCTTGCTTCTGTTCGCGGTGGTGATCGTCGCATTGTTCTGGGGGGCATTGCCTGCACTTTTCATTGTTCTCTTGAGCATTGGCGTGCTTGATTACCTGTACGTCCCTCCCTTTGGAATATTCGGTGGTTCTGGTTGGAGTGGTATTCTCCAACTTCTCACGTTTGCAGGTGCAGGCGTCATTATTGCTCTGCTCGCTCATCAACGTGAAGCTGCACGCATACGGGCAGTGGTCGCAGAGCAAGAAACCCTCCTTCATGCCAATGAACTCGCTGCGACCTTTGAGGCGATGAGTGATAGCGTCGTCGTCTATAACGCGCAGGGACAGGTACTCTCTACCAATTCGGCCACACGACGGCTCTTTGGTTTGACCTCTCTTCCTGTTCACGATCAGGAACAGGCAAAACACGAACTGCTTTTGCAAGCGATCCAGAATGATACACAGGGACAGACCCTACCAGAGAAGCAACAACCGTTGTCTCGTGTGTTCAAAGGAACGCGATTGACCGCGGACAATACGGCAGACGTGCTCGTGCGAACAGCAGATGGGCGTGTGGTTGTGCTGAACATGAGTGCGGCCCCGATCAAGAGTCAAACGGGAGCGATTGAGCGTGCGGTGCTCATCTACCGCGATGTGACAGCGCGACGCCACCTCGAACAGCGAACCTCCGAAGCATTACAGGCGATGCTCGCGATGGCTGAGGCTCTTGTTCAAATCCCTGAACAACTCGCTCCTGACGAGAATGAAACCTCTGTTGCCCATGTGAACACAGCAGAACGGGTGGGAGAGCGTATGGTCGAACTCACGCGGAGTGTCGTTGAGAGTATGCATGTTGTCATGCTCTCGGTTGCGCCAGAAGACGAGACGGTACGCCCCATCGCCTCCATTGGCTTCACTGCTGAGCAAGAACAAGCATGGCGTGAGCACCTCGCGGCTTCTCCGTGGCTTGCAAGCTCCATTGCAAGTGAGACGATGCTCGCCCAACTCAAAGCCGACCACTGTATCCTCCTCGAGGGCATGACATTGCCATTGCATACGCATGTCCTTCCGTATTACGTCAAAATGATGTTGGTTGCGCCCATCTGTGTAGGAAATCGCTTGGTCGGACTCCTGTGTGTCGATGATGGAAGCAGAGAGCACACCTATCACCTTTACGAGATGACGTTGCTGCAGACTATTGCTCGCTTGACCTCACTGATGCTCGCACGGGCGCAACTGGTACGTGAACATGCCGAGGCCCTGGCAAACGAACGCGCGTTGCGTGAGACGCAGCGTCGCATGGAAGAGTTCCTGAGCGTCGTCTGTCACGAGTTGAAAACGCCCCTCACCATCATGAAAGGCAGCTTGCAACTCGCGGAACGCAAGGTCAAACGCCTCGTCACGACCGAAGCCCTGCTACCAGACGAGATGCGACGCTTTGCTCCCGTGCAAGCATTGATGGAACGTGCGCGAAGTCAGGTAGTCGTCCAGGACCGTTTAGTGAACGATCTGTTGGAGGCATCGCGTGTGCAAGCACCAACGCTCCGGCTCCTACTGGCTCAATGTAACCTCGTGAGTGTTGTCCAGGAAGCAGTCGAGGACCAGAGGCAGATAGACCTGTCGCGCACCATGCATATCACGTTGCCCACTCAGAAAGAGGTGCTCGTCCATGCCGACGCCGACCGTCTGGTCCAGGTGGTCACGAACTACCTGACCAACGCGCTCAAATACTCGCCGCCTGACTCCCCTGTAGAGGTGTGCCTGACGGTGCAAGGGACCGAGGCACGCGTCTCTGTGCGTGACAAGGGACCAGGGTTGGCAGTGGAAGAACACGAGCGCGTCTGGGAACGCTTCTACCGTGTCCCGACTATCGACGTGCAGCGTGGCTCTGGCTACCCGCATGTCGGTTTGGGCGTCGGCTTATATCTCTGTCGCTCACTCATCGAGCGACATCAAGGGCAGGTAGGGGTAGAGAGCCGGGTCGGAGATGGTTCCACCTTCTGGTTTTCGTTGCCCTTGTGTGAGCAGCGAGGCGACTCTCCAGTGCTCTAAAACGAGCCTCTCAGCATCATCTCAGGCTGTTCACAGAGACAGTTCACGCGAACATGTTATGCTGGGAACAGCGTGAGAAACAGTGTTGTGTATGAAGGAAAGGGAAAAGAACTCATGGGAGCCATTTGGCCCTGGATAGGCTTTAATCTGTTTGTGCTTGCGATGCTTGCCATTGATCTTGGCGTTTTCCATCGCAAGGCGCATAGTGTGTCATTAAAAGAAGCGTCGATCTGGAGCATCGTGTGGATTACACTCGCACTACTCTTTAATGTCGGCCTCTACGTTTTGCGCGGTCCAGAGCCAGCATTGCAGTTCTTTACAGGCTGGTTGATCGAAAAGTCGCTGAGCGTCGATAACATCTTTGTCTTCGTGCTGCTCTTCACCTACTTTCGTGTGCCTGCGGCGTACCAGCACCGTGTCCTCTTCTGGGGCATCCTGGGCGCACTGGTGATGCGCGGCATACTGATCGCGGTTGGGGCAGTGCTTCTGGAAGAGTTCCACTGGATACTCTACCTGTTCGGTGCCTTCTTACTCTTTACAGGGATCAGAATGGGGCTGCAAAAAGAAACGGAGGTGCATCCAGAGAAGAATCCCTTGCTGAAGCTCGTTCGTCGTGTTATGCCAGTGACCGAGGACTATGAGCAAGACCGCTTCGTCGTGCGTCGGGCGGGTCAACGCATGGTGACACCGCTCCTCCTGGTCTTGCTCATCATCGAGAGCACCGACCTGGTCTTTGCCGTAGACTCCATTCCCGCGGTCTTCGCGGTCACTCGTGACCCTTTTATTGTCTACACGTCGAACGTCTTTGCGATTCTCGGCCTGCGTTCCCTGTACTTTGTGTTTGCCACTGTGATCGACAAATTTTACTACCTGAAGCTGGGGCTTTCGGTCATTCTGAGCTATGTTGGGGTCAAGATGCTGCTGGCAGACATCTATCCCATCCCAAGCTTCCTCTCACTTGCGATCATTGCGCTGGTTCTGCTCATTGCCATCGTTGCCTCGGTCCTTCGTGCGCGACGTATGGCGAAGAAGCCAGTGGAACCGGAAGAACAGGTGCCGTCCTCTCCCGTGGAGAGCGTTCCGCACACGTTGTAATGTCGTGGAGATGAAGCGTGCAAGAGGAGTAGGGAGGGCACGGGGAGATGCTTTCGCTCTTTTTGCCAGGGTGAGCCTCCTCTAGCCCGTCACGTGCCCATGCTCTGCTTTTCAGTTCTGGCTCAGGAAAGGCTCACCCTCATCTCAGATGTCCCTGGTACTCTTCCAGTGAAGAGACCATGCTATCGCAAGGAGGCACGTTCGCATCTCTCTGGTCTTCTTTCAACGTGCATGATGTCCATGCAAGAAGAAAAAGAAATCTATGGAACAGAACAAAAGGAGAAAATCATGACTCTTGGACTTGTTTTCGCAAGTGTTGTAGGAACCCTGTGGGCTTGGATGGTCTGGATTGTTGTCGGCGGCTTTGCAGGTGCGCTTGCTGACCGCTTCATTCAAGGAGACAAACTGGGTATCCTGGGAAATATTGTCATCGGTATCGTTGGTGGAATGCTCGGTGGAATGCTTCTGGGGCTGTTTGGCTTCGAGGGCCAGGGCATCATCTGGACGTTTGTCACAGCACTTTTAGGTGCGAGCCTCTTGCTCTGGCTCATCAATGCTGTCACCCATGGTCGTGGTGTGGGTGGACGATCACGACGTGGATAAAATGGGTGTGCGTGAAATGTGGGAACGTTCTTTCTCTGAGTAGGTGTAAAGTGACGTAGACCAAGGAACCCATGTAAATGCTGTTTGTAAAAGCGTGTGCCTGCAAATAGGCTCAACGAAGCCCGAAGGCACACGCTCTTATTCTTCACAAAAAAGGGAAGTGCCAGGGGCGAATTGCAAAAAAGGGAGAGGAATCTAGGGATATCACTCCACTGGTGAAACTCTCTTCCAACGAACACGATGATTGGTGCGGGAACAGAGGTGGCATTGCGCTTTTGGTGAGAACCCGTTCTTAGTTTTGTTGCAGCCGCTTCACAGTTTCAGTTCAGTGTGTCATGCTATGCTGCTAGCAATATCCGAATGGAGGAAAGAACACCCTTTCCACTCTCATAGGAGAGGAGCTAGTCCATGTTTTCAAGTAATAGATCCCTTCTTGTCCTGTATGTTGTTGTGGTTGTTCTCATGCTCAGTGTTGTCATGCTCGCCATTGTGAAGGCAGCAAGTTCGTAGCCAAGAAAGAGAGTTTCTCCTTATGCAAGAGACACAAAGAAGTGATGTCCCACTCCCCCCGAATCAGCTTCCAGGAGTCCCATCTAATCGCCCTCAGCGCGCGTCGCGGGGTCTACGCACAGGCGCGATTCTCCTCCTGACACTAGTGCTTCTGGCGGTGTTCGGTACCGGATTGTTTGCTGGCTGGCAATTTGGCACGAGTAGAGGAACAGGGGCATTGCAAACGGGAACACAGACGGGTGCGCCACTCCCTCCGCTCAAGAGCGAGAATGTCGAGACGGTCCGTGAGGCTGTTGTTGCTCACGTCCGACCCGCAGTAGTCCAGATCAATGTCGCAACGCAGCGCGGACAGGGTCTCGGTTCAGGTGTCATTATAGATCAGCGTGGCTATATCGTGACGAACAATCACGTGATCAACGGAGCGCGTCAGATACAGGTAATGCTCTACGACGGTAAAACGCTTCCCGCACAACTGGTGGGAGTATCTGCCCCTGATGATCTTGCGATTCTCAAGGTCACACCACCCAGTACTGGTTTGACCGTAGCCACACTGGGCGACTCTTCGCAAGTGCGCGTTGGGCAAGAGGTGCTTGCCATCGGCAACCCACTCGGTATTACGCAGACCGTGACGAATGGAATTGTCAGTGCGCTTGGGCGTGCCGTCGAATCTATTCCTGATGCCATTCAAACAGATGCTCCCATCAATACTGGCAATAGCGGAGGGGCATTGGTTGATCTGCAAGGGAAGCTCATCGGAATTCCAACCTCGACCGCCATCGATCCACAATTTAAGACGCCTGCCAATGGAGTCGGCTTTGCGGTTCCCTCGAATCGTGTGCAGTTCATTGCTCCACAAATCATCGAGACAGGGAAGGTTGCCAATAGCGGTCGAGCTGTGCTCGGCGTGAACGTGACGAGCGTTGACCCAGCTCTGGCGGCACAGAACAACCTCTCGATAGACCATGGAGCATTCATCGTCACTGTCACTCCTGGAGGGACTGCGGCTCAAGCAGGCTTGAAGGCAGGCGATGTCATCGTCCGAGTTGAGAAGAAAGAGGTCAATGACGTCTCGTCACTCGGGGATGCCCTGGTCAGCAAGAAACCAGGTGAGATCGTCTCGGTCCAGGTCTATCGGGGAAGCCAACAGCAGACCGTCCAGGTCAGGCTTGGGCAACTTCAAATCAGCTAGCAACCTCGTCATCCGTGGGGCTGGGCGGTAGTCTCTTCTCACTCGGAAGAGACCATCCTTGCCCCTGTATTCATGGAACATACCTCCCTTTGACTGGAGAAAGATGAAACAATGCAGACAGATGTACGGCGAAAAGAAGTGCAGAAGACAGAGGCGACGCCTCTGGCGACCTGGACACAACGGCTCGTGATCGCTCTGACGATCCTGGTCTGGATTGTTCTGGCAGGAGTGTTCTTGTGGCTTCTGGGACGCGTGGCACAAGCCGCGCTTCTTTTAGCCATAGGAGCAGTGCTGGCCTACACTATCTATCCCTTCGTGAAACTGCTGCAACGCTTCCTCCCCCGACCATTGGCAATTGCCGTTGTCTACCTGCTGGTGTTGGGCGTGCTCAGCATGCTGGTCTACGTTGTGATTATCACCTTTCTTGATCAGGTGACGTCGCTCATTCAGTTTATACGCTCTCTTCTCAACGGCAGCAAAACGAGTCAGTTGCAACCCATCTTCGAGACACTCAGACAATTTGGGGTCTCCCAACAACAGGTACGCGATGTTGGGCAACAACTTCTTGGGCAGTTACAGAGCGTTGTGGGCAGTGTCATTCCTGTCGTCACGAATGTCTTCAATGTCTTCCTGAACACCGTGTTAGTGGCAATGCTCAGCATTTATTTTTTGCTGAGTGGACCGCGTGCAACACAGTGGTTGAGAACGAAAACGCCTGCGAGTCAACGTCCACGCATTCAGTTTCTGCTCGAGACCTTTGCGACAGTTCTCGGTGGCTACATCCGTGGCAATATCCTCCTTGCGACCGTCATTAGTACCCTCACGGGTATTGGCATTGCCCTCGTAGGGGTTCCCTATCCGTTTCTGCTTGCGGTGCTCACGTTCATCTTAGAGTTTATTCCAGTGATCGGTATCTATATCACGAGCGTCGCCGTTGTGCTGCTTGCTTTCACACAAGGGTGGGCCACGGGACTGCTGGCACTGGGAATCGTGTTAGTGCTGCAATTGCTGGAAAACAACGTCCTTGCGCCACGTATCGTGGGACGAGCCGTTGGCATCAACCCCATCATCAACGTGTTCGCCTTAGTTGCTGGAACCAATCTGTTTGGCATTGCAGGTGCCTTCTTTGCCGCACCCGTGGCAGGCATCATTCAAGCACTCGTGAAAGCGCTTTGGGAAGATTGGCGCAAGCAGCATCCTGAGCAGTTTCCAGAAGAGAACACGCAAAGCCAACCGCTCGAAAGCGAGAAGCCTACGGGGAGCGTCTCCTCATAACGTCTTCTCTCAGTGTCAGTTCAGACTCCTGAAAGCATCATCTCAGAAAGACCTACTATACTTTGTAGATGAAAGGGAGGGCACCTCGTGATGTTTTCACGCTCTTTTTGCAAGTGCAGGTGTCATTTGCTCTCTTGACTTGGAAGGAAAGGCCATTATGGAAGCACAACAACCTCTCATACTCCGTGAGGATACCATCCGAGCGTTCACCTCTCGCTTGCAAGGGCAACTCATCCGTCCTGGTGATGACCAGTACGAAGAAGCGCGCAAGGTTTGGAACGGCATGATTGACAAACGTCCAGCAGGTATCATTCGCTGTGCCAATACCACCGATGTCATCACTGCGGTGAACTTTGCCCGCGACAACCATCTGCTCGTAGCGGTGCGCGGTGGTGGACACAATGTCGCGGGCACTGCGGTCTGCGATAATGGGGTGGTGATCGACCTCTCCGCATTAAAGGCGATCCACGTTGATCCACAGGCACGTCTTGTTCGCGCAGGAGGCGGAGTGACCTGGGGAGAACTAGATCAGAGTACGCAGCCTTTTGGCCTGGCGACTCCGGGGGGAGTGGTCTCCGACACAGGCATCGCTGGATTGACCCTTGGAGGAGGCATTGGCTGGCTACGGCGCAAATGGGGATTGAGTTGTGATAATCTGGTTGCAGTAGAGATCGTCACCGCTGATGGTCGCCTGATCAAAGCGAGTGCCACGGACAACTCAGATCTTTTCTGGGGACTTCATGGCGCAGGTGGAAACTTTGGGATCGTCACCACGTTCGAGTATCGCCTGTATCCAGTCAGACCAGACGTGATGTTTGCCTTTGTGTTCTATCACGGCAAGAAGGCAAAAGAGACCCTCCAGTTCTATCGTGACTATACCCAGTTTGCACCAGATGAGGTCAGTTCCTTTGCCATTGTGGGAACCATCCCCAGAACTGAAGCATACCCAGAGGAGGTACGCGACCAACCCTACGTGCTGTTGGCTGCACTGTATGCAGGGCCTGTCGAGGAGGGCAAGCGTGTCCTGCAACCGTTACGGGAGTTTGACATCCCCTTTCTGGATTTCAGTGCCCCGATGCCTTACGTCCAGGTGCAAGCACTCTTGGACGAGGACTATCCGACAGGCATTCTGCGCTATTACTGGAAATCGCTCTACCTGGGTACTCTGAGCGATGATGCGCTCGACCGTCTTTTGGCAAGTGCCCAGTGCCGTCCCTCAGCACTCTCGACCGTCGATATCTGGCACATGGGTGGGGCGGTGAGCCGGATCTCTGCCAGTGAAAGTGCTTGTAGTGGTCGGCAGGCTCTCTACATGCTCGGTGTTGAAGCGAATTGGGAGGTATCAGGCAAAGATGCGGCAAACCTCGCCTGGGCACGCACCTGCATCGCTGCAATGCAGCCCTTTTCTGATGGGAGCGAATACCTGAACTTTCCCGGTTTGCTGGAACACGATGAGGAGACGCTACGCCGGATGTTTGGAGCCAATTATGAGCGCCTGGTAGAACTAAAGAACAGATACGATCCGAGCAACCTGTTTCGATTGAACGCGAATATTCGACCAACGCATGCATAAGCGGAGCGAATGCCTATCGGTTGCGAAAAGAGAAGCGAAAGGGCTTGAAAAGGAGGAGAGAGAGCAAACAAGATGAACACCTCTCTCCTCGCAGGGGGCTAATCACTAAGTGCAAACTTCAAGGGCGATTAGCCGCTTGCCTCATTGTCCATCATCCACAAAGGCAATTGGAACAACAGAACACGCTGTGAGCGTCTTTTGCGAAAATGCGAAAATCCCCTCACCAGCAATATTATTCAGTTCTGTTAGCTGGGACAAGCTTTTTTGCAAAGGGTACTTCAAATGGATGTCAAGCATCTTTTAGACAGTTTCTATTGTATTTACACCCTTGTGTTCATCGGGGTTCCGTCTTCGAGGTCACAGCCACCAGTTGGGCCAAGCCTCGGTCTTTCAATGGTCACGGCTTTCACAGGATACCAGTGCCCCCGCCCTCGAAGCAGGACCAGCAACAGCCCACGGCTTTTTCTCACTGCCATCACGTGGGCCACTCCCAAACTCACCCGTGTACACGGATGAGACGCTTGCTCCCACAGCGCGGCCTTAATCTCTTCAATTCTCACAAGTAGCATACCTGTCGGAGATGCTTCGCAAGAAAAGTATACAAACCGAACCCGCCGTTCTGGATTATAAAGGAGGGCTCATTCAGTGCAAGCCACATCTCAAATTGTTCGGCCAAGGTTTGGTTGAGCCGACTGACAGTACTCGCGGCTTCGAGCGACTCCCATCAGCGTTTGAGCCACATCTCCCACTTTGTGGGTACTGACTCCTGGTACAAACATCTGCGTCAGTCCTTCGGTCACTTCTGGTTCATAGCGACTGTAGCGATCAAATATCTGGGTATGGAAGTCTGCCTCCCACTCTCTTGGGACATGAATGTCTTCGAGAGGACCGGATGAAGTCGCATGATCACGAGTGTAGGTTCCATTACGGTATCCTTTGCGCTTGGGAGTACATTCTCCCCAGGCCGCTCCTAGGAACTGCTTGAGTTCCTCACGCATGACTTCTTCAATCACCACTCGCACCGCATTGCGCGTCAACGCTCGTAAATGTTCATGGAACGCTTGCTGGTCTGGCAACATTAAAGATGTCGGCTTAGAGACGAAGGGGGCACTATTCTATGTGGTACTCTCTTTCTTAAGTACAGGCATAATCATTCCCTCCTGTTTTGAAATGGACTCTTTGAGCTAAAAGGGACAACGGTATACCTGTATTATCTCTTCTATCTCACACTTTTGAGGGGGAAACTCTCAATGGAGACTCATGTTTCAAGATCGACACATATGATGACCGACAAAAATGCTGCAAGACGAGACGCAAGCACGAAAAAGGACACTCTTGATCTGCCCGTTCTGCAGAAACATCTTCAAGTGCTTCAGTGTAAGGCCGAAAGCATGAAACGTCATACCATCACAGGGTAAGCAAAAGCGAGAGGGGTGAGAGGAATGCTCATTTGAGCACTTTCAGCTTCTCTTTGACTTGTGCTCGGGTCACTTGCGTATAACGAACGGGAGTTTGTACTGCTAGTGTACCCACATTTGTCACGTTGCCAACGTAGTAGGCAATCTCTTCAAGTGTCCACCCGGCCTCAAGTGCTCGATGGATAAAATCATCACGAAGGTCGTGAAAGCGAACGGGTTCTATGAGTGCTCTTTCAGAAGCGGGAACGTGAGCTTTCAAGCTACGGAACCAATGATGTAATCCTGCCTCAGTAAGACGGTCAGCACGTTGCGAGGGGAAGACGTAGGGACTCGGTTCATCCCGTTTGCGTCTCTGGAGGTAGACGTACAACGCGCGTCGTGCCTCATTGGGCAGGTCAATGCTACGAGCATTCCCTTCAGAATCGCCTAAATGCACCCATCCACTTTTGGGACCAATATGCGTGTGTTCGAGCAACAGGTGAGTAATATCTTTCACACGACACCCCACCCAATACCCTAACGCAAAGAGGGCTTGCCCACGTTCATCATCTTTCTCGATCACCTTGTGCAGAATCGCTCGCTGTGTCGGGGTGAAGGGGTGCGGAGGAAGCCTATCAGATGTCGTCGATGAAGAGACCTTCATCCCGCGTGCAGGATTGTGAGGAAGGACATGCTTGTCATCGACGAGCCATTGACAAAAGTGGGTAAGAACCGAGAGAGCTCGTTTGCGATGGCTGACACTATATCCTTGAGCCGCAAGATCGGAGAGATACAGGGTAATGGTTGGTGGAGTGATCTGGTCAGGATGAAATGAATGTCGCTTTCTCGTTTGATCAACAATCCATTGTGTGAAGTGATGGAGGATGCTCATGTAGACTGCCATTGTTCCCGAAAGATGTGAGGTCAGCCGCGTGCGCTGATACTCTTGAATCCAGGGAAGAGCAGGGTTCCCAGGAACAAGAATGATGGGTGCTGTTTCTGAAGCCATGATCTCGTTTTCCCTTCAAGGATAGACACGTACACGAAATGCATCCAATCTCGTACTAGAAATTTGTATCTAGTACGAGATTTCTAGTACGAGTTACTCTATCACAAAAAGCGGCTAAAAGCAAGAGTAAAGCGGAAGAGGAGGAGAAAAGCAGGTGCCCAAAGAGTCAAGTGTTCTTCGCTACTTTGCACTTGATGACAGCTTAGCTTCTTCCACCCCTAGCACGCGAGAAACCGACGACAAGCGGTCCCAACAACAAAGCAGAGAAGAAGGGACGTACGCAAAAAGAGCGGAAGAGCAACGCCGGACGAAAAGCAAAAAGCGGCACCGTTCGACAGCCACGCCAGCTATCTCTCGATGTAAGGACAATCAAAACGCTTGACGCAATGAAGGTCAATAATAGCGATCTGTTCGAAACCTTGCTCCAACAGTACGAGCCATTCCTCAATGCCTGGGCGGAAATGGGCTATGAAGAGTACCAGAGAGATGAGGACGAGTAAGCCTGTAAAGCAGCAATGTAGCGCGTTACCAGTAACACCAATACTCAAAAAGCATCTTGCTTTTCCCAGAATGGAGGGAGCCATGCAAGAGGTACAATGCTCCCGGTGCAAGCGAAAATTTGACCTTGAGAAAGAGGGTAAGCAGATAGGTATACTACAAGATAGCCAGGGTAATCCAACAAAGATACCTGTCTATCATTGTGGGAAGTGCGCTTCTCTTACTCTCGAGCAAAGGATAGACCAACTGTTTAAATAACAGATTTTGACATCTAATAACATCATGATACAATAGCAGGTACTCAAAAGGGTATCCGCTACTTGCTACAACAAAAAAGCAAGATGCTTTCCCCCTGAACCATCCCTCAATGACACCTACAAATCAAATAGAAAAAAAGTAAGCATCTTGCAAAAGGAGTATAGACTGATGTGTAAATTACTTTTTTAAATGAGCCAAAATCACACAATTATATGGGCCAAATATTTTTGCTCTCTTCTGTCATCACGTGTGCATGAAGGCTACTTCATGCTGCACGCTTGTATACCCACTTAATTGTATGATTTTGGCTCATTTAAAAAAGTAATTTACAGATTGTTGCCCCTGCTTTCTTGCTGTGAGCAGGCGCTCAGCCTGGACATACGAAAGAACAATAGGATAGGTCATGCGTACTACTCCAGATAGTGTCTCTATAGATAAGCTCATTCTGAATAAGATCAGGGCAGGATTTCATAGTGTTGTCTGAATTGAGCAACGGCATTCGGTTTCCCTTCAAGAGAGACTGTACTCTGCGCTATCGCATCACGAAGCGAAATCTGTCTTGCTGAAAGGGCATAGAGTGTCTCAACATTGAGATGTATAATCACATCAGGATCTGACACAACTCCCGGTTTTACCTCCACACGGCCTCCATCTATATGCACGCGAAACACGTCAGAAAACTGAGCATCTTCACAATCGATCTGGTACGTTGCCTGCCCCATCTGCATCTCCCCGACTGGCTTGAAAAATCCATACAGTGCCAGCATCACCGCATCCGGTTTAATCACCTGATCAGGAGCTGGCGTCCCCAATGATTGAGCTCCCCAATGTGCAAGAGCGGTAAGCGCTTCCTCAAGCTGCCGACCATAGTTAGTAAGTTCATAGACCGTTGAAGCTGCAGGAGGAGGAAGAAAGCGACGCACAATTAAACCATCCTGTTCCAGCCCCTTGAGCCGTACAGTGAGAATGTTCGTTCCAAGTCCGGGTAAGCCTGTCTGCAGGTCCACAAAGCGCTTTGGGCCTATCAGCAAATTTCGGACGATCAGTAGCGTCCAGCGATCTCCCACAAGATCAAGAGCGTGAGCAACTGGACAATATTGATGGTAAGTATGTTCTGCCATAGTTCATAGTATAGCATCACTTTCTATTTTTGTCTAATGACTTTCAAAACAATTATAAGCGCTTGCATTTTGAAATTATAAAGAGTATACTGTGTTCATGATGATTGCTGAGCCGATCGGCTTCATCAGGAGGGAGGTTGTTTTCTTCTTCGGTGGATGGTGAATGACTCTTTTCCCTCTCATATATCGGCAGCCCGATGCAACTACACTATTGAATGGAGCACCTGTATGAAAGCTATTCAAATGCAGCATTATGGAACACCTGATGTCCTGATCTACCAGGATATTCCGAATCCGAAGCCTGGTCCCGGTCAAGTGCTAATCAGGGTCGAGGCTGCTGCCGTCAACTACTCCGACATAATGCGTCGTACCAACACTCCCTATCCTTTCCCGACGCCACTCCCTTTCATTCCAGGAAGCGAAGTGGCTGGTGTCATTGAGGCACTCGGCGCAGGTGTAACTCAACCACCAGTTGGTACCCCAGTGTTTGCTCTAGCTGGTAACGATGGTTCTACCGGCTATGCTCAATACGCTCTGGCAAACGCTGCTCAAGTCATTCCGATTCCGCCCGGTCTCAGCATGGATGAAGCCAGTGCGCTCATAGTGGCAGGTGTGACCGCTATGCTGACATTGAAGGAGGTTGCCCATTTGCAGAGCAGTGACAGCATTTTGATCCCTGGAGCTGGTGGCGGTGTGGGAAACTACGCTATACAGATAGCTAAGCTTCTTGGTGCCAGAGTCGTGATTGGTGCCGCCAGTTCACATGCCAGGCGAGACGCAGCTCTGGCAGCCGGTGCTCATCACGTCGTAGACTACACGCGGCCTGACTGGCCTGACCATGTGCGCGAGATCACCGATGGCCGGGGAGTTGATGTCGTACTTGAGATGAGCGGAGGTCGAGTCTTCGCGCAAAGCCTCAACTGTCTCGCGCCATTTGGTCGCCTGATCGTGTACGGGATGGCGAGCCTGGAACCATTGCAACTCGACCAGGAGACCATCATCAAATTTTTCTACACGCCGGCATATAACCAGTCTCTCCATGTCTTCAACCTGAGACTCTGGTTCGGACTACGACCGGAAGCTTCGGTGAGTGCGCTACAAGACCTGATCGGCTTCGCTGCCTCTGGACAGATAAAGGTACCTGTCAGCTATAAGCTGCCGTTGTCGAGGGCAGCAGAGGCACACCAGATGATCGAAAATAGACGCACAACGGGGAAAATAATTCTCAAGCCCTGGGAGGATGCGTGAAGATACTAGCCTCTTGCGGATAGGAGAAATAACGAGTACAAGTAGGAGCAATACCATGAATACTCAGAGATTTATGATCTCCCTGAAATTTTCCCAACAACATCGGCCAGAGATTTTTGCTTTACTTCCACAGGAGCAAGCACGAGCTGAAGAATTACGGATGCAAGGAGTAATTGAAGTCATCTATCTCAGTGCAGACAACACTGTTGGCTGGCTCATTGCTCACGGCGCATCTCAGGCTCACGTGCAAGAGGCACTTGCCTCGCTCCCACTTTACAGTCACGGCTACATGGAAGCAAATCTAACGTTGCTTAGCCAGGTAGACTCTCATAGAGATAGTAATAGTGAGCTTCTGTTGCCAAAACAGAGCATGTAGACATAATGGCCTATCGGTGTGATAGTGACGAAAAAGAGTAGGGTAAGAGGCGGGTCCTGGTTGTCCAGGGACACCAACCCCGCCGAGTAGCCAGGAGGCGTTGCCGCCTCCAAGCCCTCTAAGAACGGTACGTGAACATTTCTGTTCATACCGCTCAAGCCTTTCTAACGCCCCTTGCGGGACGCGGTTTCACCACTGAAATTCCCT
>JAABUQ010000418.1_pt1 | contig 98416 bp, 71 predicted proteins | sample 5560001 | NCBI WGS metagenome assembly JAABUQ01 (sample SAMN10711888, study PRJNA513371) | rock metagenome | isolation source: Antarctica rocks | place: Antarctica: Victoria Land, Finger Mt nord | collected 2015-12-18
AGGATCGGGACGTGGGCCTTCGGGATCGGCGTCGGCCAGGGCCTTGATGACTTGGTCCTTGTCGTCGCGCCCTTCCAGGAACGCCATCCAGGCCCCTTGGCGAGCATGGGGCGAAAGGCCGTCTAGCTCGCGGGCGATGGCCTGGAAGGGCCGGGCAACGGCTTCTAGCTCGCCGTTGACGGGCGAACCGATCAGGAGCCGGCCGAGCGTCCAGGCGTCGAAGGGGGTCATTCGGTCCCCCTTTCCGCCCATCCGGCCAGCGTGACGGGCGACGCTGCTTCGATGGCGCGTTCGACGGCTCGCAGGCTGACCAGCCGAAGGGCCCGGATCGGGACCAAGGCGACGGTCCCGGCCTCCACGAAATTCAGGACCATTCGAGTGGGGACGCCGCACAGGTCGGCGGCCACGCGGGGAGTCGCGAGTGCGTCGTGGTCGGGGTGGGTCGTCATTGGTTGCCCCCCCGATCGACCCATGCGGCGATCGTCTCTGGCTTCCAGAGCGGGGCCTTGCCGATCCGAATGTCGGGCTTGGGGAACCGGCCGGCGGAGCGTTCGCGCTCGATGGTCCGGCGCGAGACGCTGAGGACTTTGGGCAGATCGGCAAGGCGATAGGTCAGACGGGCCAGCGGTTCCGAAATATGGACGACCCCATCGGGAAGGGCGTCGTCGGCATGCACGGCCAGGGTCGAGGCTTTGGGCGTCCTCATCGGGAGCCCCCTTCCGCCTGGCGGGCGTCCAGGGCAACGGCGGGGTGGGCGTCCTTGGCAACCCGGAGCGACAACCTGAGGAGAGCCCGGAGATAGTCGGTTCGCCGAAGGGCCCGGGCCAATTCCTCGCGAACCAAAGTCGGCGGCGGGATCAATTCGCGGCGATCGTTCATGCGTTCCTCCCGAGTGGTGAGCGGTTCACTCGGGGAAACTCTGCGCTGTCACCAGTGACAGCAAGCGTGACATCCCGTGACGGTCACGCGACCATTCCTCGACGGACGTTCAATCCACATGGTACGTCACTTCGATGCGCCTTTCGCCACCATTGCACTTCAACCGGAATGGTGCTCCCCGCCGTGCCAGCCATCCATTGATCCGGCTGACGTTTTGGCGCACGGCATCATCACTTACATCGGTGTCGCGATGATACAGTTCCTTTGCATTTTTATATGTAACGCATTCACTGGTTGATAATCCTTCAAGCAATTTCCATTGCGAACTCGCGCCCTTGCGATCCCGCTTTAGCGAGTCGGCCCATTTGTCGATCCTTGGGGCTTCCGGTGCCTTGGGAGTCTCCGGGACGGCGACGTGCGGGGCCGAATCGGGAGCGTCGGCGACTTTCAGCGCGGCCACGACTTCCGCCAAGGTCATCCGGTCCAATTCCTCGGGGGTCATCCTGAAATGCTCGCATAAAAAATAGGAAACTTTTTCAAGTGAATCGCGTTTTAAGTATCGCCATCCTTTAGATTTGATCCAGTCTGCAAGTTCTTTCAGGTGAGGTGTGAAATTCAATCGACGTTCAAGTTCTTCGATGCGTTCCTTGGCCTCGGGCGGGGGGTTCGGGGCTCTCCCCCCTGGCATGGCTCCGGCCTGGAAGTGAAGGTTGTCCAGGTCGTACAGGGCGCGGCCCAACTCTCCCAAGGTCGAAAACGGGGGCTCCGGCGGCATGATGACCCTATCGGAGACATTCAAGGATGTCCCGAGGGTCAAGAAAGCTCGCTCCGCCGCGACGTCGTCCGCTTCGATTCCTTTCGTCGCCAGTCGTGCCAGGCAAGCCGGGCAGGTGTACGGCGAGTCCGGCGCGTCCCAGCCGCAAAGCCGGCAAGGGGCTCCGGCCTGGCAGTTATGACAGGTCGCGGCGGAGAACGGGTTGGGTGCCTGGCACCGCTCGCAGGTCCACGAGACGGCCCGGGCCTGGCACCGCTCGCAGACGCGGGGGGAATGAATCGCGAATGGGTGGCAACCGTTGCAAGGCGCCTCGGCCCCGCACTGGTGACACGTCGCGGCGGTGACTGGATTCGACGCCTGGCAGGTCGCGCAGGCCCACGAGATAGCATCCATGCTCGCCCCCCTACGGGAAAGGAGCCCCCGGAACGGGCCTGGCGGTAGGGGTCGCCAAGTCGTTCCGGGGGCATGGGCCGGGGATCAACCGGCCTTCCATCCTTTTTATCGGCGAATCAGAGGTCGGTGACAACCCGAATCCAGGCCCGGAGCGGTCCCAATTCGTGTTCTCGCCAGCCGGCTTCGGCCAGCTTGGGGATGTCGGCGTCCCCGGCGGTGTACTGGTCATCGTCCGCGTCGCAGGCGATGAAGATGATTTCCACCGTCATCGGGCAAGCGTCATCGACGGGGCAGACAGTGATGGACGCGCTCGCCAGGGGCAACGGCACTCGGCGCTGGTCGCCGATGACTCTCCGCCCCCTCGGGGGCTTCAGCCCTCGCGCGACGACTCGGTTGCTCTCCGCCTCCGATCCTCCCGCCATCGAGTCGGGAGTCTCGCCATCGATCATTCGCATGGGTGCATCTCCTTTGGAGCTAGGCCATCGGTCGAATCAGGGCCTTCCCTGGCGACCGTCGCATCTATCAGGTGGGGGGGGTATGGGTCCAATCACGACCGTAAGGGGGGTCGAAAGCCGATCCTTGGCTTCGCGTGCTTTTCGGGGTCCCCGGCCGAGGGGGTAAAGGGCCCGTTCCAATTCTCGGGGGGGGTGGGGGGGGGCGGACGGGTCGCGGGTATGCCGCCAGGGACGGCCCTAGGCGCTCGCCCGTCGGGCCGGGGGTGGCTCTTTGTCCAGAGAACGGCCAGGTTCGCCAGGCGGGTGTCAGGGCCATCGAGAACAACGGCCTTGGTCGCGGGCGGGAGTAGGACATCAGGGTGGGCTGCGGGCCAACCCGATCATCGGGGCCGTCCCTCCCCCGAGGCGCGGATCAATGCCAAGATGCCGGCGCGGATCGGCTCCGCCAGGTCGGGCCAGGCGGAGACGACTTCGGCCAGGTCGGGGGGGATCTCGGCGGGCGAAGGGAAGGGAAAGGGAAAGGGATCGGCGGATGGACACCTAACCCCTAAACATGTATCGGGTTCGGATGAGATACAACCCTGTCTCTTAATCAGCTTGTTGTAGGTTCGAGTCCTACGGGGGGCATGTGCCGCGAGCCGGCACTCGCCATGCGAATCCAGGTTAACGACCAAGGGCCGGGGCCAAAAGCCCTGGCCCTTGGTCATTTCATCAACTTCGGCTCGCGGGATCGTCGGAAATGATCGAGACGGGTCGGGCGAGGCTTGAATCGGGGACGGATGACGAGTTGGGGATCCAGGATTCGAACCTGGACTAAGTGATTCAGAGTCACTCGTGCTACCGTTACACCAATCCCCAAAGGCGGACGCGGGGCTTTCGCCGGGCGACCCTTAAATTATCATCGACCGTCATCCTTGGCAAGGTCGAGTCCGCTCCCTTTGCGGGCCGGATGGCGCGACCCGGCGTCAAGCGGCGGCGGGTCGGAGCGGTTCGAGGCGGCGGAGGAACCATCGGTAGTCGGATTGATCGGCCAAGAGGTCGAAGGAGGGGGCGGCTTCGAGGAGGGCGAACATCCGCTCCAGTTCCTCGCGGTGGTCCTCGCCGTCATAGTCGCCCTCGTGGAGGATCAGCTCGACGCAGGACAGGGCGGCGTCGCGGGCCGCCTCGAAGGTCGGGTAGCGGTCGTGGACCTCGGAATCGTAGCGGCCTTCGGGGTCGAAGGCGACCAGGTCCACGGCGTCGATCGAGAGGTGGACGAAGGGTCGGGATGAGGGGTGCATGGGTCGGGCTCGCGAAGTCGGGTCGATGGAGGCTTGCTTGCTGGGGGTGATACGCCGGCCCGGGCCCGCCGGTTCGCCGGGTTTCGATCGGGTCTTGGAAACGACCGCCGGGTCGATCGTTGGTCGATCCTCGTTGGGGTCGCCGATGGCTCGACGCATCGGCCCGGCGATCCGTCCCGGGGCGGTCATCCCGAGGCCGCATTGTGGAGCGGGGCTTTCTCCTCTATGTTGGTGGGGAGCAGGTCGAACGCCTCTTTTCGTTCTCCGATCCGTGGTGGGGAGTGACGGCTTTGTCGAGCACCGTTGAGAATCAGGCCGGCCCGCCGGCGGCGACGCATTGCGACTTTTGCGGGAGGACCACGGTCGAGGCCGGGCCGATGGTGGCGGGCAACGCCCTGGTCCAGCGGGGCTTGCGGGCCGCCGACGCCCACGTGTGCGCCGATTGCGTCGAGGCGTGCGAGGGGCTGTTCCGCCGCCGGGAGCGGAAGCAGCCGCCCGCCGGCAAGCTCCCCACCCCCCGCGAGCTGGTCGCCCACCTCGACGACTACATCATCGGCCAGGATCGGGTCAAGCGGACCCTTTCGGTCGCCGTCATCAACCATTACAAGCGGGTCTGGGCCTCGTCGCGGCCGATCGAGGACCCCCGGCTCAAGGACGTCGAGGTGTCCAAGAGCAACGTCCTGCTGATCGGCCCGACCGGCTGCGGCAAGACGGCCCTGGCCCAGACCCTGGCCCGTCGGCTCAACGTCCCCTTCGCCATCGGCGACGCCACGACCTTGACCGAGGCCGGCTACGTCGGCGAGGACGTCGAGAACCTGATCCTCAAGCTCGTCCGCGAGGCCGACTTCGACATCCCCCTGGCCGAACGCGGGATCATCTACATCGACGAGATCGACAAGATCGGCAAGACCAGCCAGAACGTCTCGATCACGCGGGACGTCTCCGGCGAGGGGGTCCAGCAGGCGCTCCTGAAGATGCTCGAAGGGACCGTCGCCAACGTCCCGCCCCAGGGGGGCCGCAAGCACCCCGAGCAGGAATATCTCCAGGTCGACACCAGCCAGATCCTGTTCATCTGCGGCGGGACCTTCGTCGGCCTCGAAGAGATCATCGGCAAGCGGCTCGGCCGCAAGCTGATCGGCTTCGGCCGGGGCGGGATGTCCACCGACAAGGAGCGGGAGCGGAACGACCTGGTCGCCCAGGTCACGCCCGAGGACCTCGAACGGTTCGGGATGATCCCCGAACTCGTCGGCCGGCTCCCGGTCATCAGCACCCTCGATCAACTCTCCGTCGACGACCTGGCCAAGATCCTGACCGAGCCCAAGGACGCGCTCCTCAAGCAATATCAGGTCCTCTTCCACCACGACGAGGCGACGCTCGAATTCACCGAGCCGGCCGTCCGCGAGATCGCCCGCCTGGCCAAGGCCCGGGGCACCGGGGCCCGGGCGCTCCGGTCGATCATGGAAGGCCTGATGCTCGACATCATGTACGACCTGCCCGACAAGCCGCCCGGCCAGAAGTACGAGGTGAACGACCGCGTCGTCCGGGGCGAGGAATCGCTGTTCGCCCAGGCCGCCGCCTGACTTTCGAGGTGTCGGCCGGCCGTCGCGTCAGATCCTCGCGACGCGACGGCCGCTCACTTTTCCGAGGCGTCGGTCAGGGCTTGGCCTCGTCCTTGTTGGCCTTCTTGAGCAGCTCGGGGATCAGGGTTTCCAGCTTGCCCCCCGCTTCGACCGAGGCCAGGTTGCCGTCGGCGCCGACGATGAACACGCAGGGGATGGCCTGGATGCCCCATGAGCTTGAGAACTCGCTGTCCCAGCCGTTCCCCTGGTAATACTGGGGCCACTCGATCTTGTTCTTCGCGACGTAGTCCTTGAGCTTGTCGTGGCCCCCCTGCTCCTTGGGGGCGTCGAGGCTGACGCCGACGAACTCGACGCCCTTGTCCTTGTACTCGGCGTAGAGCTTCTTCATGGTCGGCATCTCCCTGAGGCACGGGCCGCACCAGGTGGCCCAGAAGTCGACGACCACGACCTTGCCCTTGAGGGTCTTCGACGAGACTTCGGTCCCCTTGATGGCGTCGACGAAGCTGATCTCGAACGGCTTGCCGATCGCCTCATTCCGCCGACGTTCGAGCTTCACGGCGGGGACGGCCGGGCTGTCGGGATACCCCTTCAAAAGCCGGTCCTGGAGGGCCGTCTTCTTGGCCGCGTCGGTCGTCATGCCGGCCAGCTCGAACAGGATCATGGCGCCCCGGGGGTCCTTGGGGGACCGCTTGAGGAACTCGTCGGCGATGGGCCCCAGGACGTCGGGGTTCGGGTTCCGGCCCGCCTTCTGGAAGGCCATGAGGACCTTGGCGAAGCCGGCCTCGGTGAGGAGCTTCTCGTTCTTGCTCTTAGCTAGGATTGCTTCGACCTCGGCCTTGGTCTCGTCGGCGACCTTGGCCGGCATCATCCGCGCCTGCCACCGCTCGGGCAGGAGCGTGACGAGTTCGGGAGTCTCGGGATAGGCCTTGTACAGCTCGCCGATGAGCTGGGCCTTCTCGGCCATCGCCGCCTGCCGCTTGACGATGAACTGCTGGACGGCCTGGCGATCGCTCCGGTCGAGCCCCTCGGCGTCGGGCATCTTGACGGAGTTGATTTCCTGGAGGATCTGGCCGGCCGGGCGGTCGGCGGCCGAGGCGGCCGAGGTCGCGAGCCAGCCGCACAGCAAGAGCATCGAGCCGCGTCGTAACCAGCGAGAAGTCATGGGTTTCACTCCAAGGGATGGGGTCCGATCCGCCCGGGACGACGACGGGTTTCCAGGATACCCCCGGCGGACCCCGGGAAACAAGGGGCCGATCGGCCCGGGGCCGGCCCCGGGGGCTCAACCGCGGTCCCCGGCCTCGATCGCGTAGAGCCAGCAACGATGGCTCATGAACTGGATCATCCGTTCCGGCTTCAGGCCCGCCTTCTCGGCCACCCGCCGCGAACCGAGGTTGTCGCGGTGGATGATCGAGACCAGCCGGTCGAGCCCGAGCGGGCCGAAGGCGTGGTCGCGGAGGGCCCGGGCCGCCTCGGTGGCCAGCCCCAGGCCCCACCGGTGACGGGCGATCATGTAGGCAACTTCGACTTCGTTCCGGCCCCCGAGCGATTGCGGGAGCAGGCCGCACCGGCCGATGAGGAGGCCGGTGGCGCGGTCGATGGTCGCCCAAAGGCTGAAACCATGCGCGGCCTGGAGGGCGATGCAGCGGTCGAGGTCGCGGGCCGTCTCGGCGCGGGTCCGGGGGCCGGAGGGGAAGTAGCGCATCACCTCGGGGTCGGCCTCGATCGCCGCGAGGGCATCGAGGTCGTCCCGGTCGAGCGGGCGGAACAAGAGTCGGTCGGTTTCCGGCGCGATCATCGATTCCAGTTTACCAGGCCCGGGGCCGCCCGGCGCGGCCCCGGGCGGGCGGTCCGGCCTTGTCCGGGTCAGGCGACCCCGTGTTGCTTGAAGAAGGCGAGCAGCTTCTTCCAGCCGTCGGCGGCCGGGCCGGGGGTGTACGACTTCCGGTAGTCGGCGAAGAAGGCGTGCGGGGTGTCGGGGTAGACGACGATCTCGGCGGGCTTGCCGGCCGCCTGGAGCGCGGCCTTCATCTTGTCGACGCTGGCGACCGGGATGCCCTGATCGGCCCCGCCGTAGAGGCCGAGGACGGGGGCCTTGAGGTCGTTGACGAGGTCGATCGGGTACTTCGGCTGGAGCGGGTTCGCCTGCGGGGGGGCGACGAGCCGGCCGTACCAGGCGACCCCGGCCTTGATCGCCGGGTTGTGGGCCGAGTAGAGCCAGGCGATCCGGCCGCCCCAGCAGAAGCCGGTCACGCCGAGCCGGGCGACGTCCCCCTTGCCGGTCCCCTTGGCGTAGGCGACGGCGGCGTCGAGGTCGCCCATCACCTGCTCGTCGGGGACCTTGGAGACGACCTTGGCGTACAACTCTTGCATGTCGGCGATCTTCGAGACGTCCCCCTGGCGGGCGTACAGTTCGGGGGCGATGGCCAGATAGCCGAGCTTGGCGAACCGCCGGCAAACGTCCTTGATGTGCTCGTGGACCCCGAAAATCTCCTGGACCACCAACACGACCGGGAACGGCCCGGCGCCCATCGGCATCGCCCGATACGCCGGGATCTGGCCGTCGGCCACGAGGATCTTGACCTCGCCGGCCTCCAGGCCGATCGCGTCGGTGGTGATCGTCTCGGCCGAGACCGGCCGGACCGACAGGGCGAACCCGGCGGCCAGCGAGGTCACGACGAACCCTCGCCGCGTGAGATCCACCTTCGGGGCCAGGCTCAACAAGTCTTCATTCACGGTGCGTTCTCCGCCGCAAGGACTCGGGACTCGGGACTCGGGATTATTGGCTTGTCCGACCGACAGGCAACCCGGCGCTCGACGATTTTTCACGCTCCACGCTCCACGACCCACGACCCACGACCCACGACCCACGACCCACGACCCACGACCCACGACCCCCGACCCACGACCCCCGCTCCACGACCCACGACCCCCGCTCCACGACCCACGACCCACGACCCACGACCCACGACCCACGACCTTCACGCTTCACGATCTTCACGCTCGGGTTTCCAGAGCAGGAGGATGGCGAACAGGGCGACCATCGGCAACCAGCCCATGACGCCCACGACGAGGTCGTAGCTCTTGGTCTGGTCGAGGTAGCGGCCGAAGACGGGGTGGAACGACGCGGTGACCAGCCAGGTGATGGTCGACAGGCCGCCGCTGAGCTTGCCCTGGTGGCGGGTCGAAAGGTCCTGGGTCATTGAGTAGAATGCCGCGTACGAGCCCAATCCGCCAAAGGCCACCACCAGCAACGCCCCCAGGAGCAACGGCCCCGCCGGCAGGAAGGCGGCGGCCGTCGTCAAGGTCGTCAAGAGGCAACACCCGGCGAACACCCAGAGCCGCGACGCGAACACCGACAACCCCCGCCGGGCCAGCCAGCCGGTCAAGGCCCCGGCGCCGATCGCCCCGGCGTCGGCCGCGACGTAGTAGAACGTGGTGAAGTCGAGCATGGCATCGCGGTCGTAGCCCCGGGCTTCCCGGAGGAACTTGGGGAGCCAGACCCGGAACAAATGCCAGTTCATGTTGATGCAAACGACCATGATCGCCAGGGCCAGGAACCGCCGTGAGCCGACCAGCCGCCAGAATCCCCCCCAGTCGCCCAGGTCGCGCTTCGCCTTGAATTCCGCAGGCGGGCGGAGGTCGCGCGGGCGGATCGAGAGGAGCCAGAGGACGACCCAGGCGGTCCCCCCGGCCCCGATCACCAGGAACGGCCGGCGCCAGCCCCCCACCCCGTCGACCAGGAGGAGCTTGATCGCCTGCGGGGCCAGGACCGCCCCCAGGGCCGTCCCGCTCTGCAACAGGCTCACCCCCAGGGCCCGGTCGCGGGGGGCCATCAGGACCTGGACCGTCTTGAGCCCGCACGGGAAATGCCCGGCCTCGAAGACGCCGAGCATGATCCGCAAAATCATCAGGTCTTGATAACTCCGGCTCAACCCGGTGAGGTAGCCCATCGCCGACCACCCGATCAGGGCGACCGGGTACAGCCAGAACACGCCCACGCGGTCGACCAGCCAGCCGAACAGCAAGCTCCCGGCGGCGAAGGCCAGGCCGAAGCCCAGTTCGAGGTTGCCGTACTGCTCGTTGTTGAGCTGGAATTCGGCCTGGATCTCGGTGGCCAGCGTGTTCGCCGTCAGCCGATCCATGTAATTGACCACGGTGGCCAGCAGCAGGAGCACGCAGATGTACCAGCGCCAGGCGGCCGATCGATCGGCGCCCACGCTCGGAGATTCGTCGGGCCGCTGGGCCATCGGCTGCCGTCCTCGGCCCTCGGGCCTCTTCGCGATCGGGGATTGTGTCGCCGGGCGATCATATCGCGCGATCGGAGGCCGATCTACGGGCCAGGATCTCCGAGCCGAGATCTCGCCGGGAGGACCGAACCCACCCCGTCGCCACCCGAAGAACGCGCAAGCATTCCCCCCCTCGTTCTCCGGGAGGGGGGCCGGGGGTGAGGGTCGCGGCACGACCAGGAACGGCCGATCGAGCCTTCGATGACGATCATCCGGCCGACGACGACCCACACCCCGGCGCTCTCCCGGGGAACGAGGGGGGCAAAAAACCGGTCTCGGCGGTATTGGCCCGCGAGGGCCGGTCAAGTGGAGCGGTTCCCGCCCGGTTTGTCGGCCCGGATGGCCCGATCGGGACCAACGAACTCGGGAACCGACGGCCCGGGGCGCCCGATCGGGGTCGGGCGCCCCGGCGGGGTGGCCGGCTCGGGGTCGGGCGGGTCGGTCGGCGAAGACGAACCCAACGGTTCGGCGACGGGGTCGGGCGTGGGGTCGGGGTCGGGCGGCGGTTCGGCCCGGGCGGCGAAGGCTTCGGCCTCCTTCAGCTCGCGGAGGGCCCGGTAGAGCCCGCGCTCGGTGGCCGCCTCGTATTTGCGGGCCAGGATCGCCTCCTTCGACGGGTTGAACAGCGCCCGGTCCCTCGCCCCGACGCGGTCGAGGGCGAGGGTCGCCAGGTCGAGGCGTTCCCGGGCGGCGCGAAGGCCGGCGACCTCGGCGTCGATCGTTTCGAGGAGGCGGTCGCGCGCCAACTCGCGGCGGGCGGTGGCGGCGGCGATGTCGGCCCCCTCGCTGGGCCTGAGCAGGAAGTTGGCCGAGTCCCAGAACGCCTCGCTGAGCGCCCGGAAGGGCGAAAAGGTGGTCGCGTCGGCGTGGCGACCGCACAATTCGTCGGCGATCTGGCGATGGATTCCGGTCCAGAGCGTCCCCGCGCCGCGCGACAGGTCGGAGCGCAAGGCCTCCCAGGTGGCGAGCATCCGGTCGATCCCCTCGGGCATCCGCCGGAGGGCGCGGACGTGGGCGGCCGGATTCTCGGCGATCTCGCGCATCAGGCGGTCGACATCGGCCGCGCGGGCCTCGTCGAAGTCGGCCTCGGCGGCGTGGATGCGTTCGGTCAGGGCCGAGGTTTCCTGGCGGACCGACCGTTCGAGCCGGACCGAAAGGATGGCGACGCGCTCCACGAGGACCGAGCCCAGTTCGGTTCGCGGGGCGAGTTCGGCGTCGAGGGCGGCGAACCGGGCCTCGACCTTGTCCACGTCCTCGTCGGGCAGGACGACCCCGGCGCCGGTCAGGCCGTGCTTGAGGCCGTTCCGGCGGGACCGGGCCTTGCCCTCGTCCGTCTTGGGGCCGGTGGACCGGAGGGCGTTGGCCTGGTTGGCCGCGATCCGGGCGGGGCTGGCGGGCATGGTTGATCCTCGATCGGGGGTGCGTCGGCCGGTGTCGTGCCTCTGCCCGATATATTCCTTCCCGATCGCGGCCCACTATCAGTCTTTTTTTCAAGATCGACGGATTTTCGCCCGGTCAATTCCTGCCACTTCACGGGTCCGATTGAACTCCCTCCCCGGCTCAGGTTGATGAAATAGCGATCCCCTGGGACTCGATCGGGGAACACTTGGGCCCGTCCGAAATCTCGTTTCCTCAATGACCGGTCATACGGTCATCGAGCCGTCGGGGACCGTCTTCCGCGTCGATCCCGCCCCCTCGAAATGCAGGAACGCCTGCACTTGCCCCTTGTGCCCGGCCGCGATGTGCAGTACCTTCCGCATGTCGACGGACCTGGGAGGCCGATCCATGCCGCGATTCACGCCCGGGGAACTCAAGGTCATGCGGCTCCTCTGGGAGCACGGCGAGATGAAGCCCGCCGAGCTCCAGGGGCGCTTCCCCGAGCCGATCAAGAACCCCGCCCTCCGTTCCTTCCTGACGACCCTCCTGGAGAAGGGGCATCTGACGCGCCGGCGGGTCGGGAAGGCGTACTATTACAAGCCGGCGACCCGCCCCCGATCGGCGTTCCGGTCGATGCTCGGCGAGCTGGTCGACGCCTATTGCGGGGGGTCGGTCGAGACGCTGGTCATGAACATCATCCGGGCCGAGAAGCTGAGCGAGGACGACCTGATCGCCTTGAAGCAGCTCGCCGATCGGGGCGACCCGACGCCGCCGGCGGGCGGGAGGAGCCGGAAATGAATCTGGACCTGGACCGGATCGTGCTCGGGTCGGGCGAGTGGCTGGCGGACCTCCCGCCGGGCCTCGTCCTGATCGTCAAGGCGACGTTCATCCTGGCCCTGGCTTGGCTCGCGGCCCTGGCGTTGCGAGGGCGGAATCCCCGCTGGCGGGTCGCCCTCTGGAGGACGACGACAATCAGCCTCGGACTCACGCTGGGGCTGACACTCGCGCCTCCGCTGGTGGCCTGGCGGGTCCCCACGCCGAAATCGGCGTCCGTCGCGCGGGCCCCATCGGACGGGCCGGGGCGAATCCGGGACTCGACGCCCGCCCCGCCCCCTCGACCCGTCGCGATCGGGCCATTCCCGGTCGAACGTCGCGAGGTCACGCGAGTCGAGCCGGTCCCCGAGGCGAGCATCGAGCCCTCGCCGCCCGGCAAGCCCACCGAGCCCGCGGCCCCCGCCCGTCGGCCGGCCCCCGCCGTTCGCGAGGAGGCCGGCCTGTTTTCGAAGGTCATCGGGGCGAAGGATCTCGACCGTTCCCTGCTCGTCGCCTGGCTGGCGGGGGTCGTGATCCTGGCGGGGCGGTCGACCCTGGGCGCCTGGCGGTTGTCCGGGCTGGTCCGACGGTCGCGGGAGGCGCCGGCCTGGGTCGTCGACGAGGCCCGCGCGGTCGCCGCCCGGTTGGGCGTGACGCGGGGGGTGGGGGTCGTCCGCTCGGCGGAGGTGGCCGTCCCCTGCCTCGCCGGGCTGGCGCGGCCGGTCCTGCTCCTGCCCGAGGGCCAGTGCCTCGACTCCGAGCGATCCGACCTCCGGGCGATCCTGGCCCACGAGCTGGCCCACGCCCGGGGCCACGACCTCGCCTGGAACGACGCCCTCCACCTGGCCTCGCTCCTGCTCTGGTTCCACCCCCTCGCCTGGCGGACCCGCCAGGCGCACGCGGCGGCCTGCGACGCCGTGTCCGACGCGGTCGCGGCCGACCTGCTCGGCGACGTCGCGTCGTACAGCCGGACCCTCGCCCGGCTGGCCCTCAAGGTCGCCGGCCCGCCGCCCGCGCACGGGCTGGCGATGGCCCGCTCGGCCGACGTCCGCCGGCGGATCGAGTCGCTGGATCACAAGCTTTATCGTTCCCCTCTTCCCCGGAGGTTCGTCATGCCCGCCCTCGTCGTCGTCGGTCTGCTCGCGGCACTGGTCGGGAGCTTCGGTGTCACCCGCGCGGATCGGGTTCCGCCCGTCGCCGATGCCCAGGCCGAGGCAAAGCCCGGCCAGAATCCGCCGGCCGACCTCGTGCCGCCGGCACCCCCGCAAGGGCGACTCACCGTCCTGGTGACCGAGGCGGCGACCGGCCGGCCGCTCGACGGCGTCGCGGTGGAATACAGGTTCTGGATCGGTGACCGGCGGAAAAGCGGGAATCCGGTCACCGATCGCGAGGGCTTCGCGACGGTGGAGTACGACCCGAACGCCAAGATCGCCAACTTCTCCCTGACCCTGAGAAAACCCGGATATGTTCCCGCTCACGTTTACTGGGACGGGAGCAAGCATCCGCTCGTGATTCCCGCGACCAAGACGTTCCCGCTCGAAAAAGGGACGACGATCGGCGGCGTGGTGAACGACGAGGTCGGCAAGCCGATCGAGGGGGCGACCGTTTCGATCACGATGCCGGCCACCGAGTCGGATCTGAGCAGCTATCACTTCTTTATCGCCAGCCTGGCGACCGACGCCCGGGGCCGCTGGCGGGTCGACGAGGCGCCGGCGAACCTGGGGCGGATCAGCATCCGGGTCGAGCACCCTCATTACATCCAGGGCTCCGGCAAGGCCGCGGCCGGGCTCGACGGGGTGACGGCGGTCCTGAACAAGGGCCTGAGCGTCAAAGGGAGCGTCGTCGACGCCGGAGGCAACCCCGTCCCGGGGGCCAAGGTCGTCCTCGGCCACGACATCTGGGGGACGAACGCCCCCGAGGCGAAGACCGACGATCGCGGCCGTTTCACGATCGAACGGTGCAAGCCCGGCCCGACGCTCATCACGGTCCAGCCCGAAGGCTTCGCGCCCCAGTTCCGCGACCTCCGGGTGGAGGAAACGGGGGACACCGGCCCGGTCGACTTCAAGCTCGGGCCGCCCTCGCTGATCCGGGCCCGGGTGGTCGACGTGGCCGGCAACCCGGTCGCCAACGCCCACTTCGCGGCCGACACCTGGGCCGGCCACCGCTCGATCATGTACCGGGGCACCACCGACGCCGACGGCCGGTTCCAGTGGAAGAGCGCGCCCAAGGATGCGGTCCAGTTTGATATCCACAAGTCGAATTTCATGAGACGGAGCCAGTACCCGCTCGCGGCTTCGGGCGAGGAGCAGGTCGTCGTCCTGTATCCCGAACTCACCGTCACGGGGCGCGTGACCAACAAGGCGACCGGCGAGCCGATCCCGAAGTTCTCGGTCATCCGGGGGATGCAGTTCGAGGGGCAAGATCAAGTCCACTGGTCGCGGAACGAACCCACCGAGTTCACCGACGGCCGATACAGCGAGACCTTCGACTCCCCGACGAAGGGGTGGTACTTGCGGATCGAGGCCCCCGGCTACAAGCCGGCCAACTCCCGCGCGTTCCGGCCCGACGAGGCCCGGCAGGTCCAGGACTTCGCCCTCGAACCGACCGCCGGGTTCGGCGGCGTCGTCCTCGGGCCCGACGGCCAGCCCGCCGCCGGCGTCGAGGTGGCGATGGCCACGAAGGGCGTGTTCGTGTCGCTCCAGGGCTCGGCGTTCGATCGCCATTACAATGCCCCGATCACCAAGACCGGGCCCGACGGCCGGTTCGACTTCCCGCCGCCGGACGACTCGTACCTGCTCCTGGCCGCGGGCGACGCCGGCTTCGCCGACGCCACGGCCGACGAGTTCGCGAAGTCGGGCAAGCTCACCCTGGTCCCGTGGGGCAGGGTCGAGGGCCGGGTCATGCTCGGGAGCAAGCCCGGGGCGAACCAGCCGGTGTCGTTCCAGCCCGGCCGCTCGCGGCGCGGCCACTCGGGCATCATGCTCAACCTCGATTCCGAGATCCAGGCCGACGCCGAGGGTCGATTCGTGTTCGACAAGGTCATCCCCGGCCCGGGGAGCGTTTCCCGGGTCGTCATCACCGAGTTCCTCGGCGGGGGCCAGTCGCACATGTCCTGCTGGCGGACGCCCGTCGAGGTCAAGCCCGGCGCGACGACCGAGGTGACCGTCGGGGGCAAGGGGCGGTCGGTCGTCGGCCGGGTCGTGATCGCCGGCACCCCCGAGTCGCCGGTCGACTGGCGGCAGAACGACCCCGCCGAGATGACGCCTCGCCCGATTTTCTTCCGCCTGGGCCCCCCGAGGTTTGACCGATACGCCGCGAACCTCGACCGGGAGGGCCGGTTCCGGATCGATGACGTGCCCCCCGGGCGTTACCAGGTCTCGATCCCCGTCAACGCTCACCCCAATCCCCGGAGCGCCGGCGCCGGGACCGAGATCGGCCGCGCGACGCTCGATGTCACCGTCCCCCCGGGCGACGAGGGCGTCCCGGTCGCCATCGGCGACGTGCCCGCCAAGCTCCTCCCGACCCTCAAGGCCGGCGACCTCGCCCCCGACTTCACCGCCCGGCGGATCGACGGGGCCGGCGGCGCGTTCAAGCTGGCCGACCGCCGCGGGAAGCTCGTCCTGGTCCACTTCTGGGCCACCTGGTCCGGCCCTAGCCTGGCCGGGATGCCCGCGCTGAACGACATCCAAAAGACGTTCGGGGCCGACCCCCGGTTCGAGCTCGTCGGCCTCTCGTGCGACGAGGAACCCGAGGCCCCCGCCCGCCACGCCAGGGAGAACGGCCTGGACTGGACCCAGGCGTTCGCCGGCAACCTCCGCGCCCCGGTCGCCTCGGCCTACCTGGTCCGGTCGATCCCCTCAACCTTTCTGATCGGTCCCGATGGTCGGATTCTCGCCCGAAACCTCCGAGGCGAGGCTCTCGAACAAGCCATCCGGGCCGCGCTCCAGGACGGAGCCCGGTTCGAAGCCTCCAAGACCGCGACCTACCCCCCGCGCTTCCCCGTCACCCGGTTCGCGGCCGAGCCCGGGGATGACGGCGGCGCCGAGGGATTCGCCGCGGCCGTCCTGGCCGACACCGATCCCGATTTCGCCGAAGCGACCAGGCCCCACCACGACACCTTGAAGTTCCTCTCGGCGTCGGGCAAGGAGCTGGCGACGCGCAAGGACTTCGACACCTGCCAGTCGATCTCCTCGAATCACGGCCTGGCCCTCGACCGGGCCCGCAAGCGGCTGTACACTTGCGAACTCGTGGCCAATCGCGTGACGGCGTTCGACCTCCGGGGTCGAAGGCTCTGGCAGGTCGAGAAGCTCGACGCCGACGCGCTGGTCGTCGACCCCAAGACCGGCAACCTCTGGTGCAGCGGCGGCCGCGACCTCGCCCACGGCGAGACGGTGGTCGTCGATCCCGAGGGGCGGGAGGTCGCGACCTTCCCGTTCCGCGGGATCGACCTCGCCTACGACCCCCACACCGACGGCTTCTGGCTGGTCGGCTATGGGATCACCAAGTTGAACCGGAACGGCGAGGTGCTCTTCCAGAAGCCGCGCGAGGGTTGGGCCTACGCCGCGATCGCGATCAACCCGACGGACGGGAGCGCGTGGGTCGTCGAGCGCGCCCATCCCGACGTGGCGCCGAGCACCAACCGACTCTGGCACTTCGACTTCGACGGGGGCGTGCTCCGTTCCCATGACCTGGGCCGGAAGAATCCGTTCGCCGTGGCCTGCGACCCCCGGACGGGGACCGCATGGGTGGTCATCCTCCGGGCCGAGGTCCTCCGGTTCACCGCCGACGGTCGCGAACTCCCGCCCCTCCCCATCGCCGCCGAGGCCGTCGCCGTCAGCCCGACCGATGGGCACGCCTGGGTGACCACGAAGGCGGAAGCCCTGAAGATCGACGACGCCGGTTCGATCCTGGCCCGGACCCCGTTCGGGGCCCCTTCCGGGATGTCCTGGCTGGTGGCGTTCTGAGGCGGCACGGCAAGGACCGGGCCTCGTCGGGCCCGGACCCCGGGGCGTCCTCCGACGGGCGGAGGACGCCGAGGGGGTCGGGGGCTATTTCCCGGCCACATGCCTCCCGAGGAAATCTCGGATCAGCCCGGCGATGATGGCCCCGTCCGTCTCCAGGGCGAAGTGCCCGGCGTCGATCAGGTGGAATTCCAGGGTCTTGAGGTCACGCTTGTAGGGCTCGGCGCCCGCGGCGGGGAAGATCTGGTCGTTCTTCCCCCAGACGATCAGCACGGGCGGCTGGTGCTCTCGGAAGTAGGCCTGCCACTTCGGGTACAGCGGCGGGTTGCTCCCGTAGCTGAGGAACAAATCGAGCTGGACCTCGTCGTTCCCCTTGCGGTCGAGCAGGAACTGGTCGTGGGCCGCCCCGTCCGGGCTGACGAGCTCGGGGTCCTTCACCCCGTGCGTGTACTGCCACCTGGTCGCCTCGTAGGTGATCATCCCGCGCAAGGCATCGCGCCGCTCCTTGCTGTTCGGCTCGTTCCAGTACGCCTTGAACGGCTTCCAGAAGTCGTTGTCCAGGCCCTCGGCGTAAGCGTTGCCGTTCTGCACGACGATGGCGGTGATCCGCTCCGGGTGCGCGACGGCCAGGCGGTAGCCGACCGGGGCCCCGTAGTCTTGCACGTAGAGCGCATATTTCGACAGCCCGAGCTTCGCGGTGAACTGGTCGACGACCTTCGCCAGGTTGTCGAAGGTGTAAGCGAACCGGTCGCGCGGGGGCATCGAGCTGTGGCCGTAGCCGGGGTAGTCCGGCGCGACGACGTGGTACTTCTCGCCCAGCGCGGGGATCAGCTCGCGGAACATCCGCGAGCTGGTCGGGAAGCCGTGCAACAGGAGGACCGTCGGGGCGTCCTTCGGGCCGGCCTCGCGGTAGAAGATGTCCAGGTCGCCGACCTTCAAGGTCTTGTGGCGGACCTCCACCGGGTGTTGGGCCGAGGCCGGGCCGGCCAGGCCAAGGGCCCAGGTGGTGGCCGCGACCAGGGAAAGGGTCAACCGGGACTTCGTCGGGCGGATCATGATCGTCTCTCCGAGGAAGGGTGTCGAGCTTCGGGATCGGGTGACGCCGGGGATGCCGGGGCGCGGGGGCCTGCCCTGTCGTCGCCGTTCCCGGACCGGGCCTGGCCGATCGGGCTTCCCCTCGAGCCAGCGGCGAGGGGCTCGGTCGCCCGCTTCGCTTTCGCTTCGCCCGTGAGCACCTCGACACGACGGTCGCCGAAGCCTGCCTCCGGTCCTGGCGGCACTCCGAGGGCGACTCCCGCCCCGCCGAAGGCTCGCCCTCCCGAGGACTGGACCACAACCGCGGGGCATCGAGCAAGCCCCGGGCCACTTCCGACTATTTGACCGCGACGCCCCGGTACATGGTCCCGTGAGTCCTGGGCATCCGATCCATCTCGAAGCGATCGATGGCGACGTCCCGAAATGGCCACCCCCGGACCACCGCCTCGACGTCGAGGTCGAGCCGGCACCCGTCGCCCAGGATGCCCTCGATCGGGTTGAGCCGTCGTTGCCAGGCCCGGACCTTCGGGTCGCCGCTCAGCCCGTGTTCCAGGAAGACGAGCCGACCGCCCGGCCTGAGCACCCGGTAGACCTCGCCCAGCGCCCGCCCGACCTCGGGGATGCCGCACAGGGTCCAGGTGCTCACCACGCAGTCGAAGGCCTCGCCGCCGAAGGGCAGCGCCTCGCCCCCCGAAGCCCGCCGGTCGACGTCGATCCGGCCGGCGGCGATCCGCCTTCGGGCCAGGCCGTCCATGCCGGGGTTGGGATCGGCCGTCGTGATCTTGCGGACGTGCTCGGGATAATGAGCCAGGTTCCGGCCGGTCCCGAAGCCGATCTCCAAGATCTCCCCCCCCACGCCGGCCAGGACCTTCCGGCGTTGCTCGGCCAGGGCGGGCAGGCCCATCAAGCCGTCGCAGAGCCTCGGGAAGATCCATCGGGAATAGAAGCCCAACGCATCCTCCTCCAGATCGAGTTGGGATCGCCGGCGACGGCCGGCGGATTCCCCGCCGGGGCCGGGGCCGGGGCCGGGGCCGGGACGCGGGGCGGGGGACCGCCCCGCGCCGTCGGTCAATGATCCTCGGTGCCGCCCTTGCGGGCCAGGTAGTCCGCCGAGATCGACTTGAGGATGACCCGCCCGCCGCCGCCGAGGTCGGGGTCGTAACGCTCCTCGACGGGCGTGACGACGCAGCCCTCGCGGCCCCGGAACCGGCCGGCCTCCTCGGGCGGGCACAGGGTCGTCGGGCCGTAGGTGTGCTCCTCGACCGCCTCCCACGAGAACGGGCCCCGGTACAGGCGCGGGACCATCTCGACGCCGAACCGGGCGAACAGCGCCGCCTTCTCGTCGAAATCCAGGTACTTCCCGTCCACGGCGACGTCGAAGGCCCGGAAGCCCTTGGCGCCGGCGGCCAGGCCATAGGCCATGTCCTGGACGCCGCTCCCGTACAGCTCGCCGAAGAGGACGACGCTCCGCTCGCCCCCGCTCAGGTGCCGGAGGAGGCCACGGACCGCCTCGGTCATCGGCCGCCAGAAGTCCGACGGCCGGCCCTTCCGGTCCACCTCCATGCGCCTCACGTCGTTGGACCCGGCCATGAACTCGAAGGGGTCGCCCCCCTCGCCGGAAACGCGGACCAGCCCGAGCCGGCAGTTCTTGCCGTGGAGCTTCTCGGTGATGACGACCTCCTCGCCGGGCCTGGGGACGCCCGGGAAGTTGCGGATGTTCTCGACGTCGGTGTAGCCGTGGAAGGCCGCCACCGGCGGCAACGAGTCCCCGTCGGAGGGCCGGAGCGGCGGCTCGAACTTGGTGACCCCGTAGTGGTCCTTGACGTCGCGCCCCACCTCCCAGGCCGGGTCGACCTCGGTGTCGATCGTCCCGTAGCTCGGCTCGCCCCGGAGCCGGGCCGCCCGGACGCGCAGGCCCGGCTTGACGGTCCCGTCGATCTCCTTGGGCAAGGGCGAAAGGTACTTGGTGATCCCCAACCTCTCGGCCAGCTCGGGCGGGAGCACGCTGTCGGGCGGGAAATAGACGACCCTCCGCCCGGCCTCCAGCCCCAGGGCCTTCTGGACGATGACCTGCCAGCCCTTGACCGTGATGCATTCGAGGGCATCGGCCCGCGGATGCGGATAAACCGCCTTGACCTCGCAAACCTCGACGACGAGCGTGCTCATGGCGGACCTCGCTTTCTCACCGACGGCGATCGTGTCACGTCCCTCGATGGATGCCAGATCGAGCCGCCGGGTTCGCCCGGATTCGATCCTCGGCGGACGCCACGCCGGCTCCCATCGCCGGGGCCCCGGCCGAGCGGGGTCGATCGGTTCGTCACCTCGCGGGATGCCAGATTGCCAGGATCTCAGATTCCAGACGGCCTCGGGGCGAGGGAAAACCAGCCCCTTGAAATCCGAGATGCTTGCAATCCGCGATCCGTCGTCCGACCCAGCTTGAAGGACCGATCGACCCTGGCCCGGCCGAGGCGGGATCTTCCCGACTTCCATCCTATCGGCTATCATGGGCGAGATGACGCGCCCGGCCCGTCGCCGCCCCGAAGGCGCCGGCCGTCGCAGCCCGCCCCGGCCTGGCCCGGTCGTCGGCGGGGCCACCGGCCGGCGGGGCATCGGGACCGCGCCCGGACCATCCGGGTCCTCGATCGCGCCGCCGCCACCAGGAGGGGCACGGGATGACGGGCAACGGCCGCGACATCGAGGAAGCGCCGGCCGACGGCGAGCGGCGATTCCTGGCGACCTTCGAGCAGGCCGCCGTCGGCTTGGCCCACGTCGGCCTCGACGGCCGATGGCTGGCGGTCAACGGGCGGCTCCGCGAGATCCTCGGGGCGGGCCGGGACGAACTCATCGGCAGGTCCGCGCGGGACATCACCCACCCGGACGACCTCGACGCCGACCGCGAACTCGCCGGGCAATTGCTCGCGGGCGACCGCGCCCATTACTCGATCGAGAAGCGGTATGTCCGCGAGGACGGCTCGATCGTCCGGGTCAACCAGGCGGTCTCGCTGGTCCGGGCCGCCGGGGACGCCCCCGGCTACTTCATCGGCGTGATCGAGGACATCACCGAGCGGAAGCGGGTCGAGGAGGAGTGGCGGCGGGCCGAGGAACGGTCGCGGCTGGCCACCGAGGCCACCGGGGTGGGCATCTTCGACCTCGACCCCGGGAGCGGCCTGGTCGTGGCGTCCGACCACGCCAGGGCGGCATTCGGCCTCGCCCCCGGCGAGGAGCTGACCTACGAGAAGTTCCTCGCGACGATCCCCGCCGAGGACCGCGACCGCGTCGATCGGCTCAACAAGTTCGCCCTGGACCTCGCGAGCGGCGGGGCCTACCACACCGAGTACCGGGCCGTGGGGCTCCGCGACGGGATCGAGCGGTGGATCGAGGCCCGGGGGCGGGCCACCTTCGACGAGGCGGGCCGGTCGGTCCGGCTCATCGGCACCGTGCTCGACATCAGCGAGCGGAAACGCGCCGAGGAACGGGCCCGCCACGAGCAGGAATGGCTCTCGGTCACGCTGGCCAGCATCGGCGACGCCGTGATCGCCACCGACGGCCGGGGGCGGGTGAAGTTCATGAACCCGGTCGCCGAGGCGCTCACCGGCTGGACGCAAGGCGAGGCGGTCGGCGAGCCGCTCCCGAGGGTCTTCCAGATCCTCAACGAGCAGACCCGCCAACCCGCCGAGCACCCCGTCGAGAAGGTCTTCCGCGAAGGGGCCGTCGTCGGCCTGGCCAACCACACGGTCCTGGTCGCCCGCGACGGCTCGGAAACGCCGATCGAGGACAGCGCCGCGCCGATCCGCGACGTCCGGGGCGAGATCGTCGGCGCGGTCATGGTCTTCCACGACGCCTCGGAGCAGCGGCGGCACGAGGCCCAATTGCGCGCGAGCGAGGAGCGGCATCGGACGATCCTGGAGAGCATCACCGACGCCTTCTTCGGGGTGGATCGGGATTGGCGGTTCAACCACGTCAACCGCCATGCCGAGCGGCTCATCGACCGCGAGTCGGGCGACCTCCTCGGGAAGAACTTCTGGGAGGAGTTCCCCGGCGTGGAAGGGAGCCAGTTCGAACGCGTGCATCTCCGGGCGATGGACGAGCGGGTCGCCGGATCGGTCACGTCGTACTACCCGGATCACGATCGTTGGTACGAGGTCCACAGCTACCCGGCGACGGACGGCGTCTCCATGTTCTTCCGGGATGTGACCGGGCAGAAGCGGCAGGAGGTGGCGTTGCGCGAGAGCGAGGAGCGATTCCGCCAGATGGCCGACTCGATCCCGCAATTGGCGTGGATGGCGAACTCGGACGGGCACATCTTTTATTACAACCACCGATGGTACGAATACACGGGCACCACCCCCGATCAGATGGAGGGCTGGGGCTGGCAGTCGGTCCACGACCCCGCCGCCTTGCCGGGCGTCCTGGAGCGGTGGGGGGAGTCGATCGCCAGCGGCGAGCCGTTCGACATGGTGTTCCCGCTCCGGGGCTCGGACGGCGCGTTCCGCCCGTTCCTCACCCGGGTCCTGCCCCTGAAGGACGAGCGGGGTCGGGTCGCCCGATGGTTCGGCACGAACACCGACATCGCCGAGCGTCGCGAGATGGAGGCGGCCTTGCTGGCGGCCAAGGAAGAGGCCGAGCAGGCCAACAAGGCCAAGGACCAGTTCCTCGCCGTCCTGAGCCACGAGTTGCGGACGCCGCTCAACCCGATCCTGCTGTCGGTCTCGTCGATGCTCGAGCGCCCGGTCTCGCCCGAGGAAATCTCGCCGATCCTGGAGATGATCCGCCAGAACGTCAACCTGCAAGCCCGGCTCATCGACGACCTCCTCGACGTGATGCGGATCGTCCGGGGCAAGATCCCGCTGCGCCGGGGCGTGTCCGACTGCCACGACCTGATCCGCCGCGTCGTCGAGATCTGCCGGGGCGAGATCCAGGGCGACGGCCACCCCCTGGGGCTCGACCTGTCGGCCGGGCGGCACTTCGTCGACGCCGACCCGGCGAGGCTCCAGCAGGTCTTGTGGAACCTCCTCAAGAACGCCATCAAGTTCACGCCCGAGGGGGGCGCGATCGCCGTCCGGACCCGGAACCGGGGCGACGACATCCTCATCGAGGTGTCCGACACCGGCATCGGGATCGACCCCGAGGTCATCCCCCACATCTTCGACCCCTTCCGCCAGGCCGAGACGAGCGTCACCCGGAGGTACGGGGGCCTCGGGCTCGGCCTGGCGATCGGCAAGGGGATCGTCGAGGCCCACGGCGGGACGCTCGCCGCCGAGAGCCCCGGCCCGGACCGGGGGGCCACCTTCACGATGACCCTGGCCGCCCTGCCGGGGCCCCGGCCCGAAACCGGCCAGGGCGACGGGACGACGGCCGCTCCGCCGAAGCGCCCGCCCCTGAAGATCCTCCTGGTCGAGGACGACCCCACGACCCTCCGGGTCCTGGCGAAGCTCCTGCGGTCCCTGGGCCACCGGGTGTCGACGGCGGACACGCTCGAATCGGGCCTGGAGGTCGCCCGGGGCGGGGACTACGACCTCATCATCAGCGACATCGGCCTGCCCGACGGCAGCGGCCTGGACCTGTTGCGCCAGGTCATCGCCCAGCGGGGCCCGGTCCCGGCCATCGCCCTGACCGGCTTCGGCACGGAAGAAGACATCCAGCGGAGCCGGGAAGTCGGGTTCAAGGCCCACATGACCAAGCCCATCGACTTCCCCAAGCTCGAAGTCGTCATCCGCCAGGTCGCCGACGGCGACCCTTGACGAGCCCGGCCGCCGGCGGATCGAGGGATCGGGGTCGGTCCTCCGAAAATCTCTTGCGGCCGGCCGGCCGGCCCCGATAGAGTTAAACACTCGTTGGAAGACCCGCCCCCGCCGTCCCGCCGAGGTTCGCCCGAATGAGGATGATCCGCCTGGCCTTGATCCTGCTCGCCCCCGGGCTCGCGGCGGCAAGCGACGAGTTGTTGCCGCCGGATCGGTCGATCGAGGAGGTGGTGGACCACTACGTCGACGCCGCGATCGTCCAGGCCGGGGCCAAGGCCGCGCCCCGGGCCGACGACGCCACCCTGATCCGCCGGCTCACCCTCGACCTGGTCGGGCGGATTCCCACGGCCGCCGAGGCCCGGGCGTTCGTCGAGGCGACCGAGGGGGACAAGGTCGCCCGGCGGGTCGACCGGCTGATGGCCTCGCCGGGATATGTCCGCCACCAGGCCGACACCCTCGACGCCCTCCTGATGGCCGGCGTCCGGGCGAGCCTCCGCGATTACCTGGTCGTCGCGACCCGCGAGGATCGCCCGTGGGACCGGATCTTCCGCGAGGTCATGGTCGCCGACGAGTCGGGGCCCGGCCTCAAGGGGGTGGCCGAGTTCCTCAAGGGTCGCGCCAAGGACAACGACCGGATGACCAACGACGTGAGCACCACGTTCTTCGGCGTCAACGTGTCGTGCGCCAAGTGCCACGACCACCCGCTCGTCGACGACTGGAAGCAGGATCATTACTATGGGATGAAATCGTTCTTCGACCGGACCTTCCTCGTCGGCGACCAGTTGGCCGAGCGCGGGCATGGCGTGGTCAAGTACAAGACCGTCAAGGGGGAGGACCGCAAGGCCCGGTTCCTGTTCCTGACCGGCCGCGAGGTCGAGCGGCCCGGCCCCGAGGAGCCGTCGCCCGACGAGCGGAAGCGGGAGAAGGAGCAACTGGCCGAGGCCAAGAAGGCCAAGAAGGCCCCGCCCGCCCCGGCCGTCAGCGCCCGGGCGAAGCTGGTCGAGGTCGCGCTCGACGCCGACGGCCGCGACTTCTTCGCCCGGTCGCTGGCCAACCGGGCCTGGGCCCGGTTCTTCGGCCAGGGGCTGGTGATGCCGCTGGACCAGATGCACTCGGCGAACCCGCCGAGCCACCCCGACCTGCTCCGCTGGCTGGCCCGCGACGCCGTCGCCCACGGCTACGACCTCCGCCGCCTGGCCCGGGGGCTGACCTTGAGCCGGGCCTACGCCCGCGACGGCCGGGTCGACTCGACCGAAGCCCCCGACCCCCGCCTCTTCGCCGTCGCCGCCCCCCGGCCCCTGACCCCGGCGCAACTCGGGGCCTCGCTCTGGGTCGCCGCCACCGACCCCGCCGCCCTCCCCGACGACCCGGCCGCCGCCGACTTCGACCGGGCGGTCGAGCCCCTGGCCGACCGGGGCCGCGACCTCGCCCGATCGATCGCCCGCCCCGGCGAGGACTACCAGATCGGCGCCGCCGAAGCCCTCCTGATGAGCAACGGCGACAAGCTCGACGACCTCCTCGCCGAGAAGGCCGGCCGCCTCGTCGCCCGCCTGGCCCAATCCCCCGACCCCCGCCAGCGGGTCAACCTGGCCGTCCGCAACATCCTGTCCCGCCCCCCCGACGACGAGGAAACCGCCCTCCTCGTCGACTATCTCGACCACCGAGCCGACCGGCCCGCCGAAGCCGCCCGCCAGCTCGTCTGGGCCCTCCTGACCGGCGGCGAATTCCGGTTCAACCATTAATCGACCCACGACCCACGACCCACGACGAGGGATCGCCCGATGGCCCAGACCCGACGCGGCAATTTCTGCGGCTCGACCGACCACGCGATCGGGCGGCGCGGCTTCCTCGGGGCGTTGGCGGCGGGCGCGTCGGCGTTCGCGGCCGACATGACGCTCCTCGACGTCCTGAAGTCGCCCGTCCTGGCCGGCGAGCTGAAGAAGCGGCAGAAGCGGGTCATCCTCCTCTGGCTGGCGGGCGGCGCGAGCCAGCTCGAAACGTGGGACCCCAAGCCGGGAGCGACCACGGGCGGGCCGTTCCGGGCGATCAACACCAACGTGTCGGGCGTCCAGATCTCCGAGCTGATGCCGAGGATGGCCCGGCGGATGGATCGGACCTGCGTCATCCGGTCGCTCAACACCAAGAACGGCGACCACGGCGCCGCCGCCAAGCTGATGATGCGGGGCCGGATGGACGACCCGAGCTTACGCTACCCCGACCTCGGCGCCGTGCTCGCCAAAGAGTTGGGCCGGGCGCAGAGCCCGGTGCCCGACTACGTCTCGTTCTACACCCCGACCGAGGGGCGCGACTTCGGCCCCGGGGCCCCGGGCTTTCTCGGCTCGCGGTTCGCGCCGATCGAGCTGACCTCCGGGCTGGTCCCCGAGAACATCCGCCGGCCCGGGGCCGTCGCCGAACTCGACCACCGCGACCGCGCCGACCTCCGCGAGCTGATGACCCGGCGGTTCGCCCAGGGGCGGCCGTCGACGGCCCTCGCCGCGCACAACGAGGCCTACGGGCGCGTCCGGGGCCTGATGTCGAGCGACGTCCTCTTCGACGTCTCGAAGGAACCGGCCAAGGTCCGCGACGCCTACGGCCCCACCCAGTTCGGCGAGCAGGCCCTCGTCGCCCGCCGCCTGGTCGAGGCCGGCGTCCCGTTCGTCCGCGTCGCCCGGGCCTGGTGGGACAGCCACGGCGAGAACTTCGAGACCCACCAGGAACTCGTCCCCGAGCTCGACCTCGTCATGTCCACCCTGCTCGACGACCTGGAGCGGCGCGGCCTGCTCGAATCCACGCTGGTCATCACCCTGGCCGAGTTCGGCCGGACCCCCACCATCAACGGGAGCCTCGGCCGCGACCACTTCGCCACCGCCTGGAGCGCCACCCTTTCCGGGGCCGGGATCAAGGGGGGCTCCGTCTTCGGCAAGACCGACCCCAAGGGCCAGGCCGTCGTCGAAGGCGAGGTCGGAGCCGCCGAGCTGTTCGCCACCATCTACCAGGCCCTCGGCATCGACCCCCAGAAAGAATATCTCGTCGGGACCCGCCCCGTCCCCCTCACCGAGCCCGGGACCGAAGCCATCGCCGACGTCCTGGCCTGAGCCGGCGGTCGGCGGTCGGCGGGCCCGGGGCAAGTGGATAGTGGTCAGTGGGTAGTGGTCAGCCAGGAGGCAGAAGAGGCCACCCCGATCTCCGACGCTCCACGCTCCACGACCCACCCCCCACGCTCCACGCTCCACGACCCACCCCCCACGATTCGAGGCGCCCATGCCCGCGAACGCCGATGGTCCCAAGGTGGTTCAGGAGCTGGCCCGGCCGGAGATCGTCTTCGCGATGGCCCGGGTCCCGGGGTCGCGGCGGGTGGTCTTCGGCGGTTCGGATTTCCAGGTCCGCGAGGTCGACCTCGCCAAGGAAAAGCCCGAGCCGAAGGTCCTGGGCGGCCATGAAAGCTACGTCACCGGCCTGGCCTACGCGGAGGGCCGGGCCGTGTCGGGCGGCTATGACGGCAAGCTGATCTGGTGGGACCTGGACGGGGGCTCGCGGGTCCGGGCGATCGAGGCTCATACCAGGTGGGTCCGGCGGGTCGTCGCCAGCCCCGACGGGGCGACGATCGCCAGCGTGGCCGACGACATGGTTTGCCGGCTCTGGGACGCCGACACCGGCGAGAAGCAGGCCGAACTCCGCGGCCACGAGGCCATCACCCCGACCCACTTCTCGTCGATGCTCTACGCCTGCGCCTTCTCGCCCGACGGCCGGTTCCTGGCCACCGGCGACCGGGTGGGGCATCTGGTCGTCTGGGACCTGGCCACCCATCGGGCCGTCGCGACGATGGAGGCGCCGATCCTCTACACCTGGGACGGCACCCAGCGCCGCCGCTCGATCGGCGGGGTCCGGGCCCTCGCCTTCTCGCCCGACGGGGTCCTCCTGGCCGCCGGCGGGATCAGCACCGTCGGCAACGTCGACGGCCTCGAAGCCCCGGCGCGGGTCGAGGTCTTCGAGTGGCGGACCGCGCGGAAAACCCACGAGATCAACGTCGACGGCACCAAGGCGATGTTCGAAAGCTTCCTGTTCCACCCCGACGGCAACCGCCTCCTCGCCGCCGGAGGCGCCAACGACGGCCTGCTCGCGGTTTTCGACCTCAAGGCGAAGGCCCTCGCCGTCCAGCAAAAGGCCCCGATGCACGTCCACGACCTCGCCTTCGGCGATACCCCCGAAGTTTTCTTCGCCGCCGGCCATGGGAAGATTGCCGTCTACGAGTGGAAGGGCTGACAAGTCCGTCGGCCGCGACCCGGTTTTCCGCCCGGGGGTGTTCCGTGCCTCGAATCTTGCCGCTCCTGATCGCCCTCGCGGCGCCGGCCCTGGCGTTCGACGGGCCGCCGTCGCCCCGGGAGCAGCACGAGGCGCTGAGCCGGGAGTATGACGCGGCGGAAGTGGCCTGGGACAAGGCCAACCCGCGCGTCACGCCGGCCGACCCGGCGTGGATCGAGCATTATATCGAGCGGCCGATGTGGTCCTTCGCCCCCCGATTCGTCCAGTTCGCCGAGGCGAACCCCAAGGCGCCGGAGGCCGTGGAGGCGCTGCTCCGGGTCGTCGCGTTCGTCGGCACGGGCCGGGCCTCGGACGCGACCGTTTATCCGCGTCTCCTCCGGGCCCGGGACATCCTCGCGGCCGACCACGCGCTCGACGAGCGAGTCTTGCACGCCTGCCTGTCGGCGCCAATCTCCGGGGCGCCCGGCCTGGAGCCGTATTACCGGGCGGTGATGGCCGCGAGCCGCGATCGCGAGATGGTCGGCCGGGCGTGCATGGCCCTGATCCGCTGCCACGAGGTCAGGGCCGGGATCGCCGCGCGGCCGTACTTCGACCAGCCCGAGGATGATTCCCAGTACGCGGCGTCGACCGCCGTCCTCAACGGCCGGCTCGACCCCAACTTCATCCGGTCCATTCGCGAGACCGACCCCTGGGCCCTGCGCGATGAACGGGAAGCCCTCCTGGCGCGGGTCGTCGCCGAGTTCGCCGACCTTTCCTATCGACCCGCGTGGGTCCCGCTCAAGCCCGGGGCCAAGGCTCGGACGCTGGGCGACGTCGCCGGGCCGAAACTGGACGCTCTCCGCTCCCTCGCCGTCGGCAAGGTCGCGCCCGAGATCGCGGGGACCGACGTCGACGGCCAGCCGATGAAGTTGAGCGACTACCGGGGCAAGGTGGTCGTCCTCGTCTTCTGGGGGACGTGGTGCGGCCCCTGCATGCGGCAGGTTCCCCGCGAAAAGGCATTGGTCGAACGCCTCAAGGGCCGGCCGTTCGCCCTCCTCGGGATCAACAGCGACCGCGACCGCGACGCCCTCAAGGCGTCCCAGGCCGAGCACGGGATCACCTGGCCATCCTGGTGGGACGGGGGCAAGCCGTCCGGGCCGATCGCGACCCGCTGGGCCGTCTTCGCCTGGCCATCGATCATCGTCCTCGACGCCAAGGGGGTTATCCGCCACCGAGGATTGCCCCACCACGTCCCCAAACTCCTCGATGAGGCCGTCGACGCCCTCCTGGCCGAAATTGGGTCGAAGTAGACTCGGCCCCGAACCGATGGTGCCCATGCCCGACCTCCGCGACGCCCGCGCCACGCTCCGCTCGGTGTTCGGCTTCGACGCCTTCCGGCCCGGGCAGGAGCGGGCCATCGCCGCGTTGCTCGAAGGGCGGTCGACGCTGGCCATCTTCCCGACCGGCGGCGGCAAGAGCCTCTGCTATCAGCTCCCCGCGCTGTTGCTCGACGGCCTCACGGTGGTCGTCTCCCCCCTGATCGCATTGATGAAGGACCAGGTCGACGACCTGACCCGCCGGGGCGTGGCCGCCGCCCGGCTCGACTCCAGCCTCGGCCCGGCCGAGACCCGCCAGGTCTACGACGACCTCCGCGCCGGGGTGCTCAAGCTCCTTTACGTCGCCCCCGAGCGGCTGGCGAACGAACGGTTCGTGGCGACGCTCGCCGGACGCCCGATCGCGCTCCTGGCCGTCGACGAGGCCCATTGCATGAGCGAGTGGGGGCACAACTTCCGGCCGGAGTACCTCAAGCTCGGACGCCTGGCGGATCGGCTCCGCGTCGGCCGGGTCCTGGCCCTGACGGCGACGGCCACGCCCGAGGTCGCCGCGTCGATCGCCGAAGGCTTCGGGATCGAAGGCCGCGACGTCGTCGTCGCCAGCTTCCACCGGCCCAACCTCGAACTGCACGCCGTCCCGTGCCGGCCCGAGGAGCGTCGGGGCCTGCTGCTCGACCGGATCGGTGATCGCATCCCCGGCCCGGCCATCGTTTATGTGACGCTCCAGCGGACCGCCGAGGAGCTGGCCCGGCTCCTGTCCGAGCACGGTTTCCCCGCCGAGGCGTACCACGCCGGCCTGGGGGCCGAGGATCGGCCGGCGATCCAGGAGCGGTTCATGGGGTCGGACGCGGGCATCGTGGTGGCGACGATCGCCTTCGGCATGGGGATCGACAAGGCCGACATCCGGACCGTCCTCCATTACAACCTGCCCAAGGGTCCCGAAAGCTACGCCCAGGAGATCGGCCGCGCCGGTCGGGACGGCCGGCCCGCCCGGTGCGAGCTGTTCGCCTGCCCCGAGGACGTGACGATCCTAGAGAACTTCGCCTACGGCGACACCCCGACGCCCGAGGCCGTCGCCTCGCTGGTCGACGCCCTGCTCGGCCGGGGGGACGAGTTCGCCGTCTCGACCCACGACCTGTCGCAGGCCCACGACGTCCGCCCGCTGGTCGTCCAGACCTTGCTGACCTACCTGGAGCTGGAGGGCATCCTGGAAACGACCGGGCCGTTCCACGCCGAGTACAAGTTCCAGTCCGACCGGCCGATCGCCGCCATCGTCGCCGACTTCGACCCGGCCCGCGCCGGGTTCCTGACCCGGGTGTTCGACCGGGCGACGAAGGCGCGGACCTGGTCCACCCTCGACGTCCCCGCCGCCGCCGAGGCGCTGGGCGAGCCCCGGGCCCGGATCGTGGCGGCCCTCGGCTACCTGGAGGAGCGCGGCGACCTGACCGTGCAGGCCACCGGCGCCCGGATGGGCTACCGCCGGCTCCGGTCCGACGTCGACGTCGAGGCCCTCCGCGCCACCCTCGACGCCCGGTTCCGCGACCGCGAAGGGCGCGACGTCGCCCGGGTCCGCCAGATGCTCGACTTCGCCATCGCCCCCGGCTGCCTCACCAACCGCCTGGTCGAGCACTTCGGCGAACTCTTGCCCGGCGGCCGGTGCGGCCACTGCGGCCCCTGCCTCGGCGAGATCCCCGCGCCGCTCCCCCCCGCCCCGGCCGGCAAGCTCGGCAAGGCGGAGCGGGCGCTGGTCGAAGGGCTCCGGGCCGAGGCGAGCAAGGCGCTGGCGACGCCCCGCCAGCTCGCCCGGTTCCTCTGCGGCCTGTCCTCCCCCGCGACCGCCCGCGCCAAGCTGACCCGCGACCCCCGCTTCGGGACCCTGGCCCACGTGCCGTTCGCGGCGGTCTTGAAGCTGACCAGTCGGTAGGGACGCGAAAACACTTTCAGATTTTAGGATTTCAGATTCCGAACTAATCTATTTCTTTTGAAATACGATATTTCAACATCTGAAATTCTCCTCACGATCGTCCGTCACCGGACGTCGCCCAGCTCGACCGTCGCGCCCGGCCTGGCGGGCGGGACGGGGATGGACCGCTCGGTCGAGATTCCGTTCGCCGCCAGGAGGAAGAGCCGGTAGGGTTGGCCGGGGACGAGGCCTTCGACCCGGAAGCGGCCGGCGTCGTCGGTGAGGATTCGGCGGGGCGAATGCTCGATCCCGTAGGAATTGTTGCGCGGCCGGGACGCGAGCCGGGGCTGGAGGACGGCCCGGGGGCGGGGCCTGCCCTCGGCGTCGACCAGGCGGCCGGCGGCGACGGCCCAGGGTTCGAGCTTCACCGCGATCGGGCCGGGCGTGTCGCCCCGGACGTCGACGAGCCCGGCGAGCTGGCGGGCGTCGTGGCGGAAGACCAGGGTCCGGGACGCGACCGGGGCGAGCCGGTTGGTCGCCGCCTGGAGGTTCGGCGCCCGGATCAGGTCGGCCAGCGGGGTGACCCGGGGCGGCCGGAGGGCGCGGACGGTGAACTCGGCCCCCGGGCCGGGGAGGTACCAGAACGGGATCGGGAAGAGGCCGTTGATGGTCGAGCCGACCAGCGGCTTCCCCTCGGGGTCGAGCACCGTGCCGAGCAGCCGACGGGCGGGCGTGATGGCGAAGTCGAGGGGGGGCGGGTCGCCGCCTTCGGGGAGGTCGACGAGCTTCCGGGCGGTGCCCAGATTGTAAGTGTAGGGGACGAAGCCGCCCCGGTTGATGCCCGACTCGTTCTCGTCCTCGCTCGGGTATTCCTGCGAGGCGACGCCGACCACGACCAGTCCTTTGCCGGGCAAGGCGGGGACGCGGAAGGCGCCGTCGGGGCCGACCCAAGTCTGGAACGAGCCGTCGCCGTTGGTCTGGATCTCGCCGAGGTGGGGGGCCTCGGCCAGGCGCGGGTTGGCGGCGGCGACGTGGTAGGAGACGGACCCTTCGAGCGGCCGGCCGGTGACCTTGTCCATGATCCGGCCCCGGAGCCAGACGCCCCGCTTCAAGGCGACCTCGACCGCCACCGGGGCCAGGCCGGGGGGGTCGCCGATGGTGAGCACCGTCGGGAAATAGGGCCGGTCGGCCGGGGGTAGGACATAAACCACGTTGCCCGCCCCCCGGGGCATCCCGACGAGCCGGAACCGGCCCCGGGCGTCGGTGGTCGCCCGGACGAACCGGGAGTTGGCGACGTCGAGGTCGGCCAGCTTGTAGCTCTCGATCGAGGCCCCGGCGACGGGCTCGCCGGTGTCCTTGTCGACGACCACGCCCTCGATCGGCCGGGTGGGCGAGGCCACGTAGTCGGCGGGCGCGGCGTGATAGACCTCGAAATACGGGTCGTTGGGGCGGAAGAAGTGGTGCAAGCGGATCGACTCGCCGCGCCGGGTCATCGCGTGGGCCGGGATCGTCCGGATCGTCGGCCCCTCGATCGTCAGCGAGACGACGCGCTCGCGGCCAACGCCGTCGATCCGGAACCGCCCGTCGGGGCCGGTGGTCGCCCCGGCGATCGGCCCGGCGACCGGGTCGTTCCGCAACTCCTTCTTCAGGAATCGATATTTCAACTCGTAGAGGGTCTCTCGATCGCCCCGGCCCGCCTCGACCCACGGCGCGAGGCTGCCGCCGCTCGGGGCCTGGACGTTGTCGACCCGGACGGAAACCCCGGCGATCGGCCGGCCTTCGAGGTCGAGGACCCGGCCGGCGACTGGCACGTCGTCGGGGGCCAGGCGGACGGCCAGGTCGCGGCCGAAGTCGGGCTCGTCGGAGTCCGAGACGCCGGGGCCGAACCCTTCGGCCGTCGCCACGACCACGGCGTTGCGCCAGGGGTCGACGGCCCGGGCGTTGAACTCGGACTTCGGGACCGCGAATTGGAACCGGCCGTCCGGCCCCGACGTCGCCCGCGACCGGAGGGCCGGCGGGTAGGTGATCGAGGGCGTCATGGAAATCCGGAGGTAATCGAGGTAGACCCGGGCCCCGGCGACGAGCCGGCCGCGCGGGTCGAGCACGCGGCCGGCATAGCCCACCTCGCCGTCGGGGTCGGCCGGCGGGGCCGGGGGGACGACCTCGGATCTCGCCGGCGGGGCGGCGGGGGCCGGCGGCGGGCCCGGCGGTTCCGGGGCGGCGGGGACCGGGAGGGCGAGGCCGAGGGCCAGGCCGCCCGCCGCGACCAGGCCCACCGCCAGGGCGACACCCGCGCGGAGCCGAGCCAGGGCCAGCGACCGGGCCAGGGCCGCGACGCTTGCCGAGCATCCGCCCGGGACGGTCGCGGCGCGGGTCGCGGCTTCGAGCCAGGCCGGGGGGACCGAGGGCGTCGCCATCGGCAAGACGGCGAGGCTCGACGGCTCCACCCCCCGGCGGGCGAGGCGGGACCGGAGCAAGGCCCGGCCCCGGGCCAGGCGACCGCGGACGGCCCCCTCGGTCCAGCCGAGGCGGTGGGCGGCCTCGGGGCGGCTCAGCCCTTCGAGGTCGCAGAGGACCAGGGGGCGGCGGAGCGGATCGGGCAGGCGGTCGACCTCGGCGTGGAGGGCCGGGCCGAAGTCGTCGCCCGGGGGCCCGTCGGGAACTCGGAGGGCGGCGAGGGCGCCGGCTCGTTGCTCGCGGTCGCGGCGGCGGGCGGCGTCGCCGTTGCCCTGGACGGCCACCCGGTGGGCGACCCGGTGGAGCCAGCCGCCCAGGGCGTCACCCCCTCGGATCGAGCCGGCCCGGCGGGCGAGGATCAGGAACGTCGCCTGGAAGGCGTCCTCGGCGTCGCCCGGGTCGCGGAGGACGCCCCGGGCCGTGGCCAGGACCATCGGCCCGTGCCTCGCCACCAGGACCTCGAAGGCCGGGCCATCTCCCCGGGCCCGGAACCGCTCCAGGAGCTCGCCGTCGGCCAGGGGGTCGGCCCGGCCCTCGTCGAATAACCGATGGACCTGCCGGATCGCGGCCCCGAGTGTTCCGCTGCTCGCCATCGCCCGCCCTCCCGTCTCGTCAATGCCGTGCGAAGTCTCGCCCTTCGGGAGACAAGAGGGGCGGGCGGCCCGAAGCCGATCAACTTTCCGGGGGCGGGCCCGGCCCGGCCCGCTACGACCGCGAGCCGAAATAGAAGCCGACGATCGCCGCCAGGAACTGGTCCGGCGGGATGTGGAGGCCGATCAAACTCTTGAGGAACGCGGCGGCGGCGTTGTCGGCGACGTAGGACGGGACGACGACCTCGAGCGCCGGGTTGAGGACCAGGAACGCCAGGCCCGCCGCCGCCAGGATCGACACCAGGGCCCGGGCGTCCTCGACGATCCGGGGCGACCGGTGCCCACGGGCCGCCCACCAGTCGGCCAGGGAGTGCAGGGCCACCCCGAGGAGGAACCCGCCGACCAGCAGCAAGGTCATCACCCCCGGGTTGGCCTCGGGGGCGGCCAGGCTCCCGCGTCGATGGAGGACCACCGCCACCGCCAGGCTCCCGCCGATCAAGACCAGCCGGACGCTCCCCCTCGGCAAGAACAGCGGCGGGGGGCCGGGCACCGCCCCCGGCTCGACCCGGCGCCGGCTGGCGAAGTAGTGCCCCATGACGATGAACAAGAGGTCGCGGAGCGAGGCCGGGACCTCGCGCGTCGGGTCCAGCAACAGCAAGGCCCACGCCGTCGCGAAGATCAGGATCGCCAGCAGCGCCCGGATGCTCCCCGCCGGGAGGCCCAGGGCATGGAGCTTCCGCCAACCCACGGACGGGGCCAACACCGGTGTCTCGGTGGCCATGATTTCACCCTCGGGAGGAAAGTCGAGTCGTCCCCCCGGCTATTCGCCCCCCCCCGGCCGATCTTGCGGGGGTCGTGGAGCGTGGAGCGTGGAGCGTGGAGCGTGGAGCGTGGAGCGTGGAGAAGGCTAACTTGTGGCACCCGGCGATTCCTGGTGGACCGCGAGATCCAGAAAGCGGGCCGCTGTCCCTCGATCTTCACGCTCCACGATCCACGCTCCACGATCTTCAAAGCCGGGGGGCGGGCGGCTTGACCGGGGCGTCGAAGGAGTTGATGCCCTTGGCCTTCATCTTGCGCTTGTAGACCTTGTCGCCGGCGGTGACGAACAGGGTGTCGAGGTCGGGGCCTCCGAAGCAAAGGTTGGAGGCCCGGCCGTTGGGGGTCGGGAGGATGAGGTTGACCTTGCCGGCCTGGTCGCACACCTGGACGCCCATCCGGGTGGCGACGTAGAGGAGGCCTTTGCCGTCGACCTTCATCCCGTCGGCGCCGCTGTCGTCGGCGGTGTCGGGGACGTGGAGGTGGTAGAACTTCTGCTTGTGGGCGAACGACCCGTCGGGCTGGACCTGGTAGCTGTAGACCCAGTGGCTCCGCATGTCGGTGACGTAGGCGAGCGACTGGTCGGGCGACAGGGTCACGCCGTTGGCGAAGCCGAGGCCGATGTCGACCACCTTCTTCTCCCCGCCGTCCTTGGTGAGGGACCAGACCCGGCTCCGGTCGGTCCCGGGGGCGTTGGGATTGGTGGCGAAGATCCTGCCGTCGTGGCCGACCACGAGGTCGTTGCCGGCGATGTCGTCGGCGATGACCTTGGGATTGGTCCCGTCGGCGTCATACACCATGATCTGCCGGGTCTCGGTCGCGATGGCGAACAACCGGCCGTCGGGCCCGAACGCCAGGCCGTTGGCCTTCTTCGTGCCGGTGAGGAACGGGCTGACCTCGCCGCCGAGGCTGATCTTGTAGGCCTTGCTCTCGGGGATGTCGGTGAAGAACACCTCCCCCTTGGCGTTGGCGATCGGCCCCTCGGTGAACTTGTATCCTTCGCCGACGAGCTGGAATTCTTCGCCGGGCAGGGTCAGCTCGCGGAACTGCGGCGACCCGGCGCCCGCCTTGATCGGCGCGGGATGATCCTTCCAGAGCCAGCGCATCGCGTCGGGGAAGACCTGGCCGGCCTGGCGGCCGTCGTGGCCCCCCTCGCCCCAGGCGTGGTCGACCTCGTAGCCGGCGAACTTCAGCGCCCGCTCCATCTCCTGGTTGGCCATCCACCAGTCGCCGCCGGCGGAGTTCAAGTCGGCGGAGCCGTCCTGGAGGAAGACCCGGAGCGGCTTGGGCTCGACCTTGCGGATCAGGGTCGGATAGACGTTCGCCCCCCGGAGCCCGACATACGTCCCGATCGTCGAGAACACCCGGCGGAAGGCGTCGGGCCGCTCCCAGGCGGCGGTGAAGGCGGCCGCGGCGCCGCTGGACGAGCCGCCGATGGAGCGGTCGTTGCCGTCCTTCGAAAGCTTGATCGCCCGGCCGTCGGCCGTCGTCTTCTTCTCGACGTCGGGGAGCAATTCGTCGAGGATGAACCGGGCGTAGTCGCCGCCGAGGCTGTCGTACTCGTAGCTCCGGTTGGCGCGGTCGAGCGCCCCTTCCCGGATCGCCTTGACCCGACCCGGCTGGACGAACACGCCGATCAGGACGGGGATCTCCTTCTTCGCGATCAACTCATCGAAGACGGCCGGGGCGTTGTTCTGGATGCCGTCCTGGTTGACGTGGACGCACGCCGGCTTGCTCGGGTCGTACTGCCGGGGCACGTAGACCCAGTAGTCGCGGGTCGTCCCGGGGAAGACCTTGCCGTCGGCGAAGGGGTACCTCGTCACCTCCCCCTTGGGGACGGCCGGGGCGGGGTCCTGTTTCGCGACGGCCGCGACGGCGTCCGCCACGGGCTTGATCTCGCGGACCCAGATGTTCCGGTAGCGGACGGGGTTGCCGTGGTCCTGGAAGGCGAGCGGTCCCCTGGGGCCGTGGGGGGTGTACCTGGCCACGGCCCGGTAGGTCATCGGGCCGAGGAGTTCGACGTGGTCCTGGACCAAGACGCCGTTGTGGAGCGCGGTGACGTAGGCGGGCGTCTCGACGGTCCCGTCGGCCTTGAATCGGGGGGCGGTGAAGGTGATGTCATAGGTTTGCCACTCGCCGGGCTTCCGCGAGGCGTTGGCCATCGGCGGATGCTGGCCGTAGACGGCCGAGGCCTGGCCGTCGGCGTAGGTGACGTTGTCGAAGCTGTCGAGGACCTGGATCTCGTACCGGCCCATGATCAGGACGCCGCTGTTGCCCCGGCCCTGGTCGCGCCCCTTGGGCGGGTTGGGGGCGGACCATTCGACGTGGATCTGGCAATCGCCGAACTCGTCCTTGCTGGCGATCGTGCCGCCGTTGGGGGTCCCGCCCGGCGGGACGACCATGGCGCCGTCCTCGACCTTCCAGCCGGGCTCCTTGCCGTTGACCTGCCACTTCGACAGGTCCTTGCCGTCGAAGAGGACGACGGCGTCGGACGGGGGGTCGCCGGGGTTGGCGCCCGGGGTGACGATGGGCGGCCGGGGGCGGTCGCCGTCGTGGACGTGCCACTTGCCGCCGGGGAGCATCGGCGTGTCCTGGAAGCCGACCTTGGGCTTGTCGCCCGGCTGCTGCCAGGCCAGGGCGACCAGGGACAGGGAGGCGAACGCCGCGGCGGTCGCCAGGAGCGTGATGGGTCGTCGGAGGGTCATCGGCGATGATCCGGTGTGGGCCAATGGTGTCGATGCCTGGGGCCAACGGCCGGTCGGCCGGGCGAACCCCAGTGTAGCGACTCCGGCGCGGCGCGCCACTCACCGGCCGGCCGGCCCCGGGTCATTTCCGGATCTCGCGGATGACGTCGGTCGGGCGACGGTCGACCTCGTCGCGGCGGGGCCCTTCCCCATCAAGGGGCGACCCCGAGCTGATCGAGCATGAAGGCGGCGACGAACGCCTGTTCCTTCAGGGCGTCGAACCGGCCCGAGGAGCCGCCGTGGCCGCCCGCCATGTTGATCTTGAACAGGAGCGGGTTGGCGTCGGTCTTGAGGGTCCGGAGCTTGGCCACGTACTTGGCCGGCTCCCAGTACATCACCTGGCTGTCGTTGAGCGAGGTCCGGACCAGCATGGCCGGATACGCCTTGCGGGCCAAGTTCGTGTACGGGCAATAGGTTTTCATGTACTCGTACTGATCCTTGACGTGGGGGTTGCCCCACTCCAGGTATTCCTGGACCGTCAACGGCAGCGAGGCGTCGAGCATCGTGTTGATGACGTCGACGAACGGGACGTCGAGCACCGCCACCCGCGCCAGGTCGGGCCGGAGGTTGACCACGGCGCCGATCAAGAGCCCGCCGACGCTGCCCCCCCGGATCGCCAGGCGTTCATGCGAGGTGTACTTGCGGGCGACCAGGGCGTCGGCCACGGCGATGAAGTCGGTGAAGGTGGTCCGCTTGGCCATCATCTTGCCCGCGTCGTGCCAGGGCTCGCCCAATTCGCCGCCGCCGCGGATGTGCGCCGTGGCGTGGATCACCCCGCGGTCGAGCAGGCTGAGCCGGTCCGACGCGAAGCCGTCGGGCATCGCCATCCCGTAGGAGCCGTAGCCGTGGAGCAACAGCGGGCTCGAACCGTCGAGCGGGACGCCCTTCTTGTAGACCAGGCTCACCGGGATCGGGGTGCCGTCGGGGGCCGGGGCGTGGGTCCACTCGACCGCGTACCGCGACGGGTCGTAGCCGCCGAGGACCTCGGTCCGCTTGCGGAGCTTGAGGGCCCCGGCGCCGGGGTCATACCGGATCTCGATGGGTTGGGTCCGGGTCACGGTCCGGTCGCCGAGGTTGAAGGTGATCTCGGTCTTGCGGTCGACCGTCACCACCGGAGACTTCATGTCGTAGTCGTAGACCGACGGGGGCGTCACGGGCGAGTGGTAGCGGAGCCGGAAGGTGGCGGTGTCGAACTCGGGGTTGCTGTCGCCGACGACGGTGTAGGCCGGCTCGGGCAGGGCGATCCGGTGCGAGACGCCCCGAGCCAGGTCGAGCACCCGGAGATGCGGGAGGCCCCCTTCCCGCTCGGTAAGGACGGCATGGTCGCGGAACACGTCGAAGTCGGCGACGTTGACCTCGGGCCGGTGCGGGATCAGCTCCTTCCACCGAGGGGGGGACGGGTCGTCGACCGGCGCGGTGACGACCTTGAAGTTCTTGGCCTCGCGGTTGGTCCGGAGGTAGAACAGCCCGGCCCGGTGGTCGACGTCGTATTCGTGGCCGGCCTGCCGGGGGATCAGGACCCGGAGGGGGTCGCCCGGGCGGTCCGACGGCAGGGCCCGGACCTCGGAGGTGTCCGACGACTTCGAGGCGAAGAACAGGAACGCCTTGTCGCGCGACCGCGAGGCGGAGAGGCGGAACAGCTCGTCGCGCTCCTCGAAGACGACCGGGTCGTCCCCGGTGGTGCCGACGGCGTGGCGGTGGAGGCGAAACGGCCGCTTGGCGGCGTCCTCGGCCACGTAGAACAAGGTCTTGCCGTCGGCCGCCCAGGTCGGCGAATTGACCTTCTCGACCCGGTCGGGCAAGAGCTGGCCGGTCCGCAAATCCTTGATCCGCAGGGTATAGAGCCGGAACCCGGTCACGTCGGTCGAGTAGGCGAGCAAATTCCCGTCGTCGCTGACGGCGAAGGTCCCGACGGAGAAGAACTTCTCCCCCCGGGCCAGCTCGTTGCCGTCAAGGACGACTTCCTCGGGGGCGTCGAGGTCGCCCCGCTTCCGGGCGTAAATCGGGTACTGCTGGCCCTGCTCGGTCCGGGTGTAATAGAGGAAGGCGCCGAGGCGATACGGGACGTCGAGGTCGGCTTCCTTGATCCGAGCCCTCATCTCGCGATAGAGCGCATCAGCGGCGGGTTCGAGAGGGCGGGTGACGGCGGCGGTGTAGGCGTTCTCGGCGTCGAGGTGGGCGATGACGGCCGGGTCGCGCTTCTCGCGGAGCCAGAAATAGTCGTCGACCCGGCTGTCGCCGTGGATCGCCGTGGCCTTGGGGACCTTCTTGGCCTCGGGCGGCGGGGCCGCCTTGGGGTCGATCGGCCCGGTCGAGGCGGCGGCGATCCACAGGAGCGAGGCGAGCAAAGTCGAGGTCATCGAGCGGTCCCCGGGGCGTGATCGGGCGGCGAATCCGGATCATACCGCGCCCGGCGCCGGCCGCAACCGCCCCGGGCCGGAGGACGGTCTTCGAAAACGAAGAAGGGCCCGCGTCGGCGGGCCCTCCGTGGTCGATCCGAGGGTCGGTCGTCCGGGACGATCAATAGCGGCCGCCGCCACCGCCGCCGCCGTAGCCGCCGCCGCCACCGCTCCGGCCGCCACTACCGCCGCCGTAGCCGCCGCCGCCGCCGCTCCGGCCACCACCGCCGCCGCCGTAGCCGCCGCCGCCGCTCCGGCCGCCGCCGCCGCCACCGCCACCGCCGCGATCTTCGCGGGGCTTGGCCTCGTTGACCGTCAGGCGACGGCCGTCGTGCTCATGGTCGTGCAGCGCCTGGATGGCCGCCTGGGCCTCGGCGTCCGAGCCCATCTCGACGAAGCCGAATCCCTTGGACCGATTCGTGTCGCGGTCGACGATGATTTGCGCGCTTTGCACGGTGCCGAACTCGGAGAACAGGGCTTCGAGGTCGGACTCGTTGACGCCGTAGGTCAGGTTGCCCACATACAGTTTCTTGGCCACGATCGAACTCCCGGACGAAAAGCGAAACGACCCGCGGGGGACTTTCCGGGTCGAGGAGAAAGGGGCTTCAGGTGAAGCCCATCGGGCAGGAAAGGCGAAGTGCGGGAGCAAGGACCGGGTCCAGGGAACCAGCGGTGCTACCCGGTCGTCAGACCGTCCAGATCAAGACTACCAGACCTCGAAAAAATCCACAATCATTCATTTCCCAAAATCCGTCGATTCGACCCCGGGGCGGGCGCGACTCCCCGATCAGGGCTCGACCCGGATCACCTTGCCGAAGACCCGGTCTTGCGACGTCCAGCCGTTGGTCCCGCCGCGATTGTTGCCGATCAGGAATTCGAGGGTGATGGTCCCGTCTCCCTTGACGTGCGACCGGATGCCCTTGACCAGGTGGGTGTAGTAGTTGCCGTGGACCTTGCAGAAGACCGCGTCGCCCGCCTCGATCCGGGAATGGTCGGCGATGGGCTCGCACGTGATCAGCTCGCGATGCCCGATCCGGCCCCGCATCGAGTTGCCCGACTCGCGGTACTGGACCGTCTCGCCGGCCCGGAGCCGGGCTATCCGGATTTCCCGACTCATGGCCCCGTCCAACCCTCCCGACGACCCGGGCTCGGGGAGCCTGGCGGCCGGCCATCCTCGCGACCGGGCCAGTCCCGGAAGCGAACCCGCCCGGCCTGGCCCCGTTGCGGGGGGCGGGCCGGGCGGCTTGGTTCCATCGAGTTGCGCCAGGAGGAATCGAACCTCCGACCTCCAGGTTATGAGCCTGGCGAGCTAACCGCTGCTCCATGGCGCAACGGAATAGTACGGCACCCGGGCCGGGGAGTCAACCCGAGATCGCTCGGAATTCGCGAACGGTCCGCCGGCCGGCTCGCCTACAATGGTCCGGGGCCGACCCAGGGGCCGGGGCACGACGAGCGGAGGGCGATCGATGGCGAGCAGGGGCGGCGTGGGCGTGGGCGACCTCGCCCCGGACTTCACCTTGATGGCGGCGGACGGGCGGGCGGTGAGCCTGGCGGATTTCCGGGGGCGGGCCGAGGTCGTCCTGTTCTTCTATCCCAAGGACGACTCGCCGGCCTGCACGGCCCAGGCGTGCTCGTTCCGCGACGGCCACGAGGCGTTCCGCGAGGCCGGGGCCGAGGTGATCGGCGTGAGCGCCGACCCGGCCGAGGCGCACCGGGCGTTCGCGGCCAGGCACCGGCTCCCGTACCTGTTGCTGACCGACGCCGACGGGGCGCTCCGGAAGCTCTACGGCGTCCCGAAGACCCTGGGGCTGATCCCCGGCCGGGTGACGTACCTGATCGACCGCCGGGGGGTCGTCCGCCACGTCTTCGCCTCGCAGCTCCGGGTGGCCCGGCACGTCGCCGAGGCGCTCCGGGTCCTGGCCGAACTCCGCGAAGGCGAGGCGGTCGCGCCCGGCTGACCCCTCGCTTCTTCTTCTCCAAGAGTCCCGATCGGGGAGGACCGACGATGGCGATCCAACACCCATCCGCGACGATCCGGCGGTTCCCGATGGTCTTGATCGCGGTCGCGGTCGCGGCCCTGGCCGCGGCCGGGCAGCCAAGTTCCGGGGAGCCGCCGGGGCCACCGACACCCCGGGGCGATGCCGGACCCGCGCCGGACGTCCCGCGCTTGCGGGCGCTCGCTCATGGCGAGCAGATCTTGGGCGTGGCCTTCTCGCCCGACGGCAAGACCCTGGCCAGCGCCGGCAACGGCTCCGGGGCCAGGCTCAAGCTCTGGGATACCGGGACCGGCGCGTTGACCAGGACGCTCGAAGGGCCCTGGATCGGCTGGCGGTCGGCCGCCTTCTCGCCCGACGGCAAGATCCTGGTTGCCGGGGGGGGGACCAAGAAAGCCGGCGGCGCGGACTTCTTGCGGGCCTTCGACGCCGCCACCGGCGCGACGCTCTGGAGCGGGACCAAGGAGGAAGCGTTCGGCGAGCCCTTCGCCGTCGCCTTCGCCCCCGACGGCAAGACCCTGGCCGTCGGCGGCCGGACCTGGCGCGGCGGGTTCGGGGCGAAACAGGGCATCCTCCAGATCCGCGACGCCCGGACCGGCGTGATCGTCCGAAAGGTCGACGACCTCGAACTCGACGACATCTGGGGGATCGCCTATTCGCCCGACGGCAAGACCCTGGCCGTCGCCGAGAACACCTCGGCCCGGGCCACGGTGATCGACACCGCGACCTGGACGGAGGCGGCCCGGTTCTCGACCTGGCGGGCGACCTCGGTCGCCATCTCGCCCGACGGCGCGACCCTGGCCGTCGGCCAGATGAAGGACTTCACCCCCGATGGCAAGCCCCAGCACGGGGGCCAGGTGTCGCTGTTCGACCTGGCCGCGAAGGCCAGGGTCCGCGACCTCGCGGCCCAGCCCGAGCTGGTGCTTGCCGTCGACTTCGCCCCCGATGGCCGGGCCCTGGCGACCGGCGGGTACGACAAGACCGCCCGCGTGCACGACGCGGCGACGGGGCACCTGCTCCGGCTCCGGATGTTCCCGGACTGGGTCCACTCCGTGGCCTTCTCGCCCGACGGCAAGGCCCTGGCCCTCGGCTCCAGGCCCGACGCCTTCCTCTGGGACTGGCGGGCCGACGACCCGCCGGACCCCGGGGCGGCGGGGATCACCCCTCCCTGACGGTCGTTCCGCCCCGGGCCCGGACCCGGCGGCGGACCAGCTCGGTGGCGACGCCATAGGCCGCGTGGACGGCGAGCGTCGCCGCGCGCGCCCGGGCCGGGGCCGGCGTCGAGGGCCCGGAAAGGCCGAGGGCGGGCACGGAAGCGTCGTCGGCGAAGATCGCGTGCAAGGTCCCGAACGGGAGGCCGAGGCCCGCCGAGGCGAACGGCAGGTACTCGACCAGGACGCCGTAAAGACCGCCCAGGGCGAGCCCGAAGGCCAGGTGGAACGCCCGGCCCGCGGTGGCCTCGTGACCCCGGGGCAGGTCGCGGCCGAGCAGCCCAAGCGAGGCGGCCCGCGCCCCCCGGATGGTCGAGGGGTCGGGTTCGGCGGCGAACGACCCGCCGGCGGCGTCGCCCGCCACGTCATCGAGGCCGGGGCGGGGGCCGTCGCCGGTGGCCCTCGCCAGGACCCCCTGGAGCGCGACCATCGCCAGGCCGCCGGCCAGTCCGCCGGCCAGGCCGGACGCCAGGCCCTTCCACAAGTCGGGGCCGGCGAGGGATCGGTGATTCGAGGGCATGGGAGCGGGGCCTTCCAGCCGGGGCCGGGCGGGGCCTCAGGGTCGCGGGCGGATGCCTTCGACCAGGCAAAGCCGGTGCCGACGCCGGGGCTCCTCGCCCGTTTCAAGCCCGGGCGAACCGCCGCTGATATTCCCGCTCGGACGCGACGTCGCGGGGGCTGGCCAGGCGGTCGAGGAAGACCAGGCCGTGGAGGTGGTCGTCCTCGTGCTGGAACACGCGGGCGACGAAGTCCGCGAACTCGCGCTCGACCTCGGCGCCGTCGAGGGTCCGGTAGCGGGCCACGATCCGGCGGTGGCGGGGGACGAGCCCTCGGAGGCCGGGGATGCTCAGGCAGCCTTCCCAGCCGGAGACCAACTCGGCCGAGCGGTCGACGATCTCGGGATTGACGACGACCTCGGGCTCCATGCTCGGGGCGTCGGGATAGCGAGGGTTGGGCCGCGAGGCGACGAGGAAGAGGCTGACCCCCTCGTAGACCTGGGGGGCGGCGATCCCCACGCCGTCGGCGTCGCGGAGCGTGGCCAGCATGTCGAGGGCCAAGGCCCGGATCTCGGCCGATGCCGGCAACGGCACGGGGGTCGCCGGGGTCCGCAAGACCGGATGGCCGAGCCGCGCGATCTGCCGGAGCATGGGCATCGGTCGGTCCTCCTCGATTCGACGGGTCGGTCCGGTCGGTCGTGCCAGGTTGGCGGGCCCTGTCCGACCCGGTTAGAGTAGCGCGAAAGAGCTTCCCGACGCCCTCTCCACGCGAGCCCGCCCATGCTCCGACCCGCCGACCCGGCCGATACACCCGCCTTGGTTGCCCTGGCGGACGCCACGGGGATCTTCCGACCGGACGAAGCCGAGGCCCTGCTGCGGGGGGTGTTGGAGGACCTCCACGCCGGCCGCCTGGGGGACGGCCACCTGGCCCAGGTCTGGGCCGACGACCCGGCCGGGCCGCCGGCCGGGTGGGTGTACTTCGCTCCGGCCGCCCTGGCCGACGGGGTCTGGGACCTCTGGTGGATCGGGGTCGCCCCGGCTCGCCAGGGGCAGGGGATCGGCGGCGAGTTGCTCCGATTCGTCGAGGCCCACGTCCGGGCGGCCGGCGGCCGGCTCCTGCTCATCGAGACGAGTTCCCTGCCGGCGTTGGAGCCGACACAACGGTTTTACGTCAAGCATGGGTACACCGAATGCGGCCGGGTCCCGGACTTTTACGCCGATGGGGACGACAAGGTGATTTACGCCAAGCGGATGGCCGGCCGGGTCGGCGGAGAGGGGTGAGCCAACCCCCGGGCTCGCGCCCCCGGCGACCCTTCAAGGCCCGAGGCGGACCTCGCGGGTTTCCCCCTCGACGAGCTTGACCCGGGCCGAGGTCGGCGCCAGGCCCGGGGCGGTGGCGGTCAGCTCGACCTCCTCGTCGGGCAGGACCGAATAAATCAGGGTGGCGCCGGCCCCGATCGGCGTGGGCGTGGGGTCCTGGAACAGGACGCCGAGGGCGATCATCTCGGGCTCGCGGACGTAGCGGGCCTCGATCTTGAGACCGTCGGGGGGCTTCGAGCCGGGCGGGCCGAAGCGGGGCTTGAGGATCGTCGTGGCGTAGCGGCGGAACTGGATCTCGGGGAGCCCGGCGTCGACCCGGCCCAGGCGATAGGCGGGGCCGAACAGTTCGGGGCCGTCGGGGCGGAGGCGGAACCGCTGGACCATGAAGGAAAGTTCAAGGGTCGCGTCGGTCAGGCCCTTCGGGATCGGCCGGGTGTAGGAGTTGGGGACCTCCGCGGCGGCCCAGGAAAGTGGGTTGGCCCACTCGACGCCCTCGATTTTCCCCCGGACCGAGAACAGGGGGATGAACGAGAACGCTTCCAGGAGGGCCCGGCCGGCCCGCTCGTTGTCGGTCAACTCCTCACCCTTGCCGGGTTTGTCGTCCTCGGGCTTCGGCTGGGGCTTGGTGGTGGTGAGCCTGGCGGTGAACAGGACCTGCTCGGCGGGGCGGAAGTCGACGTCGGTCGCGGGCTGGCCGTCCCGCTTGAGTTCGACGGTCCGGGCGATGTAGACGCCGGGGGCGTCCTTCAGGGCGATCACGGTGCTCTTGCCGTCCTCGTCCTTGAAGATGTCGCCCACCTGGACGAGATACTTGCCCGGGGCGAGGTCCGAGGTTTCGTAGTGACCATTCTCGTTGGTCTCGTAAGACGTGATCGACATCGGGGGCGGGGCCGTGGCGAGGCGCGCGGTCAGGCTGATGTAATGGATCGGCTTGCCAGCGGCGTCGACGATCCGGCCAGCGATCCTGGCCCCTCGCGAGAGGCGGACGTCGCCCAGGTCGGTCTGATCGGCCCGGAAGTCGAACAGGTTCTCGGCCACCCTGGCCGCGCGGAACTCGGCCTTGAACCCGGTCTTGGCCGGCACGTTGAACCGGAAGCGGCCGTCGGCGTCGGTCTCGGGAAAGTCGGAGTCGCGCGGGTAGTCGTCGAGGTTCGTCATGTCGTACCGCTTGTAGATCGTGACCCCGGGGAGCGGTTGCCCATCGGGGCCGAGGAGGCGGCCGAAGACCTCGCGAGCCGGGACGAGCTTAACAGCCCGGAACTCGGGGAAGCGGTCGGAGACCCCGCGCTCGACGATCTCGCGGGTGTTGGCCGTGTCCCAGTAGTTCAGGTAGCCCGGGCGGTGGATCGTGACGCGGACGGAGAGTTGCCGCTTGGGGGCGGGGTCGGGCAGGTATCTCTCGGCGACGAGGACGGTGAACCGGCCGTCGGCGTCGGTCCGGGTCTCGGCCCGGTCGAAGGTCCCGTGTTCGTCCTGCCCCTCCTCGTCCTTGCTGGCCTCGACCTGGAAGTTCACGGCGGCGTCGGCCACCGGCCGGCCGGTCTCCTTGTCGACGGCCCGGCAGGCGATGGCCCGCTTCGCCCTCCCGGCGTCGGAAGGCTGGGCGATCGGCACGCCTTCGGGGGTCGTGAGGGTGACCGGCACGGCGTCCTTGGTCGCGAAGCGAGCCGTCCGCTCGCCCGGGACGAGGGTCAGCTCGACCACGGCCTTCTGGCCTTCCTCGGTGAGCTGGAAGCCCCGGGTCATCAGGTTCTTGAAGCCGTCGGCCCGGACCCAGACGGAGGCCGCGCGGCCGGGCAGGAGCCCCCGATCGATCCGGTACACGCCCGGGGCGACCCGATCCGGGTACGGCCCGCCGTCGCCGCCGTCTTTCCTGGGGAACATGACGCTGACTTCCGGCTCCGCGGGCAGTTCGCCGGCCGCGACCTTGAGGCGGATCTCCAGCGAGCCCGACCGGAACCGTTGCGCCACGATGTCGGGGCGGTCGGCGTCGACCTTGGCGAGCCGGATGCTCCCGAAGCTGACCCGGGCCGAGCCGGGGAACCAGGCCCACATGACGCTGTCCCAGTCGGCGTCGACGGTGAGGTCCTTGAGCCCGAGCGGGACGAGGGCGGTGAAGGCGTCGGGCCGGCCGTCCACCGGGACGAACACGCCCGACCAGGCCGCCTTGCCGAGCTTGCCCCGGGCGGTGTACCCCCGACCCGCGACGGTGGGCATGCCGATCCCGTCGACGAACCGGGCGGTGAAGGTGACGTGCGGCACCGCCTTCAGCTCGACCTCCGGCGGCTTCCCGTCGGCGCGGACGACGACCTCGCGGACCAGGAACGTGCCGGGGAGGGGCCGGGGTTGGAGGACGATCCGCTTGCCCTCGGCGACTTCGATCTCGGGCAAGGGGCAAAGGTCGTATTCGCCCGACGCCTTCAAGGGGGGCATCGCGAACCGGCCGTCGGCGTCGGTCGTCGTCCGCCGGACGACGTCCCACATCGGGAAGTCCTTGTTGACCTCGGCGATCCCCACCGTGACCCCCGGCAGCGGCTTCCCGTCGGCGTCGAGGACCCGGCCGACGACCGAGGCGACGGCCTCGTCATCGGCCCTCGCGCCTCCGGCCGGGACCAAGGCCACGGCGGCGATCAGCAACGCGAACCTTCGGCCCATCGTCCCGTCTCCTCGCGGATGCCGGCCCCCGGCGTCGAACTTCGAGGCATCCCGATATATAGGGCGGGGCCCCGGTCCCGCAAGCCTTTCGCCGAGAACTCGCGGTGATTGATCGCCGGCGGGTCACGGCTGCTTGGGGACGACCTCGCGTTCGAGCCCTTCGAGGAGGCCGCGGACGGTGTCGCGGCCGGGCTTGCCGGGCTTGTCGCCGCCGGGGGTGGGGCCGGTGACGCGGTCGAGGAGGCCGCCGACTTCGGCTTGGAGGCCCCGGCCGACCATGCCCCGGGCGGCCTCGCGGAGGGCGACCCGGAAGGCCTGGCGGTCGACGACCGGCTTGGCCAGGGTCCCGCCGATCGGGACCGTGACGTTGGTCCCGGCGACGAGCTTGCCGACGGTCGGGTCTCGGCCGATCATCCCGGCGGTCAGGGGGATCGAGGCCCGGGCGTCGAGGGTCCGGTCGAAGCCGACGGAGCCGTCGAAGGCGAGCTTCGAGCCGCCCGGGAGCGGGATCGACAGGCCCGACTGGCGGACCCGGCCGTCGGCGACCTGGAGTTGCAACGGCTCCGAGATCGTCAGGCTCGGCGCCGGCTGGCCGGTCAGGCCGAACACCTGCGCGGCGAGCGGCCCGGGCCGGAACCGGACGTCCTGGAAGACGATCGAGCCGTCGAGCCGGGCCGGGCCCTTGGCGGTGATCGGCAAGGCCGCGCCCCTGTCGGGGATGGCGACGCTGACCTTGCCGTTGACCTCGGTGGCCCGCGCCAGGATCGGGGCGACGTAGGCGAGCAGGGCGTCGGAGACGGCGTCGTTGATCGCCGCGCCGTCGACCCTCGAGGCGTTGAGCCGGAGCCAGACGCCGCCGGCGTCGTCGAGCGCCAGGTCCCCCTGGATCAGGGCCGGGCCGCCGTTGACGGTGGTGGCGATCGGGTCGAACCGCGCGAAGCCGCCGCCGAAGTGGAGCATCACCGCCGCCGGCCCGATCACCACGCCCTTGGCCTCGGCCGAGGCGAGGTCGAGGCCGACCTCGCCGGAAAGCTGGGCGAGGATCGCCGGGGTCGACTCGCCCGCCAGGGGGCCGCCGAAGCGAAACGGGCGGAAGGTGGCCTGGAACCGGGCGTCGGGGCCGATCGACTTCGCGACCAGCGGGCCGATCACGTCCCAACGAGGGGCGATGGTCCCCTTGATCCCGGCCAGGCGGCGGCCGTGGACCTCGGCGACGCCCCCCTCGACGACCACCCGCCCCTGGGCGACGTCCAGGTCGAGCGTGGCCAGGTCGATCCGGTCCAGGTCGGGCCGGTACGACCCCCGGGCCACCAGGGCCGCCGGCTGGCCGCCGAAGTCGGTCAGGTTGAGCTTGGCGTCGACGTCGAGCCGGCCGGCGGCCGACCGCGACCCCGCCAGGTTCGCCGCCCACGCCCCCGCCAGCCCCTTGGGCGTCGACCCCGACCAGGCGGCGGCCAGGCGGTCGAGCGCGGCGAGGTCGCCGGCCAGGCCGCCAGCGACCCCGATCGGGGCGCCGGGGCGTCCCAGGCCGGTGACGGTCAGGCCTTCGGGGCCGAGGCCGATGGCCCCCGGATTGGCGTTGGGGAAGCCGGCGAGCGTCGCCAGGCCGGCGTCGAGGTCGACCCGCCCCCGGACCGCCAGGGCGACCGAGCACGAGGCGTCGACGGCGGCGAGCCCGACCCGGAATCGTTCGAGGTCGAACGCCCGGCCGCCGTTCCAGCGGAGCGCGACCCGGGCTTCGGCCCGGCCCGGGATCGGCGAGGCGACGTCGGCCGCCACCAGCGCGGCCACGGCCACGGCCCCGGCGGCGGCGTTGGCGGCGACGTCGACCTGGACGTCGTCGGCCTTGAGGTCGAACCGGGCCGCGGTCCAGTCGGTCGGCAGGCCGTCGGCGGCCGAGGGGCCGGACACCGAGGCGTCGAGCCGGGCGAGGTCGCGGCGGATCGGGGCCGCCGCGACCCCCTTGATGTCGAGGTCGCGGCCGTCGGCGATCAGTCGGCCGTGGAAGATCCCTTCCTTCCGGCGGTAGTCGGCCGCCAGCCGGACGTGGCCGGCGAGGTCGAAGCCGGCGAGGTCGAGGACCTCGCCGAGCTGGGCCCGGAACTCGGAGAGGTCGACCGTCCCCTTGATGACGACGCCGGCGTCGAGGTTGCCGACGCCGGTGATGTCGACGCCGGCGGCCTTGAGTTCGGCCTTCTCGACGGCGATCCGCGAGCCGGTCCGGGTGACCGAGGCCGTCAGGGTCGGCGTGTCGCGGACGACCACATCGCGGCCGTTCTCGCGGGCCGCGAGGTCGGCGATCGTCGCCACCAGATCGGCCCGCTCGGAGCCGGCCCGGGTCGCGAGGTCGACGCGGACGGTGGCCGTCCCCCGCTCGATCGTCAGGCCGTCGCGGAGCCGGAGCGCGTGGGGGAGCATCCGCCCGAGGGCGGCCAGGTCGACCTGTCCCCGGAGCTGCCCCGGCGACCCTTCCGGGGTCGGATAGGCCCCGACGGCCCGGAGCTTGGCGACGGGGCTGGTCAGCTCCAGGCGGCGGACGTCCCAGCCGGCGGCCGTCTGGGCGACGTCGCAGCCCAGGTTCACCCGGTCGAGGACCAGGCGGTCGCCCCGCAAGGCCGGGCCGTCGGCCTCGAAGCCGACCAGCGCCGAGTCGCTCCGGGCCGACCAGAGCCCCCGGGTTCGCGCGGCGTCGAGGTTGCCGATGAGCCGGCCCCGGCCCAACGCCCCGCGCCCCCGGAAGTGCAGCGGCCAGTTCTTGCCGTGAATCCCCAGGGCCATGTCGCCCCGCGAGCCGGCCGGCGCCCGGTGGTCGACCAGGGCGTGGAGCTTGAGCGATCGCTCGCCGTCGGCCAGCAGCGCGTCGATCTCCAAAGGCTTGGCGGGGACGACCTTGATCGTCCCGTCGAGCTGGCCCGCCACCAGGGGCTCGGCCAGCTCGGGGCTCACGGCCCGGAGCGAGCAGCCTTCGAGGACCACCAGGGCGGCCGTGTTCGGGTCGCCGCCGGGGGCCTCGGGCCGGGCCGGGTCGCTCGGCCGGAGCGCCGAGGCCAGGGCGTCGAGCAGGTCGATCGTGCCGTCGACCCGCCGCTCGACGTCGACCTCGGCCCCGACCACCGTGATCTTCCCGTAATCGGGCCGCGAGGCCAGGAGCCGGAGGATTCCCCCGTCGAGCCGGACCTGGCGGACGGCCAGGACTTGCTTCCCCCTGGGATCGGCCAGCCGGATGCCGTCGACCTCGATCGGGCCGAGCCAAGACAGCGACAGGCTCCCCACCGCGACCGACCCGGGGGCGAGCCGGGCGTTGATCCGCCCGACCAGCCAATAGCGGGCCGAAGTCGTGCTCAGGAGCCGGGGCAAGACGAGGACGAACACGAAGGCCAGGCAGGCCAGGGCGACGAAGGCCATGAGGAAACGTCGCCGCTTCCTCGGCCCGGATGCGGGGTCCGGCGTTGGGGCCATGACGGTCGGGCTCCTTCCTGAGGTGGGAGGGATCGGCGGGCCGGATGGGGGCCGCGCCGGGGCCCGATCCGCCGGGCGATCGTCCCCTCAACCTGAAGTATTCGAACGCCGGGGCGCATCGCCGTCACCGATCCTCGGCCCCCGGCGACCGCGCCGCCCGCGCGACCGGACCCGCCCGGGGAATCGGGGGCCGAATCCCCCGTGGTGGCGCCGGCGCCTCGCCCTCGAATATCGACCGATCGCCGTCGGGGCGAGGAATGCGTCGGCCGTGCCGGTTTCGTCAAGTTTTCCGGGTCAACCGCCGATGACGACGGGGGCGAATCACGGGAATCGGGCGGATGGGCCGGATGTCATGGATGCTCGGGGTCGACGACTTCTGATCCGCGTCGGGGTGCTGGCCGGGTGCCTGGCGGCGGGCGGCTGCGTGGGCCCGGTGGCCGTCCGGTCGACCCGCCTGAAATACAACGAATCGATGCGGGTGACGAACGACCAGCAGCTCTTGATGAACCTGGTCCGGCTCCGCTACGCCGACTCGCCCATCTTCATCGACCTGCCCAACATCACCAGCCAGTTCGAGCTGGCCGGCGGCGGGAGCGACCCCGGGCCCAGCGGGTCGCAGACCAACTTCGGGATCGTCGGGCTGCTGGGCCGGGATTCGCCCACCCTCAGCTACCACCCCCGCGAGGGGCGCGAGATCGCCAAGGCGCTGCTGAACCCGCTGTCGGCCGACCTGTACAGCGTGGTGTCCGCCGGGGCGAGGATCGAGCAACTCCTCTGGATGACCCTCAACGACATCAACGACGTCCAGAACGCCGTCCGAGCCACGACCCTGGTCCCGCGCGTCCCCGACGACAACGCGGTCTTCCGCCGCGGCATCCAGCTCCTCGCCGACATCGACGACCGCGGCGGCGCCGAGATCGGCTTCTCGACCAACGAGGACGCCACCGCCGCCTCCGACTCGATCCCCACCTCCCAGGTCGGCGGCGGCGACCTCCTGGCCGCGGCCAAGGACGGCTACGTCTACCGGGCCCGCGGCGACGGCCGGATGACCGTCTCCAAGCGGCAACGGCAGCTCACCCTCAAGATCCGCCGCCCGTTCACCCAGTCCCCCGAGATGAAGGAGATGGCGGAGATCTTCCACCTCACGCCGGGCCTGAGCCGCTACAAGATCGATTCCGAGCTGGAGCCCGGCGCCGAGAGCAGCTCGCCCCTGGGCGTGGTCGCCGGCGACACGATCTACCTCAACCTCCGGTCGATCCTCCAGATCATGACCTTCCTGTCCAAGGGGGTGTGCGTCCCCGAGGAGCACGCCCGCGACGGGATCGCCCCGATGACCCCCGGCCCCGACGGCCGCCCGTTCAACTGGACGACCGTGACCGCCGGCAACTTCTTCGTCGCCTCGCGGAAGCACCGCCCGCGCGACGCCGAGGTCGCCGTCCACTACCGGGGCTACTGGTTCTTCATCCCCCGCCAGGACGTCGACTCCCGCTCGGTCCTGGCCATCCTCGAGATCCTCTTCGCCCTCCAGGAATCCGGCGAAACCACCGGCGGCCCGGTCCTCACCCTCCCCGCCGGCCGCTGACGGAAGATCCGGGAGGGGAAGTGGCTCCAGGCAGTAGGCACGTTTCAGGGCAGAGCCTCGATGGTGACTCGACCGCTGGCGCGAACTTGGATGGTCAATTCGAAACCTTCGAGCAGCGACATGCCGATCAGCGGCACCGCATTCACGGCCCTCGCGGTCGGCCGTCACGACACCGGTGATCATCGGAGGCCCGGTCGGGGGCGAGTACCAACGCGGCGAGCATATCGCGTGCCGATCCGCCTCAGCCACGTTTGCGCGTCGGGGACACGCGAAAGCAGTCGGTCCGACGCCGCCAATTCATTCGTGTCGACTTCATAAGCACCCGTCTCGATATCAATCGCGACATATTTCCCCTCGTTCCCCGGCTCGATCGAGGTTCGAAGGTCGCGCTCGTAGATGGCGTCGCCGCGCCGCGCGAACTCATCCTTGCCATAGCGGGGCTGAATCGTCGCCATCGGAAATCTCCCCATCTTCTTCGACCGGGCGCCATTCGCGCCGCGTCGGCGATCCTCAGCTTATCAGGCCGGATGCCGGCGATGCCAGGCGTGGACGGGAAGGCCACCGGCCCCCCAAGACCGAGGCTGCCTTTGGGGATCGAAGGGATCTTGGAGAAAGTGTCAGGAACCGATGGAGCTTTGATCCGACCCCGGGACCGGCACCGGGCCCGGGGCAATGCGGCCCGTCGCGATTTCGGCGACGATTCCGGGATGATCCTCCGGCCTCGGCCCTCTCTGAGGTGGTGAGACGGGAGGCGTCCGGGGAGTCGACGACCAATGAGAAGCGCGACATCGGGGGCGACGGTGGGGCAACTCCGCGACCTGTTCGGGGCGGGCGCGACCGCGGGCGTGGACGACGGGCGGCTCCTGGCCCGCTACGCCGACAGCGGGGACAACCCGGCCTTCGCGGCCCTGGTCGCCCGCCACGGCCCGATGGTCCTGGCCACGGCCCGGGCCGTCCTCAAGCACGAGCACGACGTCGAGGACGCCTTCCAGGCGACGTTCCTGGTCCTCGCCCGCAAGGCCGGCTCGATCCGGGGGGCCGACGCGCTGGGCGGCTGGCTCCACCGGGTCGCCCACCGGGCGGCGGTCGAGGCCAGCCTCGCCGCCCGTCGTCGCCGCGATCGGGAGCGCGACCTCGCGACGATCCCGCCCCGCCCCGGGCTCCCCGCCGGGCCCGACTTCGACGTCAAGGCGATCCTCCACGAGGAGATCGACCGCCTCCCCGAGTCCCGCCGGCTCCCGGTCGTCCTCCGCGACCTGGAGGGCCTGACCTACGAGGAGGCCGCCCGCCGGCTCCGATGGACCGTGCCGACCCTCCGGAGCCGCCTGGCCAAGGCCCGCCATCGCCTCCGGGCCCGCCTCACCGGCCGAGGGGTGGACGCCGCCGCCCTGCCCCTCCTCGCCGCCCGGGCGGCGGTCCCCGAAGCCCTGGCCCGATCGGCGACCTCGGCGGGCGCGGTGGCCCTGACTCGTCACCTCTTGAGGGGGATGCTCATGACCCAGATCAAGACGGCCGCGACGCTCGCCCTGGCGGCCCTGGCCCTGGCGACGGCCGGCCTCGTCGCCCTCGCCCGGGTCGGTCGCGACGAGACCAGGCCCACGCCAACCCCCGTCGCGACGCCCCGCGACGCCCCGCCGCCCTCGCCGAAGCCGGGGGAGATGATCGAGGTCCGGGGGCGCGTCGTCGCCCCCGACGGCAAGCCGGTCGCCGGGGCGACCGTGACCCCGGGCTATCACGACAAGGAGATCCGGCCCGTCCCCGAGGCCACCAGCGGCCCCGACGGCGCGTTCCTGATCCGGATGGCCTGGTCGCCGAGGCAGGCCGGCCAGGTCGACCCGGGCCGGTTCCCCTGGCTCGTCGCCTCGGCCCCGGGCTTTGGGCCGGGCCACGCGGCGGGCGTCCTCCGGCCCGAGAACGTGGGGCCCATCCCGATCCGGCTGGTCGAGGAGGGGCCGCCGATCGAAGGGCGGATCGTCGACCTCGAAGGCCGGCCCGTCGCCGGGGCCCGGGTCCGATCCGACAACCTCTACGGCCCCACCGGCGGCGACCTCGGCCCCTGGCTCGCCCGGGGCACCGGCCGGGGCGGGCATGGCCCGTTCGACGGCCTGAAATACCTGCCCTGGTCCCGGGAAACCCGGACCGACGCCGCCGGCCGGTTCCGCCTCGGGGGCATCGGCCGCGACCGGGTGGCCCGGATGGTGATCTCGGGGCCGACCATCGCCACCGAGGACATCTATGCCCGGAACCGGCCCGGGCCCGACATCACCCATCCCGTCCACGAGGTCGTCTCCCCCCGGACGATCACCTTCCACGGCGCCCGCTTCGACCACGCCGCGGCCCCGACGCGCCCGGTCCGGGGCGTGGCCCGCGACGCCGACACCGGCCGGCCGATCGCCGGCCTGGTGATCCAGGGGGCCGTCTTCGACCCCCGGTCCAACGTCCCCGACTCCGAGATCGAGGCCACCACCGACGCCGGGGGGCGGTACGAGCTGGCCGGCCTGCCCGGGGCGGCGGCCTACCGGATCGTCCTCCGCTCCCCCCGGGGCGCCCGCGGCCTCCCTTACCCCAACGCGAACCTCCGGGCGCCGGCCGAGGCGCCGGGCCTGGGCCCGGTCACCTTCGACTTCGCCCTGAAGCGGGGCGTCGTCGTCCGGGGCCGGGTGACCGACCGGAGGACGGGCCGGCCGGTCCCGGGCCACGTCAACGCCTTCCTCTTCCCGGACAATCCCCACCTCGGCGCCTTCCCCGGGTTCGCCGAAGGCCAGTTGGCCTACGCCTACCTCGACGCCGACGGCCGGTACGAGATCGTCGCCCCGCCGGGCCGGGCGATCATCGCCTGCCGATCCGACATGGCCCGGTACCGGACCGCCGTCGGCTCCGAGTCGATCGAGGGGCCCCGGGTCCGGGATCGCCGGACCTTCGCGACCGTCCCCCGCGAGTGTTACGACGTGAACTACCACATTCTGGCCGCCGTCGACCTCGACCCCAAGGCCGGGTCGGCGACCGTGGACCTCCAGGTCGAACCGGGCCGGACCCTGGAGCTGAACGTCCTCGACCCCGAAGGCCGGCCGCTCGCCGGGACCGTGTCCGAGGGGACCGCCGCGATGTTCCCCGACGACTCGACCCGCCAGGACTCGCCCACCTTCGAGGTCCGGTCGCTCCTCCCCGGCCAGTGGCGGCGGGTGACCGTGAGGCACCGGGGGCGGAAGCTCGCCGGCTCGATCTTCCTCCGGGGGGACGAGGCCGGCCCGCTCACGCTCAAGCTCCAGCCCTGGGCCGAGCTGACCGGCCGCGTCCTCGACGACGAGGGCAAGCCCCGCGCCGGGCTCCGGCTGGGCCACGCCTCGGCCGACGGGCCGGACAAGGTCGCCGAGGTCGGCGTCCTGCCCGGCGCCACCTCGCGGGAGGGCGCGGCGGTCGGCCCGGACGGCCGGTTCCACGCCGACGGCCTGGTCCCCGGCCTCCGGTACGGGGCCTCGGCCCTCGAAGGGGGCGAGATCACCGTCGGCGACCTGTTCCTCGGCGTGACCCTCGCCCCCGGCGAGGCCAGGGATCTCGGCGACCTGAAGGTCACGCCCCTCAAGCCGCCCGTCCCTCGGTAATCCGGCCGGGTTGATCGGTTCGTCAAGTTGAGGCATTCCCGATTTCCAGGATCTCAGATCCCAGACATCCCAGGGGGCGAGCCGTGGCCTTTTGAAATCCGAGATCCTTGCAATCGGGAATGGCCTCACCGCCCCAAAGCGAGGGACCGATTTGCCCTGATCGGCCCCGGCCGGGCCTCGCCCCGGGTCGTCCGGTCGGTTATACCGGAGGGGACCACGACCCGGCGCCCTCGCCCGCCGGGGTCCGAGCCATCCCCGGAGCCGAGCGTCGCATGAAGGGTTTCCTCGCCGTCGTCGTCGTCGCGACCGGGCTGGTGGGCGTCTCGTGGGTCGGGGCCCAGGACCCCCCGGCGCCCGCCGTCGCCGTCGCGGCCAGGAAGGCGGAGGCCCGGTCGCCGGCCCCGTTCCCGTCGGGCTACTCGGACCACGCCGCCCTGTCGAGGGCCCTGGATCAACTGGCCAAGGACCACCCGGGCGCCGTCCGGGTCGAGTCGCTGGCGAAGACCCGGGAAGGCCGCGACGTCTGGCTGGCCACGGTCGGCCGAGTCGTCGAGAAGGGGGCCGCCGCCGCGAAGCCCGCCCTGCTCGTGGTCGCCAACCTGGAGGCCGACCATGTCGTCGGCTCGCACGTCGCGCTCGGCCTGGTCGCCCGGCTGGCCGAGGGGGACGGCAAGGACCCGGCGGTGACCAAGATCCTCGACGATCGGACGGTCTACGTCGTCCCCCGGCTCAACCCCGACGGCGCCGAGCGGCTGTTCCAGGGGTCGCCCCGGGTCGACTTCCGGGCCAACCTCACGCCGATCGACCGCGACCGCGACGGCAAGTTCAACGAGGACGGCCCCAACGACCTCGACGGCGACGGCTTCGCCCTGGCCATGCGGACCAAGGACGCCCGGGCCACCCTCGTCCCCGACGCCAAGGACGCCCGGATTCTCCGGAAGGCCGACCCGATCAAGGGGGAGCGCCCGGTCTACTCCGAAGCCACCGAAGGGGTCGACGACGACGGCGACGGCCTGATCGACGAGGACCCCGTCGGCGGCGTCAACCTCAACCGGAACTGGCCCCAGGGGTGGACCGAGCACAACCCCGAGGCCGGCGTCTCCCCCGCCAGCGAGCCCGAGGTCAACGCCCTGATCCGGTTCGCCTTCGCCCACCCCGAGATCGCCGCCGTCTGGACCTTCGGCCTCAACGACAACCTCAAGGGGACCCCGACCGGGCCCGACGCCCCCCTCGTCGCCGAGGTCGTCCGCGCCTTCAACGCCGCCAACACCCCCAAGGCCGACCCCGCCCGGAAGGCCGAGGCCCCCAAGGACGAGCCCAAGCCCGAGGCCCCCAAGGACGAGCCCGCCAAGAAGGCCGAACCCCCCGCCCCGCCCGCCGAAGCCCCCCGGGCCAAGGCCCAGGCCAAGGCCCAGGGCAAAGGGATGAGGGGCGGCGGCGGCCCGGGAGGCGGCGGCGGCGGCGGGCCCGCGACGCCCCCGCCGGCGGCGAGCGCGCCGACCCCCGGGATCGAGGGGACGACCGACGGTTCGATGAGCGAGTGGGCGTCTCAGCAGTTCGGCGTCCTCGGCCTGGCGTCCCGGCCCTGGCCCCGGCCCGAGGCCATGCCCGGCCAGCCCGCCCTCGCCGCGGCCGACGGCGACGCCCGCTGGCTCGAATGGAACGACAAGGTCGTGGGCGGCTCGGCCTTCGTCCCGTTCCACGAGGTCGACCACCCCAAGCTCGGCAAGGTCGAGGTCGGCGGCTGGAAGCCCGGCGTCCGCCTCAACCCGCCGATCGAGGCGGTCGACCCGATCGTCGACCGCCACTTCGCCTTCCTCAAGGACCTGGCCGGCCGCCTGCCGGCCCTGGCCATCAAGGAAACCAAGGTCGAGCCCAAGGGCGGCGGGATCTTCGAGGTCACGGCCACGATCGAGAACACCGGCTATCTGCCGACCGCCCTGGCCCAGGGGGTCGCCACCCGCAAGGCCCCGCCCGTGCTCGTCCGCCTCGGCCTCGGCGACGCCAGGCTGTTATCCGGCCGGGCCCTGAACCGGGTCGACGCCCTGGCCGGCTCCGGCGGGACCCGCGAGTTCCGCTGGCTCGTCCTCGCCCCCGGCGGCAAGAAGGGGACCCTGAACCTCGACGTCACCTGCGCCAAGGCGGGATCGGCCCGGAAAGAGATCGCGTTGTTGCCGGGGGTGGAGTGATCGACCCGGGGGATTGGTGGGCCTCGTTTCACTCGACCCACCGTCCCTATTAGCAATGATCAAGCTTGGATAGCCTTGGGGGATCGAGCGACCATGACTCGTCAGCGACTCGGCCTGTTCCTCCTTTTCGTCCTGGCCCCGGCGACGGGTGCTCGGGCCGCCGACCCGTTGTATCCCCGGCCCAAGGTCCCGATGGCCTTCAACCGGCTCTACGATTACCCCGAGCTGGAAGCCGCGCTCAAGGCGCTGGTCGCCGGCCACCCCGGCTTGCTCACCCTGGCGAGCAACGGCAAGTCGGTCGAAGGGCGCGACCTCTGGTGCGTCACGATCAACAACCCGAAGACGGGCAAGGACCGCGACAAACCGGCCATGTATGTGGATGGCAACATCCACGGCAACGAGGCCCAGGCGGCCGAGGCGTGCCTGTACACCATCTGGTACCTGGCCGAGAATCACGGGCGGGTCGACGCCATCACCAGGCTCGTCGACGAGCGGGCGTTCTACGTCGTTCCCACCGTCAACCCCGACGGCCGGGCCTGGTGGTTCACCGGGCCGAACACGACGAACAGCTCGCGGAGCGGCAAATCCCCCCGCGACGACGACCGCGACGGCCTCCTCGACGAGGACGGCTACGACGACCTCGACGGCGACGGCCAGATCACCCTGATGCGCAAGAAGGACCCCAACGGCCGGTTCAAGGTCTCGCCCGACGACCCCCGCCTCCTCGTCCCGGTCAAGCCCGGCGAGAAGGGGGAATATGAGATGCTCGGCCTCGAAGGGGTCGACAACGACGGCGACGGCCTCGTCAACGAGGACCCGCCCGGCGGCTACGACATGAACCGGAACTGGCCGGCCGACTGGCAGCCCGACCCGATCCAGCCCGGCGCGGGGGACTTCCCCCTCTCCTGGCCCGAAACCCGGGCCACGGCCGACTTCCTGCTCTCTCACCCCAACATCGCCGGCGTCCAGGCGTTCCACAACGCCGGCGGGATGATCCTGCGAGGGCCCGGCCACCCCGCCCGCCAGGCCGCCTACCCGGCCGGCGACGACGCCGTCGCCGAGGAGATCGGCCGCGTCGGCGCGAAGATGCTCCCGTTCTACCGGAACTTCGTGATCCACCGCGACCTGTACTCGGTCCACGGCGGGTTCGTCGGCTGGACTTATGAGCACCTGGGAATCTTCTCGTTCACCAACGAACTCTGGAACGCCGACCAGTTGCTCGGGACCCCCCCGGCCCCCGCGGCCCCCAACGACCAGGCCTTGGCCCGCGCCGTGGGGGCCGATCGCCAGGAGGACCAGCTTTTCGCCGTGGATAAACTCCTCTTCGGCGCGACCTTCAGGCCGTGGAAGCCGGCCAAGCACCCGGTCTATGGCGACATCGAGATCGGCGGCTTCGTCAAGGAATCCCAGCGCGTCCCGCCGACGTTCATGATCGAGGAGCTGTGCCACCGGAACGCCGCCTTCGTCCTCTACCACGCCGACCAGATGCCCCGCCTGGAGATCACCGAGGCCGCCGTCGAGCCCCTCGGCCCCGACCTGTCCACCGTCACCGCGACGGTCCGGAACACCCGGTCGATCCCCAGCGTCGCCCACCAGGCCGCCGCCCACGCCATCGGCCTGCCCGACGTCTTGAGCCTGGAAGGCCCCGGCCTCGCCGTCGTCGCCGGCGGCCGGCTCCTCGACCAGTACACCGGCGAGGTCGAGGCCGTCGAGCGCGACCCGGCCCACCTCCGGCTCGCTGGCGGGGTCCCCGGCCTCGGGACCGTCCGCGTCCGCTGGTTCGTCCGGGGCAAGGGGGAGATGACGGTCAAGCACGCCTCGCGGAAGGGCGGCACGATCGTCAAGGCCGGCACGATCCGATAGGGGCAAGTCGGCCGGCCGCCCAGTCGATCGCGTTGCGGAGGAGGCGGTTGAAGGCGGGGCTGGCGAAGTCGTCGGGGTGGCCGAGCGAGGTGTAGAACGCCCGGTTGCCCGAGGCCGGGGCGTTCACCCAGGCGACGGGCTCGGCGGGCCGGCCGGGGATCGAGCCGACGAGCAGGGGCGTGGTCGTCCCGGCCAGCGGGCCGACCTTGTAGAGCGACCCGTGCCCGACCAGGCCGGCGAGGTCGACCCCGGCCAGGATCGGGTGGGCCGAGACGCCCGGGGCCTCGGCCAGCGTCGCCGCCGGGCCGGCGCCGTGGTGCCCTTGGTAGTGGCCGCCCCAGACCTCGGCGTCGAACCCCGGCCAGGCCTCGCGACCCGGCGCGACCACCGCCCCCGCCCGGGCGGCGAAGGCGTGATTCGCCGTCCGGAGGCCGACGATCGGCCGGCCCGAGGCCACGAACCGGCGGATCGCCCCGAGCTGGTCCCCCGGCAAGGCCCGGCGCCGGACGCTGACCACCGCGACGTCGGCCCGGTCCAAGATGCCGACGCCCGGGAGGTCGCCGGCCCCCCCTTCGGGGGACAGGACATAGGTGACGAAGTAGTCCGGATTCAGGGACGCCGAGGCGAAGGCCGGGAGCGTGGCGTCGGTCCGGTACTCGTCCTCGGAGATCAGGAGGGCCACATGCGGGCGCCTGTCGTCCTTGAAGCGAAACGGCGATCCGCCGAGGAACTGGTCGCTGGTGATCGACGGGGCGACGAACTTCTCGACGTGCTCGATGATGAGGTCGGTGCCCGCGAAGTGGCTCACGTAGGGCGACGCCTTGGGGTTGTACATGGTGTCGGTCATGTCGCGCATCAGGGCCACGGTCTTGCCGTACCGGGCCATCTGGCGGAGGCCGAACGGGCGGCCGAGGACGCACATGTTCAGGTGCACGCCCATCAGGATCACGTTCTTGACCCCGCGATCTTCGAGGATGCTCCAGATCTCCTCGCCGCCGTCGCTGATATAGTCCCGGGGCTCGATCGCCAGCGCGGCGAGCTGCGACTTCCACGGGGACTTGGGGTTCAAGCCCTTGGCGGCCAGTTCCTCGGCCCATTTCGTGTGCTCGGCCGGGTCGTCGTCCTCGCCGCCGTCGGACTGGTCGATCGGGTAGGTCCCTTTTTCCTCGTTGGGGATCTTCCGGCACCACTGGGCGATGTCGCGGGGCGGGGCTTTCGCCCGGGGGGTCGCGGTCGCGTGCTTGCGGGCGGGGTGGTCGGCATAGGCGTCCATGCACGAGCTGGGGGCGTGGATGATGACGACCCCGCGGTCGCGGGCCGCCTTGAGCACGCGGTCCATCGTCGGGGCCATCTCGCCGGCCCGGCGGACGGCGTTGAGGCAGTGATGCGAATCCCACATGTCGCAGACGATGATGGCGGTTTCCCTCGGGGCCCAGCTCGCGGGCGTCTCGACCACCCGGTACTTGCCGTCGGCCTCGACCCGCGAGCGGAGCCGGAGGTCGAGCCGGTCGGGCCCGTCGAGGCCCCGGGCCGCCGGCGCGGGGCCGACGAGCACGGCCAAGGCGGCGAGGGCCGCCAGGGTCCGGGTCCGCCGGCGATCGGGAATGGCCTGGTCTTGCCGCATGATGCACCTCGCGAGGTTTCCAGGGGTTCGAGCCGGCGCCGCCCGGTGGACAGGGGCCGGGAAACCTCGATAATACGACGGCGAGGCCCCACAATCCACGATCGCGCGCCCGATATCCGCCGAGGCTCCGAGGGTCGAACCATGCCGATGCTTGCCCGTTCGCGATCGTCACCGTCGAGCCCGGCCCTTTTCCTGATCGGCCTGGCCTTGACGCTGCTGGCCTGGCCCTCGACCGCCCGGCCCCAGGCCGATGAGCCCGGCCGGATCTTCGACCGCGACAACCTGATCGCCTGGTGCATCGTGCCGTTCGACTCGAAGCATCGGGGCCCCGAGGATCGGGCGGCGATGCTCCAGCGGCTCGGGTTCAAGCACTTCGCCTACGACTGGCGGGCCGAGCACATCCCCACGTTTGATGCCGAGGTCGAGGCCCTGAAGCGGCGCGGGGTCGCCCTCGACGCCTTCTGGGTCGCCCCCGGCGTCCTGAACCGCGAGTCGCGGCGGGTCCTGGAGGTCCTCAAGCGGCACGACGTCAAGGCCCGGCTCTGGGTCCTCCTCGACCTCGGCCCCGACCGCGTCGCCGGCGCCGAGCAGGCGCGGCGGGTCGAGGCGGCGGCGGGCAGCCTCAAGCCCCTGGCCGACGAGGCCGCCAAGGTCGGCTGCTCGCTGGCCCTGTACAACCACGGCGGCTGGTTCGGCGAGCCGGAAAACCAGGTCGCCATCATCGACCGCCTCAAGGACCAGGGCGTCGGCAACGTCGGGATCGTCTACAACCTGCACCACGGCCACGCCCAGACGCCCCGCCTGGCCGAGCTCCTCAAGCGGATGATGCCCCACCTCCGGGCCGTGAACCTCAACGGGATGGACCCCGGGCCCGACCCCGGGCCCCGGAAGATCCTCCCGCTCGGGCAAGGTTCGCTCGACCTCGACCTGTTGCGGACCATCCGCGACTCGGGCTATCGGGGGCCGATCGGCATCCTCGGCCACACGGCCGACGACGCCGAGGCCCGGCTCCTCGACAACCTCGACGGCCTCGATTGGCTCCGGCCCCAGCTCGACGGCCACGCCCCCGGCCCCCGGCCGACGCCCCGGACCCCCGTTTCCCCGCCGCCCCCGGGCGCCCCCAAGGCCGAGGTCGCCCCGCCCGGCGACCCGGCGGCCGTCGCCGCCCTCCTGGCCGAGGCCCGGGCCTCGGGCGACCCCCGGCGCGGGGCCGCCGTCTTCGCCTCGACCCGGTCGGCCTGCCTGTCCTGCCACAAGGTCGCCGGCCAAGGAGGAGTCATCGGCCCCGACCTGTCCGCCGCCGGCGCCTGCCTCAAGCCCGAGGAGGTCGTCGAGTCGATCCTCTGGCCCCGGCTCAAGGTCAAGGACGGTTACGACGCCGTCGCCGTGGCGACCACGGACGGCACCGTCCGCCAGGGGTACAAGCAGCGCGAGTCGGCCGACGAGGTCATCCTCCGCGATCCGGCCACCGGCGACCTGTCGCGCATCCCCAAAGCCCAGGTCGAGGCCGTCCGCGAGGTCGGTTCCCTGATGCCCGAAGGACTGCTCGCGGCGATGACCCCGGCCGAGCGCCGCGACCTCGTCCGGTTCCTCATCGACCTCGGCCGCCCCGGCGCCGCGCCCGCGGGAACCCTGCTCCACCCCCACTCGCCGGCCGATTTCGCCTACGACCGGAAGCCGCTCGACCCGACTCGCTGGCCGGGCTGGCAGCTCCCGGTCAACCGCGAGCGGCTGTACGACTTCTACGCCAAGGAGGCCGAGTTCTTCCGAGGCCGGCCCGAGACGCCCCCCCTGCTCCCGCCGTTCCCCGGGCTCGACGGCGGCGTCCGGGGCCACTGGGGGAACCAGGACGAGACCACCTGGGTCGACGCCCGATGGAACCGGACCGCCCTGGGCTCGGTCCTGTCCGGCGTGTTCCGGGGGGGCGGCGTCACCGTCCTCAAGGGGGTCTGCGTCCGCCTCGGCGACCGGGGCGAGCTGGCCGCCTGCTTCAACCCCGAGACCCTCCGCTACGAGGCCGTCTGGTCCGGCGGATTCGTCAAGTTCGCCCCCAAGCGGCACGGCTTCCTCGACGGCCTGCTCCTCGACGGGACCCCCCTGCCCGCCCCGCCCGGCCCGAAGCCCGACCGGCCGTTCGCCTACCACGGGTTCTATCGCCACGGCGACCGGGTGGTCTTCGCCTACCGCCTGGGCGACGTCGAGATGCTCGACGCCCCCTGGGTCGAGGATGGGCGGTTCACCCGGACCGTCGCCCCGGCGGCCGACCATCCGCTGGCCCACCTGACGAAAGGCGGCCCGGCGAAGTGGCCGGAAGTCCTCCGGACGCGGGGGACGCTCGGCCAAGCCGGACCTTACGCGATCGACAAGGTCGAGCCGCCGTTCCGGAATCCCTGGGACGCCCTCTTGTTCTTCGGCGGGCTCGACTTCCTGCCCGACGGCTCGGCCCTCCTCTGCACGATGCAGGGGGACGTCTGGCGCGTCGAGGGGCTGGACGCGACCCTGGACAACGTCCGCTGGCGGCGGTTCGCGTCGGGCCTCCATCAGCCCCTCGGCCTGGTCGTGGCCGAGGGGCAGGTTTACGTTTTGGGGCGCGACCAGATCACCCGGCTTCGCGACCTCGACGGCGACGGCGAGGCCGACTTCCACGAATGTTTCAGCAACGCTTATCTGACCTCGACCGCCGGCCATGACTTCATCTGCGGCCTGGAGCGCGACGCCGCCGGCCGGTTCACCACGGCCTCGGGCAACCAGGGGATTCTCCGGATCGCCGCCGACGGCCGGTCCGTCGAGACCCTGGCCACCGGCTTCCGGAACCCCGACGGCCTCGGCCTCGGCCTCGACGGGACGATCACCGTCCCCAGCTCGGAGGGGGAATGGAACCCCGCCTCGAGCGTCTCCGAGATCCGCCCCGGCGGCCATTACGGGTCGGGCGGGCCCAAGGGGGGCCAGGCCCCCGACCTCCCCCTGGTCTACCTCCCGCGCGGGCTCGACAACTCCAGCGGGGGCCAGGTGTTCGCCGCCTCCGACCGATTCGGGCCGCTCGGCAACCAGTGGATTCACCTCTCCTTCGGCGCCGGGTCGGCGTTCTTGCTGCTCCGCGACGCCGTTGGGGGCCAGCCGCAAGGGGCGGTCGTCCCCCTTCCCGGCGAGTTCGCCTCGGGGGTCCACCGGGGGCGGATCAACCCCCGGGATGGCCAGCTTTATGTCGCCGGGATGGCCGGCTGGGGCTCGTACACCGAGGCCGACGGCTGCTTCCAGCGGGTCCGCTACACCGGCGAGCCCGCCCAACTGCCCGTCGCCTTCCACGCGGTCGAGAACGGGGCCCTGGTGACGTTCTCCCGCCCGCTCGACCCCGTCATCGCCGGCCTCCCGGCCTCGCACTTCGCCCAGGCCTGGAACTACCGATACGGCCCCGGCTACGGCTCGCAAGAACTCTCGCCCGCCCACCCCGGAGTCCCGGGCCACGACCCGGTGCCGATCCGCTCGGCCCACGTCCTGGCCGACGGCCGGACCCTGTTCCTGGAGCTGCCCGACGTGCAGCCCGTCAACCAGCTCCACCTCCGCCTCCGCCCCGACGCCGGCCCGCCGATCGACCTGGTCGCCACCGTCCACCGGCTCGCCGCCCCCTTCACCGGCTTCCCCGGCTACCACCAGGCCGCCCCCAAGACGATCGCCGCCCACCCGATCCTGGCCGACCTGGTGGCCCTGACCGTCAAGCCGACGCCCAACCCCTGGTCCGCCCCGATCCCCGGCGCCCGGTCGGTCCGGGTCGAGGCCGGCAAGAACCTGACCTTCGCCCCACGGGCCTTCACCGTCCGCCCGGGCGAGCCGATCAAGCTCACGTTTTCCAACCCCGACGTCGTCCCCCACAACTGGGCCCTCCTCAAGCCCGGGACGCTCGCCACCGTCGGCGACCTGGCCAACCGGATCATCGCCGAGCCTGACGCCGTCGCCCGCCGCTACATCCCCCGGACCGACGCCGTCCTCGCCCATACCGACATCGCCGAACCCCAGGGCCAATCCGTCATCCACTTCCGGGCCCCGTCCCAACCCGGCCGCTACCCCTACCTGTGCAGCTTCCCCGGCCACTGGATGATCATGAACGGCGAGATGGTCGTCGAGCCCTGAGACGCCCTGGACGCGCGACGGCCCGGCGTGCGATCATCGGGCCAGGAGTGGGCGTCGGCCGCGCGGCCGACGCCCGAGCGATCGGAGCGAAGCCGGGAGATCCCGCCATGCGAGCCGCCAGAGCCTGGTCCGCCGCGTTCGCCCTCCTGACGATCCTCGGGACCACCGAAGAAACCAAGGCCCAGGCCGTCGCCTACTTCCCCCAGGTGGGCACGCTCCCCGACGGCGTCGCCCTCGACGTCGTCCCGGTCGTTTCCGCCGATCGCCGCTACGTCCGCCTGTCCCTCAACCCCCAGTTCCAGACGGTCAACGGCTTCCAGAACCTCCCCGTCCCCGCCGCCGTGAGCGGCGGAGGCGGGGGCGGGGGGCCCGGCGGCGGAGGGCTCGGCGGCGGCGGCCTGACCGGCATGAACGGGCCGATCGGACCCCCCCCGATGGGCCCGGGGGGCTACGGCCACGGCTACGCCGACCCGATGTTCGACGACTCGTTCGCCCTCGGCCACGCCCCCCGCCGCGCGAAAGCGGCCCGCCCCAAGCCCGCCCGGGCGAAGAAACCGGCCGCGGACCCCAAGATCATCCCGGCCAAGGCCGGGCCCAAGGCCCCCGACCGCGGCTGAGGCACCATCCCGCCCGGCGAAGAAACCCCCGACCATCCCCAAATATCATAATCCCTGCACGAATTTACCCATCTCCCCTCACCCATTCCCCAACCGGGCGACATTCCCCGCCCCGCCCTCAATTCCGGAGGCTCGACAGCGGGGCCGGGATGCGCCCGCCGTGGCGGACGAAGGCGGTGGCGCCGCCGGCGGCGTGGATCGGCAGGATGATCATCTCGCCGAAGAGGCCGCCGAAGATGGCGCGCTCGCCGGCGGCCTTGCCCGGGACCGGGATCACCCGGACGGCGGTGGTCTTGTGGTTGATGACGCCGATGGCCACCTCGTCGGCGATCAGGGCGGCCAACGTCTCGGCGTCGGTGTCGCCGGGCACGGCGATCATGTCCAGGCCGACCGAGCAGACGGCCGTCATCGCTTCCAGCTTGGCCAGGGTCAGGTCGCCGCGCTCCACGGCGTCGGCCAGGGCCGAGTCTTCGCTGACGGCGACGAAGGCCCCGGAAAGGCCGCCGACGGACGACGAGGCGAAGCTGCCCCCCTTCTTGACCGCGTCGTTGAGCAAGGCCAGGGCGGCGGTCGAGCCGGGGGCCCCGAGGCGGACCACCCCCATCGCCTGGAGGATCTCGCCCACGCTGTCGCCGACCTGCGGGGTCGGGGCGAGCGACAGGTCGACGATCCCGAAGGCCACGCCCAGCCGCGCCGCCACCTCGCGGCCGATCAGCTCGCCGACCCGGGTCACGCGGAACGCCGTGCTCTTGATGACCTCGGCGATCTCGCCCAGCGTCGGGTTGGTGGGCGAGTGCGTCACCAGGTCTTCCACCGCCGCCTTGACCACGCCGGGGCCGCTGACGCCGATGTTGATCACGCAATCCGGCTCCCCCGCGCCGTGGAACGCCCCGGCCATGAACGGGTTGTCGGTCGGGGCGTTGGCGAAGATCACGAGCTTGGCGCAGCCGAAGCCGTCGTGATCCCGGGTCCGCTCGGCCGTCTCGACCAGCGCCCGGCCGACCGCCAGGATCGCGTCCATGTTGATCCCGGCCGCCGTGGTCCCGACGTTGACCGACGCGCAGACCCGCCTGGTCGTCGAGAGGACCTCGGGCAGCGTCTCGATCAGCCGCCGGTCCCCCTCGGTCCACCCCTTCTGGACCAGCGCCGTGAACCCGCCGACGAGGTCGACCCCGACCTCCTCGGCCACCGCGTCGAGGGTCCGGGCGACGGCCAGATACCCGTCGGCGGCGTGCGCGGCGGCCACCGACGCGATCGGGCTCACGGCGATCCGCCGGTTCACGATCGGGATGCCGTACCGCCCCTCGACCTCCAGGCAGACCGCCCGGAGCCGCCCGGCGTAGCGGACCAGCCGCTCGCGAATCCGCGAGCACAGCGCGTCCAGGTCGGGCGAGGCGCAAGGCTGGAGGTCGACCCCCATCGTGACGGTCCGGACGTCGAGCTTGTGTTGCCGGACCATGCCCAGCGTCGAGAGGACGTCCTCGGTGCGATACAACGGCGGCTCCTTGGGCGCGGCCGGTCGGGCGATCCCTCCCGGGATCGCGAATCTTGCCGGTCCCGACCCGTTCGGATCGGTGAGCGAAATCCTTCCAGTGATCAATTATACACGGATCGGCGACGGGACGTCAACCGACCCCCCGCCCTTTTCCCCTCCCGGCGCCCGATGACCCGCGACGTCCCCCCCAGTGGCCGGGCCCGGGGGGTCGATCTCGGCCTGGTGGTCCGGGTCCGGGGCGGCGAAGCGATCGGGGAAAAACGAAGCCAAGTGCCCGCGACCCGCCGCCGGCTCGGGCGGGTTGTCCGCGGCGACGGCCTCGACCTCCTTGAGGTCGCGGACCGCCCGGTACAAGGCCCGTTCCGCCGCCGCCTCGTACTTCCGGGCCAGCGTCGCCCCCTGGGAGGGGTCGAACAGGGCGCGGGCGCCGGCCTCGGCGCGGTCCTCCTCGATCAGGTCGAGGTCGATCGACTCGCGGATCGCCTGGAGCTTCGCAATCTCGGCCTCGACGAGCTTGAGCAGTTGCTCGGCCGCCCAGACCCGCGCCGCCCCTTCGGAGAAGCCGCGAATGCTTTCCGGCCGGAGGGCGCCCGGCTCGCGGCGGATCAGGGCGCGGAGCCGCCCGACCTCGGACGACGGCGGCGAGTCGGCCGCCCGGCCCATCAGGCTTTCCATCAAGGTTTGATGGTCCACCGTGAATTCCGGCTCCCACTCGCTCAACAGGTCGTCGACCACCGACCGCCACGCGGCGATCAGCCGGTCGACCCCCTCGGGCATCCGCTTGATCCGCCGGAGGTGGCCCGCCGGGTCGTCGGCGAGGGTCGCGAACAGCGATTCGACCTCGGCCTGGCGGTCGTCATCGAACCGGCTTTCGGCGTGGCGGACGTTCCGCGAGATCGCGGCCGACTCCTGGAGCGCGCACCGTTCGAGCCGGACGGTCAGCAGCGCGGCGCGGCGGACGAGGTAGCATCCCATCTCGGTCCGCGGCCGGAACTCGGCGCGCATCGCCTCGAACCGCCGCCCGATCTCCGCCGCGTCTTCGAGGGGGATGGCGACCCCCTCCCCGGTCAGGCCATGCTTGAGCGCATTGGCCCGCGACCGCGCCTTGCCCTCTTCCGTCCTGGGCCCGGTGCTCTTGAGGGCGTTCCGGCGGTTCGCCTCGATCCGGGCGGGACTGGCGGTCGACATGGGGGGCTCCTCTCGGGTGGGGCGTGGGATGCGAACGATCACGCGCGATCGTCATCCCTCACTATCTTTTTCCCGGGAGGCGGCGATCAGACTTTTTCCAGACCTGGTCGATTTTTCGACGCGGCGGGCCGCTAGAGTCGTGATCTCATCTCGTCCGGGGTCGTCTCCGGCTTGGTCCATTCCTCGATCAGTTCCGCCACCCGGGCGGCGGTCCTCTCCGTGAGTTCGCACCGGACGACGAGCTCGCGAATCGAGTCGTCCTCGCCACGCACGTCCATGTACGCTCGGACCGAGGGCGGCCGATCGGCGGTCACCTCATCCTGGATCAGCCGGACGGCCTTGGCTTGCTCCTCGTTCAGGAGGTCGAAGATGGGATTGCCTTCGCATTCGAGGGACCCGTCGCCGAATCGGGTCGGCCCGCGGAACTGCCAGCCGGACCGCGACGAGGCGGACAGGACGCGATCGCAGAGGGCTTGCCAGTGGGCGGCCGCCGCGAGGCAGGTGGCGGGATCGTCCTTGAAGCCCGGGAAGAGCGGGTCGTCATGGGTCATTGTTTGGGGCTCGGGGGCGTGGCGTCTGGGATGAACGGCGGCGGCGGGCGCGGGGAAAAACAGGGGACACTCCACCTTCATCGATAGTAGAGTGTCCCTTTTCTCCCCTCCAGTGGTCCCTGCCCACGGCTCCCGGAGCCCGAGCGGCCCGATGGCCAATCGACGTCGCTCGAGCCGTCGGGCCCGACTGGGTCCCGGGACGACCACCACCGGATTTTCGAGGAAGTGACCGCGATGCGAGTGTTGCCATCGAAGGCGGCGGCGGCGGCGGCGGCGCTGGGACCGATCGTCCTGGTCGCGGCGACCTCCCTGGTCTCCTGGCTGGTCGTCCGGGGCCACGCCACCTCGATCTGGATGGACTACGAGTTCACCGGATGGGTGGCGCCGATCGCCAACCGCCTGATCGACGGCGTCCGGCTCCACTCCGATCACCGGCACAGCCCGATGCCGCCGCTCCCCGTCTTGCTCACCCACGCCCTCTCCGGCGGCCACGCCACCTGGTATACGGAAAGCCTGACGATCGTCGTGGCCCAGGCCCTCCTGGTGTTGGTGATGTACGTCGGCCTGGCCCGGTCCCTGCCCCGGCCGATCCCGCTGGTGGCCTCGATGCTGTCGATCCCGCTCTACTTCGCCCTGCCCAAGACGATCTCCCACGACGCGATCGTCCAGGTGCTGGTCGCCCTCGCGGCGGTGACGGCCGTGGCCGTGGCCTCTCGCCGGGGGGCGACGGCCGAAGGAGGCCGGGCCGGGGCCTGGCGACGGACGGCCGGACTGGCGTTTTGCGCCTTCCTGGTGGCCCTGGCCCTGCTCGCCAAGCAGTCGACGGGGGCCGGGCTGGCGGTGGGCGTCGCCCTGATGCTGGCCCTGGTCGGGCCGCCGCCCTGGCGGGATCGCCTGGCCCGATCCGCGCTGTTCGCGATGCTGACGGCGGCGATGTTCCTCCTGCTCTGCCTGGCGATCGGCCCCTGGGTGGACATCCGAGGGATGATCCGGGACGTCTTCCTGATCGGGTCGGAGCCGAAGGGGGGCTCTCGGCAGGTCCTCCGGAACCTGCGGATTTACGCCGTCGAGGTCTTCGCCCAGGCCGTGCCGTTCCTGATCTCCGGGATCTGTTTCGCCGGGCTCGCGCAACGGGCGAGGGGCGGCCCCAAGGCCGCGCCGACGTCCCCGATCGGTCCCTTCCCCTTCGCCTTCGGGGGGGGGATGGCCTGGGCCGTCTCGCTGGTCGCGATCGCGACGCCGGTCGCGCTGCTGGCCCTCTGCTGGGAGTCCGACTCGTGGTCGACCTGGGTCCGAGGGGAGGCCGCCATCCACTCGCGGACCCTGCTCTGGGCCGCCCTGCTCGCCCTGATCTTGGCGAGCTTCCGCGGGCGGCCCTTCTCCGGCGCCTTTCCCGAGGGGCGCCCCTCGGATGGCCTGGTCGCCCTGCTGCTGGTCCTGTTCCCGGCGGCGGTCTTCCACAGCCTGTCGGTCCCCTACTTCCGGTGGTTCTACGACAACAACCCGCTGATCTCGGTGGCGCTGGCGGGGCTGGTGTACGCCCTCTTCGCCATGCTCCCCGGCGAGGGCCCGCGGCGTCCCGGCGGCTTGCGGGCGACGGCCGCCCTGGCGGGGGTGTTCGTCCTCTCCGGCGTCATCTGGGGGGGCCTGCTCCTGAGGATCGGCTCGTGCCGGGAATGCACCGAGGAATGGCCCGAGGTCGCCCACCTCAAGGGCGCGCGGATGCGCAAGTCCGCCGATGGCATGCGGGCCCTGGTCGCCAGGGTCCGGCGGCTGGCCCCCGACCCCAAGGCCGACTCGGTCCTCCTGCCGCCGAACGACCCCAACGTCGAGGCGTGGTTCGAGCGCCCTCGCCCCGAGCTGTCGAGCTCGATCCTCTTCGCCGACCAGTACTGGGACCGCTACGTCGAAGGGGACTTCGAGGCCCTCGTCAGGTCGCCGCCCCGGGTGATCGTCATCGGCCCGAGGGATTTCAGCCCGGGCTTCCAACTCAACTGGAACGGCGGCCTGGGGTGCTCGCGGCTCATCAACCTCGTGACCTCCAAGCTCCTGCCGGGCCGCTACACGGCGCAGCCCGCCCAGACGATCATCTACCAGGGACGATTCGACTCCATGGATATCTACGTCCGAAACGGTGATTAGGGGAAAAACCGGCCATCCGGCATTCCATCAACGCGAACTTGAACCTCGATGAAATTTTCGAGATCAACCCCGACCTTGATCGACAAACCCGGGCCCGACAACGATTTCCTTCGTCTTTCATCCGACCTGGCGGGCCGGGCCGGGCTTGGCGGCCAAATTGCCCGGTGGGAAATTTGACGAATTTCTTCGTTTTCGCTTGCGGCGCGATCATCGATGATTGATGTTCGTCATCGCGAGGTGGCGTGTCGTCATCTCGGGTCGTCCGACCCAGGAATCGAGGGTGAAAAACTGATGATGAATCCTTTGCGGGGCCTGCTCGCGGTGGTGGCCGGATTCGCGATGATCGCCTCGATCTCGCGCCCGGCCGGGGCGGGGCCGGTCTTGTACATCGACGATGCGAACAATCGCCTGGGCACCGTCGATGTCGTCACCGGCGCGGTCAACGTCATCGGCAACTTGAACGCGGGCGGGGAAGTGATCACCGACATCGCGTTCAGCCCGACGGGCGACCTTTACGGGATCTCGTTCGCCAGCCTCTTTCGGATCGATGCCACGACCGCCGCCGCCACCCGGGTCGGGGCCTTGGGCAAGAACCTGGAGAACGCGCTCGTCTTCGGTGCGGACGGGACGCTCTACGCTTCGGGCGGCGATGGGCTCCTGTCCAGGGTCAACACATCAACCGGGCTCGAAACGACCATCGGCAGGATCGGCTTCGGCTCGGCGGGGGACCTCGCCTTCAACGGCGGATCTCTCTACATGAGCTCGACGTCGGACCAGTTGGTCCGCGTCAACTTGACCAACGGGTCCGGGTCGGCCGTCGGCCCGCTGGGCTTCTCCGGCGTGTTCGGGTTGGCCACGGGCGACAACGGGGTCTTGTACGGCGTCTCCGGGTCCACCATCCTCACGATCAACCCGGCGACCGGCGCCGGGACCACCGACCTCACCTACGGGGGCGGCCTGGGGGTGGCGTACGGGACGGCGTTCCGGTCGGAAGCCGCCGCCGTCGTGCCCGAACCTTCGTCGATCATCCTCGGCGGCATCGCCGGGCTGATCGGCCTCGGCTACTCCTCGCGACGCCGGCGAGCCACCGCCATCTGAACCACCCTCGATCCGAGGTCGACCCCCGACGCCCCGACCCGGGAGGCGCGGGGGTTCCTCGGATCGCGGTCGGGATGACCGCGCCTCGCGCCCCCGCGGGCGTCCTCCCTTCGGGGGGTTTCACCCATCGGTCGTCGCGGGCCGGTCCATCGGCGGGTTGGTCGGCAAGGCGCGGGATGGGTCCAGGATCACCCGGCTGAGCAGGATCAACCCGTCGCCCGGCTCCAGCGGGCCGGCCTCGCCGCCGATCGGGTTGAGGTGCATCTGGTCGCCGCGCTGGATGCCGATCAGGAGGCAGGACTGCTTCCCGTCGCGGTGGCGGGCGAAGAGCCCGTTCAGCTCGACGAAGTCCCGCCCGATCAGGATCTCGGGGGCCGCGATCAGGTACATCTCGTTGGCGTCGCGCCCGACCGTGAGCAACTCCTGGTAGACCCTGGTCATCCCGTGGAACAGCGCCGTCCGGGCCATCAGCCGGAGCCCCAGCTCGTCGGGCGAGATGATCTCGTCGGCGCCGGCCTTGGTCAGGTAGGGCCGGAAGTCGGGGTTCCGGCACTCGACGACGACGCTCGGCTGCCCCTCGCCCCGGCAGACGTTGCGGACCGCCAGGCAGGTGACGACCGACTTGCCGTCGGCGTGCCGCTCCTCGCGGTCGTCGGCCAGGATCACGACCGAGAACGCCTTGGCGACCTTGGCCCGGCGGAGGATGACCTCGTTGATCGGGTCGCCCTTCACGATGTAAACCTGGTCGAAGACGGGGTCTTCCTGCGCGTCGGGCAGGACGATCGACTCGGGGTGCTCGTCGATGATGATGACCGGGCGTCTCGTGGTCGTGAGCTTGCCGTGCAGCTCGCGGATCAACTGCATCCCCCGCGGGGCCCAGTGGCAGATGACCAGGTGGCCCTCCAGAGCGATCCGCTCCACGTCGCGCCTCCTCAAGTGGGCCTCGACCAGGATCGAGGCCACGGTGCCCGTGAACAAGCCGACGAACCCGATCCCTGAGACGACCAGGACCATGGCGAAGAGCCGCCCCAGCGTCGTGGTGGGCTGGATCTCGACGCCGCTGAACAGCAAGACCCAGGCGCTCCAGAGCGACTCGCCCAGGGTGTCGAAGGCCGGGTTGGCGCCCCGCTCGGCCAGGTGAATCCCCAGGGTCCCCGCCAGCCAGGCCAGGAGGATGAACACGCCGACCCGCGACGATTGGTTCCGGTTCCACGACATCAGGACCGCGAGGATCGCGCGCCGACGCGGGCCGGCCTCGAAGGCCCGGAGGATCTTCCGTCGCCGCGGGGGGCCTGACTTGGGCATCCGATCGTCGCCTGATGTTCGCGGAGTCGACCCGATTCCATCGGCGACGACCACGGCAAGGTCGCCGACCCGGCGGAGGACATCCACGCCGACGTCGTTCCCGTCCCGGACGAGCAGGAGGTCGGCGGTCGCCCCCGCCACGCCCAGGTTCATGATCCGCGACTCGGGCAAGAAGCGGGGCAACCGGGGGCGGCGGGACCGGACTCGCCGCTCGACGCCGCTCTTGCCGTCGAGGGCCAGGGCATGGGTCCCGATCGCGTCGCGCTTCGATCCGTCGAATCCGGCGCCGGGACCCACGGTTCGCAGTCCGCAAGCCCCGCGCCGGCGACGCGGGCAAACCGCAAGTCATTGCCTTGCATCCTGTTGGCGAGATCCGCCGGGGTCGCGGGCGATCCGGGGTTCGGGCGTCCCGCACGATCCGACCGGGAATTTGCCCGACCGACTCGATCGACCCCCGGATCGAGGGACTCCGGGCTTCAGGCGTCGAGGCCCGGGAGCGGCCCCGTGCTGTCGCCGAACGACCCGACCGGCACTCCCATCCGGCCGAGGAGGGCGAGGTGGAGGTTGGCCAGCGGGGTCTCGGCCGGGTGGCGGACGTGCCGGCCGGCCTTGATGGTCCCGTTGCCCCGGCCGGCCACCAGGATCGGCAGGTCGTCGTGGCTGTGGGCGTTGCCGTCCCTGATCCCGCTCCCGTAGACGATCATCCCGTGGTCGAGGAGCGTGCCGTCCCCCTCCGGGATGGCCTTGAGCCGGCCGAGGAGGTAGGCATACTGCTCGACGTGGAACCGGTTGATGGCCGCGATCTTGGCCAGGTTGGCGGGGTCGTCGCCGTGGTGGGACAGGTCGTGGTGCCCCTCGGGCACGCCGATCTCGCGGTAGCTCCGGTTGCTCCCGTCGTTGGCGAAGACGAAGGTCGCGACCCGGGTCAGGTCGGCCTGGAAGGCGAGCACGAGCAGGTCGGCCATCAGGCGGAGGTGGTCCCCGTGGCCGACCGGGACGCCGGACGGGCGGGCGAGCTTCCCCCGGCCGACCTCGACGGTGGGCCGGCCCCGATCGATCCGCCGCTCGACCTCGCGGACGCCGGTGAGGTACTCGTCGAGCTTCCGGCGATCGGCCCCGCCGAGCTTGCCCCGGAGCTGCTTGGCGTCCTCGGCGACGAAATCGAGGAGGCTCCGCCGCCGGCGGTCGCGGCGGGCCCCGTCGCCGTCGCCGGGCCGGTCGTCCCGGCCGAAGAGGCGGTCGAAGACGAGCGCCGGGTCGGTCTCCTTGGCCGCCGGGCTCGACTCGCTCCGCCAGGACAGGTTGACCTGGTAGGCGCAGCTGTAGCCGTGATCGCACCGGCCCGAGTCGCGTCCGCCCTCGCAACCGATCTCCAGCGAGGGGAACCGGGTGGCCCAGCCCACCGCCCCGGCGGCGAGCTGGTCGGCCGAGATCCCGGCGCGGAGGTCGGCGCCGCCGGTCTTGCGCGGGTGGGCGCCGGTGAGGAAGCTGGCCATCGCCCGGGCGTGGTCGCCCCCGCCGTCGCCGTGCGCCCGGGCCTTGTCCAGCGCCAGGCCGGAGAGGATCAGGAGGTCGTCCCGGACCGGGGCGAGGGGCCCGAGCAAGGGGGGGAGCGCGAAGTCGGCCCCGGTCTCCCGGGGCGTCCAGTCCGGCGAGTGGACGCCGTTGGGGACGTAGAGGTAGGCCAGTCGATTCGGGAACGGATCGGGCGCGGCGGCGAGGCCCCGGCGGGGCGTCATCGCTTCGAGCCAGGGCAATCCCACCGCCACGCCCAGGCCGCGGAGGACGGATCGTCGCGAAAGGGATTTGCAAGTCATTTCACGTCTCCGTTCGCCGCGGCTCGTTTCTGGAACGAGGGGCCCTCGACGATGGCGAGGACCAGCGTCGAGAACCGGGCGTCGTCGCGGGTGAGCTTGGTGGCGATGGCGTCGATGGCGCGACGATCGGCGGGGATCGGCCCCCGGCCGAGGGCGTAGGTGGTCAACTTCTCGGCCAGGCAGCGGGCGAACGCCTCGCGACGGGCCGCCAGGATGGCTCCGAGCCCGCCCGGGCCGCGAAACGAGGCGCCGCCGGGCAGGGTCCCCGAGGCATCGACCGGCGAGCGGCCGTCGCGATCGCGCCAGGCGCCGACGGCGTCGAAGTTCTCCAGGCCGAAGCCGATCGGGTCCATCTTGGCGTGGCACGAGGCGCATCGGGGGTCGGCCCGATGCCGCTCCATCCGCTCGCGGAGGGTGCCCGACGAGGTCGCGGCGGCCGATTCCCGCAAGCCTTCGGCGTCCGGCGGCGGGGGCGGCGGGGGCGTGCCCAGGAGGTTGTCGAGGACCCACCTGCCCCGCTTCACCGGCGAGGTCCGCGTCGGGTTCGACGTGGCCGTCAGGACGCTCGCGTGGGTCAGGACGCCCCGGCGCGGGCCCCCGGCCAGGCCCACCCGGCGGAAGTCCGGCCCGATGACGCCCGAGATCCCGTAGTGCCGCGCCAGCCGCTCGTCGACGAACGTGGAGTCGGCGTCGAGGAAGTCGAAGACCGGGCGATCCTCGCGGATGATCGCCTCGCAGAACAGGCCGGTCTCGCGGAGCATGGCCCGGCGGAGGGGCTCGTCGAACCCGGGGAAGAGCCCGGGGTCGGGCGAGGCGTCGCCGAGCCCCCGGAGTTGCAACCACTGGAAGGCGAAGCCCTCGACCAACGCGGTCGCCTTCTCGTCGCGGAGCATCCGCCGGACCTCGGAGGCCAGGACGTCGCCGAGGCGCAGCTCGCCCCGGGCGGCGAGCCTCGACAGCCGGTCGTCGGGCAGGCTGTCCCAGAGGAAGTACGACAACCGGGCGGCCAGCTCGAAGTCGTTGACGGCGTGGGCCCCGCCCTTGGGATCGTCCTCCTCGACGAGGAACAGGAAGTGGGGCGAGACCAGGACGGCGCGGAGGGCCTGGCGGATCGCCTCGTCGGGGGCGTCCCCATCCTTCCGGGCCGACTCGACGAGGCCGATCAGGCGGGCCAGCTCCTCGTCGGTGGCGGGCCGGCGGAAGGCCCGATCGGCGAAAGCCCGGAGGACGTGGTAGGCTCGCCCGAGGGCGACCGCCTCGGGGTCCTCGACGCGGGGAGCCGGGGGCGCGGGGAGGCCGATCCGCTTGACCGGCGCGGAGCGGACCGGGGCGATTCGCTTCCGGAAAGCGACCGGGACCGTGTCCGGGGGCGGGGCCATGATCCGGGCCCAGGCGTCGGGCCGCCGGGCCAGGGCGTCGACCACCGCGTCGGCGGCGGCCAGGTACTTCTCCATCAGGATCGGCGGCATCGAGAGGACGTCGCCGTTGTTGTCGAAGCCGTAGCCGAGGTCGTCGGCCGGGAAGGCGTCGGCCGGGCGGAGGTCGAGGCCGACGAGGTCGCGGACGGTGTGGTTGTATCGCGGCCGGTTCAAGCGGCGGAGGGCCACCCGGCCCGGCGAGACGGCCTCCGGGTCGGCGCGGCGGAAGACCTCGGCGTCGATCGCGGCGACGAGGGCGGCCCGGGTCGGCGCGTCGGGCCCCGGCTTGCCGGCCGGCGGCATCGAGCCCGAGCGGATCGCGTCGGCGACCCGGCCCCAGAGGGAAAGGTCTTCGAGGGCCCCGCGCCCCTCCTCGAACCCGTCGAGGGCGACCCCTCCCTCTCCGCCGGCGGCGTCATGGCAGGAGACGCAGTAGGTCGCCAGGGCCGGGACGACGACCTCGGCGAACGAGGGCCCCGCCGGGACCGGCGGAGGGCCGGGCGCGACCGGGGGCGTCGACCGGGCCCGCTCGCCGCAGCCGGCCGGGACGATGGCACAGGGCAGGAGCAGCAGGAACGCGATTCGGTTCATGGCGGGGGTTCGGCGGATGGGATGGTAGGAGGGGCGGACCTCGGCGGGAGGTCCGCCCCCGGGATCGGGGTCGGGATCGGGGTCGGGTGGCGGGGCAACTCCGGATCAGTAGCTATCGCCGCCGATGATCTCGCCGCCGGCCCGGGTGACCAGGGCGGCGACGATCTGGACCCGGAGCGAATCCTTGAGGAAGTGCACCGAGCCGTCGGCGAACAGGGCGTTGGCCCCGCCGGGGTGGAACGAGTAGATCTCGTTGTTGCTCGTGCAGTTGATCATGCACGTGCCGCCCCGGACGCCGTTCTCGCGCCCCTGGGCGCCGGCGATGATGGAGTAGGTGAACTGGTCGGCCCACGCCCCGCCGCCGCTGCTGACCGGCTCGATGACGCCGTCGACCGCCAGGCCGTTGACCTCCGACCGGTACTTTTGCCGCTTGCCGTTGTAGCCGATCGGCTTGGAGCCGCACTCCGAGACGATCAGGGTATTCGACGTGCCGTCGAGGATCGAGGCGAGCCGGATCGTGCCGGCGATGGCCGGGTCGGCGATGGTCCCGGAGTTGACGGCCGGGGTGGACGCCGTGATCGTGACCGGGTTGCCGACCGCGGTGGCGTAGGCCGGGCTCATCCCGGCGGCCAGGATCGGGACCTGGGAAATCCCCGGGATCGGGAAATAATCGGTCCGGCCCCAGGTCTGGGTCGGCGGGGGGTTCAGGTTCGCCACGCCGGTCGTGCCGCCGACGCCGCCGGGCGTGCAGACGTCGCCGCCGCCGTTGCCATAGGGGCCCCAGTTGGCGTTGTAGTAGTTGAGCGTCGGCGGGCCGGGCGACGACGGGCAGAGGAAGCTGTTGATCGCGATCGTGTAGGCGGAGTTCGTGCCCGAATGCAACCCGGTGGAGGGCGGGATGTTGGCCGTGTTGAACGCCGACTGGTTGATGTTGATCAGGTTGTAGACGTTGCCCTGCTCCATGTAGGGGAGGATCTGGGTCAGGAACGACGCGGCGCAGGTCGGGATGGCCGCCTGGGCGTCGGCGTTGGGGTCGGGCTGGCCGAGCCGGAGCGCGTCGGGCGGCAGGGTGCCGAACGTGCTCTCGAAGTTCATCGTGCCCAGGCCGATCTGCTTGAGGTTGTTGACGCATTGCGAGCGCCGGGCCGCCTCGCGGGCGGCCTGGACGGCGGGCAACAGCAGGGCGATCAGGACCGCGATGATCGCGATCACGACCAGCAGTTCGATCAGCGTGAAGCCACGAGCTACCGTCATCCGAGAAGTCTTCATCCGTCGCTCCATGAGGTGGGGCCGGGGGCCCCGATCCAAGTTGAGTTTCCAGCGATCCGGCCGACTTCGGCCGCGAGACCCACGGCTCAATCCGTGAGTTCGAAAGGGGGGAGGTTGTTGGTCTCGGCCTTGATCTCGGCGCTCAGTCGGGGGTGGGCGGGGTCGACGTAGCGTCCCCGGAGCCGGTCGTCGGCCAGGAGGATGGGCTTGCCCTCCCGGGCGGCGGCCTTGCCGACCGTCCGGGCCGTGTCGAGGCGGCGCGTCCGCAACGGCCCTTGACGCCACTCGACCAGGACCGAATACGAGCCCGGGGGCGCGCCCCGGCCCCGGTCGCCGCAGTCGAGCCGGAACGACCCGTCGGCCTGGACCTCGCCCCGGGGGATCTCGCCGCTCGATGCGTCGGCGCCCTTGCGATGCAGGGCGACGGTCGCCCCGGTCGCCGGCTCGCCCTTGTACATCACCTTGCCGTTGACGGGGTAGAGCCCGTTGTTGTCGCCGCAGCCGCCCAGGGCGGCCGACAGCGAGGCCGCGGCCATCGCGGCGATCATGATTCGCGACATGTGCGTGGCAGGTCCCTCCTCCCGGGCCCCGGGCCGTCGCGCCCGCCCGTTGGCGGCGCCGATCACGGCCTTGGGGCATGAACGGGGGAAGAAGGCACTTCATGGACCGTCGAAAGACCTATTCGAATATCTCGAATCGGGCCATGAAGTTATCGCCAGATGCCGCCGGACCCGGCGGGGGCGACCTTGCCGACCTCGTCGTGCAACCTGCACGGCGAGATTGCAACCTGCACGGGTTTCCGGGGCGATTTTCCCCCTCCGATCGGGGGGCGGATCGCCGGATCGAGCACCAACGCAGCCGCGTCCGGCCCGGGAGCGGTCGCCGCCCCGCGCCAGGCGGGCGGGGCCCTCGCGGCGTTTCGATGCCATTGACGCGGTACGGCAACTGCATCTATACCGGGAGGGCGGGGACGACACCGCGGCGGGCCCCCCCAGATCGGCGATGGGGTCCGGGAAGCGCGGGCCGCCGGGTCGAGCAGATCGCGTGACGATCGAGACCGGGAGCGGGACCGTCGGGGCACCGATCGGCCCGGCGTCCGGGGCATTGGGATCGGCCCCCTTCCCGGCCACGTCTCCAGTCGCAAGCCTTGCACCTCCGAGTGAAGAGACGGAGTCCATGAATATCAACGGATTGTTGGGGGATCGATCGCGGCGGCTTCGCGCGCGTCCCGGCCGGCGGATCATCGCGGCCCTCGTCGCGGTCGCCGGCGGCCTCGCCTTCGGGCCGGCCCACCCCGCCCCGGGGGCGGCCGCGCCGCCGGAGGACGATGGCCAGTGGGTCATGGCCTCCGGTGACTACGCGAACACGCGCTATAGCCGCCTGGACCAGATCGACGCGAAGACGGTCAAGGGGCTCAAGGTCGCCTGGACCTTCTCGACGGGCATCAACAAGGGACAGGAAGCGGCCCCGCTGGTCGTGGGCGACGCGATGTACGTGGTCACGCCGTTCCCGAACATCCTGTATGCCCTCGACCTGAACCAGTCCGGGGCGATCCGCTGGAAGTACGAGCCGAAGCCCGCCCTGGCGGCCCAGGGGGTCGCCTGCTGCGACGTCGTGAATCGCGGGGCCGCCTACTCGGACGGGAAGCTCTACTTCAACACCCTCGACTGCCAGACCATCGCCGTCGACGCGAAGACGGGCAAGGAGGTCTGGAAGGCCAAGCTGGGGGACATCAACCGGGGCGAGACGATGACGATGGCCCCCCTGGTGGTCCGGGGCAAGGTCCTCGTCGGCAACAGCGGGGGCGAGATGGGCGTCCGGGGCTGGGTCACGGCCCTGGACGCCGCGACCGGTAAGGTCGCCTGGCGTGGTTACAGCACCGGGCCCGACGCCGATTGCCTGATCGGCCCGCGGTTCAAGCCGCATTACGCCTCGGACAGGGGGAAGGACCTGGGCGTCAAGACCTGGCCGCCGGATCACTGGCGGATCGGCGGCGGGACCGTCTGGGGGTTCCTCAGCCACGACCCGGAATCGAACCTGATCTTCCACGGGACCGGCAACCCCGGGGTCTGGAACCCGGAACTCCGGCCCGGGGACAACAAGTGGTCCTGCGGGATCTTCGCCCGGGACGCGGACACCGGCGAGGCGGCCTGGTTCTATCAGTTCAGCCCCCACGACCTCTACGACCACGACGCCAACAACGAGAACACGCTGATCGAGCTGCCCCTGGGCAAGGATGGAGCCCCCCGGAAGGTCCTGGTCCACACCGACCGCAATGGTTATGTGTATGTGCTCGACCGGGCGACCGGCCAGGTCCTTTCGGCCACGCCGTTCGTCCGGATCACCGGGAGCAAGGGGGTCGACCTCGACTCGGGCCGGCTGATCGACAACGACGCCAAGAAGCCGAAGACGGGCAAGGTGATCCGCGACATCGCCCCCACGTCCTCCGGCGCCAAGGACTGGCAGCCTTCGACCTATTCGCCCCGGACCGGGCTCTACTACTTCCAGCGTCACACGATGGCGATGGACTACGAGGGGGTCGAGGTCAACTACATCGCCGGGACGCCGTATGTCGGCGTCAACGTCAAGATGTACGCCGACCCGGTCGACCCCGGCGACGGCAGCCGGGGCTCGTTCGTCGCCTGGGACCTGACCAAGAAGGCGCCGGTCTGGACGATCAAGGAAAAGTTCCCCGTCTGGTCCGGCGCGATGGCGACGGCGGGCGACGTGGTCTTCTACGGGACGATGGACGGCTGGTTCAAGGCCGTCCACGCCCGGACGGGCGAAGTCCTCTGGAAGTTCAAGGCGGGCTCCGGGTTCATCGGCCAGCCGGTCACCTACCGGGGGCCCGACGGCAAGCAATACGTGGCGATCCTCTCGGGCGTCGGGGGCTGGGCCGGGGCGGTCGTCTCGGGCGACCTCGACGCGCGCGACCCGACGGCCGCCCTCGGGATGGCCGGCGCCATGAAGGACCTCCCGCGGTTCACGACCAAGGGCGGCACGCTCTACGTCTTCTCCCTCCCTTGATCGGGGCCCACCATGACGAACCAGGATCGACCCGCCCGGCCCGGCCGCGCGCCCCTCGCCCGCGTCTTCCTCTGGGCCCTGACATCGATGGTCGCGGGGCGGGCCCACGCCGGGGACGGCCCCCCGACACCGACACCGTCCCTGGCCCGGGCGGAGCCGGAACCGTCCCCGCCGAGGCGCGTCCTGCGGATCTCGGCCGACCCCAACAACCTGCCGTTCACCAACGAGCGTCGCGAGGGCTTCGAGAACAAGATCGCCGAGCTGGTGGCGCGAGAGCTGGACGCGGACTTGCACTATATCTGGCGGGCCCAGCGCCGGGGATTCTTCCGGTCCTCGCTCAAGGAGGGAGAATCCGACCTCGTCCTGGGCGTCCCGGCCGGCTTCGACCCGGCCCTGACCACGGCCCCCTACTATCGGTCGAGCTACGTGTTCGTCTCGCGGAAGGATCGGGATTCGCAGGTCCGGTCGCTCGACGACCCCGCGCTCCGACGCCTCAAGATCGGCGTCCAACTGATCGGCGACGACGGCACCAACACCCCGCCGGCGCACGCGCTGGCGTCGCGCGGCCTGGTCGAGAACGTGGTCGGCTACACCGTCTACGGCGATTACGCCCGGGAAAGCCCGCCGGCCCGGATCGTCGAGGCGGTGGCCGCCGGTGACGTGGACATCGCCGTCGTCTGGGGGCCGCTGGCCGGGTACTTCGCGCGGCGAGGGGGCGTCGCGCTGGCGATCGTCCCGGTCGCGCCGGAGGTGGACCCGTCGGGGCTCCCCTTCGCCTTCGACATCTGCATGGGCGTCCGCAAGGGGGACAAGCCGTTGCGGGACGAACTCGACCAGGTCCTCGCGCGACGGCGCGAGGAGATCGGCAAGATCCTCGACGAATTCGGGATTCCGAGGCAGCCGCCGGCCCGACCCGGGGCCGAGCGGGCGGAACGGGGGCGGACCGATGCCGGGAAGAAGTAAGATCGCCGGCTTGGTGGCGGCGCTGGCCCCGTGCCTGGCCCTCGGGTCGTGCTCGCGGGAGGACCGGACCTTCCGGCCCGCCCCCGGGTCCGCCGAGGCCGTCCAGTGGACGAGGATCAGCGGGCTGCGCGCGGGCGGGGCCGCGCCGGGCCCCGGGTCCGGGATGGTCGCGTCGCCCGGGCCGGGCGAGAACGCCTACGCGGAGAACGCCTACGCGCTGGCCGAAGGCCAGCGGCTGTTCGCGGCGTACAACTGCGTCGGCTGCCACTCGCACGGCGGGGGCGGGATGGGGCCGGCCTTGATCGACGTCGATTGGATCTACGGGTCCGACCCGAACCAGATCTTCTCGACGCTCGTGCAAGGCCGTCCCAACGGGATGCCCTCGTTCGGCGGGCGGATTCCCGCGTCCCAGCTCTGGCAGCTCGTCGCGTTCGTCCGCGGCCTGGGCGGGCTGGTCGCCAAGGACGCGGCCCCCGGCCGGGACGACCACATGCATGGGGCCCCGCCGGAGAATTCCGTCGACGCGCCTCAGCCCAAGGAGCCGCCCCGATGAGGCTCGCGATCGGGACGACGGGGCGCCGCCTCGCGCGAGGCTCGCTGATCGGCCTGGGGCTCCTGGCCTCCGGCTGCGCGGGCGAGCAGTCGACGCTCGACCCGGCCGGCCCCCAGGCCGGGCGGATCAACGGGCTCTGGTGGCTGTACTTCGGGGCCTGCGCGGCGGTCTACGCGGTGGTGATGCTCTTCGTGCTCCGGGGCGCCCTCCGCCGACGCCAGCCGGGCGGCCCCGAGGGCCCGGTCCTCGCGCCGCCGGCCGACCGGGAGCGGCGGCTGGTCCGGGCGGTGGCGGGGGCCCTGGCCCTGACCGTCGCGATCCTGTTCGTCCTCCTGATCGGCGACTTCGCGACCGGGCGGGCGATCCGCTCGCTGGCCGACCCCGACGCCCCGACGATCCGGGTGACCGGGCATCAATGGTGGTGGGAGGTCCAGTATCAGGACCGCGAGCCCAGCCAGATCGTCACGACCGCCAACGAGATCCACCTCCCGGTCGGCCGGGCCGTCCAGATCGAGTTGCGGTCCTCCGACGTGATCCACAGCTTCTGGATACCCAACCTCCACGGGAAGCGGGACATGATCCCCGGCCACCCGACCCGGATCTTCCTCAAGGCCGACCGCCCCGGGACCTTCCGGGGCCAGTGCGCCGAGTTTTGCGGATACCAGCACGCCAACATGCGATTCGTGGTCGTGGCCGAGCCGGAGGAGCAATTCGAACGCTGGCTCGACGCCAGGCGGCGGCCCGCGGCCGAGCCGGTCGACGAGGGCCAGCGGCGCGGTCGGCAGGTCTTCCTGGGCTCGACCTGCCTGATGTGCCACGCGATCCGGGGGACCACGGCCATGAGCCGGGCCGGCCCCGACCTGACCCACATCGGCGACCGACCGCTGATCGGCGCCGTCCTGCCCAACACTCGCGGGAACCTCGCCGGGTGGATCGTCGACCCCCAGCACGTCAAGCCCGGGGTGAAGATGCCGCTGAACCCGCTCAGGCCCGCCGACTTGAATCCACTGCTCGACTACCTGGAGAGCCTGAAGTGAACCGGTGGAGCGAAACAACAGGCCGGATCGATCCGCCGGCCGCGGTGGCGGTGGCGGGCGAATCCCCCGAGGCCCTGGCGATGGCCCGGACGTGGGCCCGGCGGCCGGGCCTCGCGGGCTGGCTGATGTCGACGGATCATAAGGACATCGGCCTCCGCTACATCGCGACGGCCTTCGTCTTCTTCCTGCTCGGCGGCGTCCTGGCGCTGCTGATGCGGGTCCAGCTCGCCTTTCCCGAGGGGGGCTTCCTGGGCCCGGACGCCTACAACCAGGTCTTCACGACCCACGGGACGACGATGATGTTCCTGTTCGCCGTGCCGGTGATGGAGGGGTTCGGGCTCTACCTGGTCCCGCTCATGATCGGGACGCGGAACGTCTCGTTCCCGAAGCTGCTCAACTTCAGCTATTACGTCTACCTGATCGCGGGGCTGTTGCTCTACGTCAGCCTCTTGCTCAACATCGGCCCGGACATGGGGTGGTTCGCCTACGTCCCGCTGTCGGGCCCCGAGTACAGCCCGGGCAAGCGGGTGGACCTCTGGTCGTGGTTCGTCACGCTCGTCGAGATCCCCGCGCTGGCCGTGGCCGTCGAGCTGATCACGACCATCCTCAAGCAGCGGGCGCCGGGGATGTCGCTGGACCGGATACCGGCCTACGTCTGGTCGCAGCTGGTGACCTCGGTGATGATCCTCTTCTCGTTCCCGGCGGTCCTGCTCTTCAGCACGATGCTGGGGACGGACCGGACGTCGAAGATCAACACCCACTTCTTCAACCCCGCCGAAGGGGGCGACGCGCTGCTCTGGCAGCACCTGTTCTGGTTCTTCGGGCACCCGGACGTGTACGTCGTCTTCCTGCCGGCGGTGGGGTTCGTCTCGGCGATCCTGCCGGCGTTCACGGGTCGGAAGCTGTTCGGCTACCCGGCGGTGATCCTGTCGATGATCGCGACGGCGTTCATCGGCTTCGGCGTGTGGGTCCACCACATGTTCGCCACGCCGCTGCCCGAGCTGGGCCAGGGGATGTTCACCGCCGCGAGCCTGATGATCGTGATCCCGAGCGGGGTCCAGGTCTTCTGCTGGACCGCCACGCTCTGGGGGGGGAGGCCGCGGCTCGAACTGCCGATGGCGTTCGTCCTGGGCTTCTTCGCCATCTTCGTGCTCGGCGGCCTGACGGGCGTCATGCTGGCCTCGGTCTCGATCAACCTCCAGGTCCACGACACCTATTTCATCGTCGCGCATCTCCATTACGTCCTGATCGGCGGCTCGGTCTTCCCCCTCTTCGGCGCCCTCTATTACTGGTTCCCCAAGTGGAGCGGCCGGATGATGGGCGGGGCGCTGGGCTGGGGGAACTTCTGGCTCATGTTCGTCGGGTTCAACCTGACCTTCTTCCCGATGCACCTGCTCGGCCTCAAGGGGATGCCCCGGCGGGTCTACACCTATCCGGCCGGGGCGGGCTGGACCGGGATGAACCTCCTGGCCTCGGTCGGGGCGGGGCTGCTCGGGCTCGGCGTCCTGGCCTTCCTCGTCAACGTCCTCTGGAGCTGGAGGCGCGGCCGGGTCGCGGAGGCCAACCCCTGGCGGGCGGGGACGCTGGAATGGTCGACGACCTCGCCGCCGCCGAGGTACAACTACCTCCGCCCGCCGACGGTCCGGAGCCTCTATCCCGTCTGGGAAGATGCCCCCGATACCCCGGTCGTCACGGGCCTGAGCACCGAGTTCCGCGAGGTCCTGATCACGACCACGCAGGACGCCCTGCCCGACCATCGCTACAAGCTGGGCGAAGACTCGATCTGGCCGTTGATCACGGCGCTGATCGTGGGCGGGATGCTCATCGGCTTCGTCTTCTATCTGATCGCGTTCCCGATCGGCCTGGGGCTCCTCTTCGTGGCGATGGTCGGGTGGTTCTGGCCGAAGTCGAGGCCGGGGCCGGAGGGGGTGAGATGACGGAATCGCCGGCCACGCTCGACGTTTCCCGGTTGCCCTCGACCGTGTTCGGCCCCCGGGCGCCGATCTGGTGGGGCAACCTGCTGTTCATGGTGATCGAGACGGTCTCGGTCTCGCTGCTGGTGGTGAGCTACTACTACCTCCGCCAGGGTAACGCCGACTGGCCGCCGGCCCGCTCCGACGCCGGCCCGTCGACCACCGACCCGCTCCCCGCCCTGGGGCTCGCGACCTGGGATACCGCGGTCCTGGCCGCCAGTTGCCTGGTGATGGCCTGGGTCCACCGGGCCGCCGGCCGTCGGGACGGTTCCGCCGTCCGGTGGGGCCTGGTCCTGGTCGCGATCCTCGGGGCGGTGTCGCTCGCCCTCCGGTGTCGCGAGTTCCCCGACCTCAAGTTCCGATGGGACGAGAACGCTTACTCGTCGGTGGTCTGGTGGCTCCTGGGCACGCACCTGCTCTACATCGTGGCGGCGGCCCTCGAAGTCGTCGTGATCGCGGGCTGGATCTTCCTGTACGGCCTGGACGATTCGAAGGCGGTCGACGTGACCCTGGCGGCGATCTACTGGTACTGGATGGTCGGCATCTGGCTCCCGTTGTACGCGACCGTCTTCTGGGCACCGCGGCTCCTCTGACACGGGCGGGGGTGGGTGATGAGCCTCGAAGCGCGATCGTCGCCGGCGGGGGACCGTCGGGATTCGGCCTTGTGGGCGGGGGTCTTCGCCGGGCCCGTCGCGTGGTTTGCGCAATTCCAGGTCGCCTACTGGCTCGCGCCCGGCGCCTGCGCCGGGATGGGCCGGCTCCCGCTCCACCTGTCGACGCTGATCGGCCTGGTCGTCGCGCTCGGCGGGGGCTGGGCGGCGTGGCGGAGCTGGAAGCGGGCCGACCTCGACCGCCCGCCCGCGCAGGAAGGGGGGCCGGTCGCGCGGGTCCGGTTCCTGGCGAGCCTGGGCGTCATGGGCGGCCCGTTCTTTGCCCTGGTGATCCTCGCCCAGTGGTTCGCGATCGTGCTCCTGGACCCCTGCCCGCCGTGAGTTGACATGCGCAAGCCGTCCCTCGTCCGACTCATCTCCGGCCTCATCCTCTGGTCGGCCACGCTCCCCGTCGCGCCCGCCCACGAGGTCGGGGGGCGCCGCGACGGGGGGCCCGGGCCCGGGGGCCCGCGCGACTGGGAGGAACTCTGGCGGACCTGGGGCCTGGAGCCGGGGGTCCTGATCCCGCTGGCGGTGACGGCGTTCCTGTACGCGCGGGGCGTCCGGCGGCTCTGGCGCGACGCGGGGCCGGGGCATGGCGTCCGCCGGTGGGAGGCCGCTTGCTTCGGGGCCGGGTGGGCGGCCCTGGTGGTGGCGCTGGTCTCGCCGCTCCACCCGTGGGGCGGCGTGCTCTTCTCGGCGCACATGGGCCAGCACGAGATCCTGATGCTGGTGGCCGCGCCCCTGCTGGTCCTGGGCCGGCCGGTCGTCGCGACCCTGAAGGCGCTGCCGGCCGGCTGGGCCCGGGCGTTGGCCCGGGCGACCAGGGTTCCCTGGTGGCGGCGGGCCTGGGAGGTGCTCGCCAACCCCTTCGCCGCCTGGCTGATCCACGCGGTGGTCCTCTGGGCCTGGCACATCCCGGCGCTCTTCCAGGCGACGCTCGACGACGAGTTCGTCCACGCGCTCCAACACCTGAGCTTCCTGCTCTCGGCGGTCCTGTTCTGGTGGGCGGTGATGGAAGGCCGCTCGCGGGCGGCGGGCCACGGGGTCGCCGTCCTCTACCTGTTCACCACCGCCCTGCACAGCGGCGCGCTCGGGGCTTTGATCACGCTGGCCTCGACCCTCTGGTACCCCGCCTACAAGGGGACGACCGGGTCGTGGGGCCTCACGCCGCTCGAAGACCAGCAGCTCGGCGGCCTGATCATGTGGGTGCCGGCCTGTTCGATCTACGTGATCGCCGGCCTCGCCCTCTTCGCCGCCTGGCTCCGCGAATCCGGGCGAAGGGCCGCGCGGCGCGAGGCCCGGGCGGTCGAAAAACCAGGTCGTATTCCTCTATCGGATAGACACCTTCGATGAAACATCCCGAACGGCTCTGGATCGGCGCGGCGATGCTCGCCCTGGCGTCCCGCGGGGACGACCGGGGCCGCTCGGCCGCGATGTCGACCGGCGGCGACCCCGACAGGGGGAGGGCGGCGATCGGCCGCCTGGGCCGCGGCTCCTGCCACGCGATCCCGGGGGTCCGGGGGGCCGATGCCCTGGTCGGGCCGTCGCTGGATCGGATCGCGAGCCGGACCTACATCGCCGGCGTGGCGGTGAACACGCCCGAGAACATGCTCCGATGGCTCCGCGACCCGCCGGGGGTCGACCCGCTCACGGCGATGCCGAACCTCCACCTGACCGAGCCCGACGCCCGGGACATCGCCGGGTTCCTGGCGACCCTGAGGTGATGCCCATGCTCCGTCAACTCCTCCTGCCCGCCCTGCTCGTCCTCCCCTCGACCGCCGGGGATAAGCCCTATGGGCTGGATGCGCGGCCGGGATCGCGGGCGTTCCTGGACCTCCCGCCGGACGATCGGGGGGCCATGCCCGCCCTGCTCTCCCGGACCGGAGCCTTCCGGGACACCCGGACCTTGACGACCGACCCGGCCCTGATCCCTTACGACGTCAACGTCCCGTCCTGGTCCGACGGGGCCGCCAAGTCGCGCTGGATCTCCGTGCCGGGGGAAGGATCGGGACGGGCCGCCCGGATCGGGTTCTCGCCCGCCGGCGAGTGGACGTTCCCGGCCGGGACCGTGTTCGTCAAGCACTTCGAGCTGGCGACCGACGAGACCCGCCCCCAAGCGAGGCGGCGGCTGGAGACGCGCCTCCTGGTCCGCGACCGGACGGGGGGCGTGTACGGGGCCGGCTACCAGTGGCGGGCGGACGGGACGGACGCCGACCTGGTCGAGGAGGGCCGGGTCGAGCCGATCGCGATCCGGACGGCCGGGGGATGGCGGACCCAAAACTGGAATTATCCGGGGCCGGCCGATTGCCGACAGTGCCACAACCCCGCGTCCGGCGGCGTCCTGGGGGTCAACGCCCGCCAGCTCAACGGCGACCTGGCCTATCCGACGGGCCGGGTCGACAACCAGTTGCGGACCTGGGATCACCTCGGCTTGTTCGAGCCGGCCCTCGGGGAGTCGGAGATCCCGCGCCTCCCGAGGCTGGCCCGGGGCGACGACCCGGCCCGGAGCCTGGAAGACCGCGCCCGGTCGTTCCTCGACGCGAACTGCTCCCAGTGCCATCGGCCCGGCGGCGTGGTCGCGGACTTCGACGCGCGGTTCGACACCCCGCTGGCGAAGCAGGGGCTCATCGGGGCCCCCGTCCGGATCGACCTGGCCATCGACGGGGCCCGGGTCATCGCCCCCAACGACGCCTGGCGGTCGGTCCTCCTCGGCCGCGTCGAGACCCTCGAACCGAGCAAGATGCCCCCCCTGGCCCACGAGGAGGTCGACCGCCAGGGGGCCGGATTATTGCGAGCCTGGATCGGGAGCCTTCCCGGGACCCCGGCGCCGGCCCCCCCGTCGATCCGGCCGAGAAGCGGCGAGTACCCCGGGGCGGTCCGGCTGACCCTCGACCACCCCGACCCCGGGGCGACCGTCCGGTACACCCTCGACGGGTCCGCCCCCGGGAAAGCCTCGCCGGTCTACTCGGGGCCGATCGAGATCCGGCGGTCGACGACCGTCCGGGCCAGGGCCTACAAGCCCGGGTGGACCCGGAGCGTCGCGGCCCAGGAAACCTTGATCATCGGCGATTGAACCCTCATCGGGGGTCCGCCACGACGGCGACCCCCCAGGGGCCGGCGCCGGCCTTGACCCGCCCGACCTCCTTCTCGGCGTCGAGGTCGACGATCGAGACGTCGTCCGACGGGCCGTTGGCCACGTAGAGTCGCCTGCCGTCGGGCGCGATCGCCAGCCCCCAGGGCCGTTTCCCCACGGCGATGCTATTGAGGACCCGGCCGGCGTCGGGGTCGACGACGCACACGGTCCCCGCGCGGCCGTTGCTCACGTAGAGCCGCTTCCCCCGGGCGTCCATGACCGTCCCCATCGGCCGAGAGCCGGCCGGCAGGGGGATCGTCTTCGACCGGGTGTAGGTCGCCGTCTCGAAGACGTGCACCGTGCCCGCCGTCTCGGAGGGGATGAAGGCCCGCGAGCCGTCCGGCGGGAACGCGACCGTCCGGGGGCGTCCGCCCGCGACGAACTCGGCGACTTTCTTGTTCGAGCCCGTGTCGATGACCACGACCTCGCCGCCGGTCTCGCAGGTGACGTAGGCGAACCTCCCGTCGGGCGACAGGGCGACCCCCTCCGGCTCCTTCTTCACCCGGACGATCCGCTCGACCTCGCCGCTGGCGATGTTCACGACGCTGGCCGTGGCGACGTCCTCGTTGGAGATGTAAAGCCTCCCGCCATCCTTGCTGACGGCGAACTCCTCCGGGTCCGACCCCGCCGGCAGCTTCCGCGTGAACTTCAACGCCCGCAGGTCGACGACGCCGATCCCGTCGGCCGAGTGGTCGGAATTCTCATCGTCGGGATCTTCCCGGCGCAAGATCGGGGCCCCCTTGGCGTCCAGCGGGGGGGGCCCGGTGATCGGGCTGCCGCTCAGGGCGACATAGAGGGATCGGCCATCCGGGCTCGCGTGAATCCCGCGCGGCCGCTTGCCCACCGGGATCGTGGCCACGACCCGCCCGCCGGGCCCTTCGAAGACGGTGACGTCGCCCGACCGCTCGTTGCTGACGCAGACCAGGTACGCGCCGGGGCCGTCGGCGACGGCGTCACGGGGCCCCGCGAAGCCGGAAAGCGCGCAGGTCGCGACGGCGAGGACGAAGGCTCTGGGCATCGGAGTGTCCTGGGAGCGGCCCCGAGGATACGCGCGAGGAAACGGGCTCGGGGCCGACCGGCCAGTCTGGCGATTCCCGGACCGATTGGCAAGGAGCCCCCGAGGGAGGTCGGGGGCGGAGCCATCGACGGCCTCGAATCTGCCCGTTGCTTCCCGGCCCGCCGCCGAGATCGATCCCGGACCGCGCGGGATGGTGGGCCGGCGCCGACCACGGGACCGGAGCAAGCGATCATTGGCCAAGCAAGTCACCCTCGCCTCGGCGTTGACGATGATCGAGGCGGCCCGCGCCAAGGCCGTGAAGTTGGGGGTCCCGATGAACATCGCCATCGTCGACGCCGGGGCCAACCTCGTCGCGTTCGCCCGGATGGACGGGGCCTGGCTGGGCAGCATCGGGATCGCCCAGGACAAGGCGTTCACCGCGCGGGCCTTCGACATCACGACGAAGGAACTGGCGAAGATGAGCCAGCCGGGCGAGCCCCTCTTCGGGATCACCGCCAGCAACGAGAACCGGGTGGTGATCTTCGCCGGCGGAATCCCCCTCAAGGCCGACGGTCGGGTCGTCGGGGCGATCGGGGCCAGCGGGGGCAAGCCGACCCAGGACCACGAGGTCGCCGAGGCCGGCGCCGCCGCCTTCGTGCCCGAGGACGATCCGGCCGATTGAAGCCCCGGGAGACTCGCCAACGAGCCGATCGGCGGAATCCGACCCGCGCGGGGAAACGGGAACTGTCCGAAACGGGAACTGTCCGTGTCGCCGCGCGGCGAAAGTTCCAGGAACCGAGGCTAGCTCGCGCCCGCCAGCTTGCGAATCGCCAGGACTTCATCCTCGCGGAGCGATCCGACGGCCGACTCGGGCACCGCGACCACGGCGATCGACTCGCCGACGGCGTTGAAGACTTCGAGGACCGCCCCATCCTCGCCCCCGGAGGGGTGGGGCACTCGGTCGACGAGCGTGGCGACGTCGCCGACCTTGAGTCGGTGCTCGTCGAAGTCGCGGCGGAGGGCGACCTGTTGATACAACTCCGGCCTCATGAGCGTGGACTCCTCAAGGGCTTCAATGTCACGAAGTGGAACGAACCGTCCGAATGCCACCGGAGCCAGACTGTCGCGACGGCTAAAGCGCGTCCATTGGGGCCCGCTAGTAACCCGTCGGCCCTGAAGAAAGTGCCGAACTCGTTGTCGCCATCTTCCGCCGCCTCCGCCTCGATTGCAAGCTCTCGCAGGGAGACCAGCAGTTCGTCCGGATTGTCGAGCGTGAAACCCGCCCGGGCTAGAAACTTCGATTTATCGTTCGAAATTCGACGCACTAACAAGTAATTGGTGACCTTGTTCGATAGGATTTCCGCGTCGTTGGGAATCTTCATGCTCTTATCTCAGGAGCTTAAGGCCGCGGGGCGTCACGGCCCGGCCGGTGGGGTGGCGGGGCGTTGGGCGAGGAGGTAGGCCATCAGGTGGCGGAAGTCGGCCTCTTCGATCTGCTCGGCCATGTTGGCGGGCATGGGGGAGAGTTGGGACAGGCGGCGGTCCTCGACGAGGGGGGCGGGGATGCGGACGTCCTTGCCCTGGGCGTCGGCGAGGACGAGGACCTCGCCGTCCTGGCGGAGGAGCAAGCCGGAGGCGACCCGGCCGTCGGATAGGGCCAGGGTGGTGACCCGGAACGCCTGGTCGACGTTGCGGTTGGGGTCGAGGACGTCTTCGAGGAGCCGGTCGAGACCCCGGAGGCCGACGCCGTCGAGCTGCGGGCCGACCCTGGCCCCCCGGCCTTCGAGCTGGTGGCAGGTCGCGCAGTTCTTCTCGAAGATCGAAGCCCCCTTCGAGGCGTCGCCCCCGGCGGCGAGGAAGTTGCCCCGCCGCTTCTCGATCAAATCCTGGACCCGGCGGTCGGCCGGCGGGTGGTCCTTGAGCAGGGCTTCGAGCCGCCGCTTGATGTCGGGCCCGCCGCCGGCTTCGAGGCGGACGGCGACCCCGCGCTCGCCGAGGGGGCGGGCCGACGCCTTGCCGGCGGCGACGGCGGCGAGCAGGGCCTCGGCCCCCGGCCGGTCCTGGGCCAGGGCGGTGGCGATCGTGGTTTGCAGGCGGGCGGGGGCGGTGGCCAGGGCCTCGACCAGGGTCGACCGGGCCTCGGGCTGGCCGGTCCCGGCGAGCGAGTTCGCGGCCTGTTCCCGGACCTCGATCGGCTCGGCGGCGTCGCGGACCAGGGGCCCAAGGGTCGCGACCGCGCCGGCCGGGTCGACCGTCGCCAGGGCGGCCAGGGCCGAGGCCCGGCGCGGGGTCGGCCCGGCGCGGTCGGCGACGACCCCGGCCAGGGCGGCGCGGGTCGCCCCCAGCTTCATCGAGCCGGCCAGGTCGATCCCGGCCTGGACCTCGTTCCCTTTGGCGGAAGCCAGGAGCGTCCGGGCGACGTCGGCGGCCAGGGACCGGGCGTCGGGGCCGAGGGCGGCGCCTCGCTCCTGGGCCCCTTGCTGGATCGCCTTGAGCAGCGCGACCTTGGCGGGCGGCTCGAACTCCGCCCTGCGAGCGAAGGCGACGAGCCCGGCCTCGGCCCCGGGCCCGCCGTGCCGCGCCACGTGGCGGGCGAACCGGGCCCGGCGGGCGAGCGGCTCGGGGTGGCGGTCGAGGTAGGCGAGGAGGAACCGGGCCGACTCCGCCGAGGGGACCCCGGGGGCGACGTCGGCGATCATCGCTTCTTCGGCGGCGTCCCACTTGTCGGCCGCCACCGCGTCCCACCCCTGGGGCGTCAAGAGCTGGTCGCGGAGGGCGATCCGGGCCGTGTGGCGGAAGTGGTCGTCGGCCGGGTCGACCCGGGCGGCGATCGACGCCAGCGGGCGGACGTTCTCGGGAGTCGGGTGGCGGCCCAGGGTCTCGACCAGGGCCCGGCGGACCTCGGGCGACGGGTCGTCCCGCCGGGCCATCGCCAGGGCCCGGGCCGACGGCTCCAGGGTCGGGCGGTCGGCCAGGACGCGGAGGGCGTGGACCCGGACCGCTTCCTCGCCGGTGGATTCGAGGGCCACGTTGATCTCACCATCCGTCGCCGCCCCGAGCCGGTGGAGGGCCCAGAGGCCATGCACCCGCCGCCAGGTCGAGGCGTCGCCGCCGACGGCCGATCGGATCGCCGCGACGACGGCCGGGCCCTTGGCGACGAGGGCGTTGGTGGCGCGGGTCCGGACGGCGAGGTTGGCGTGGCCGAGGTCGTCGATCAGCTCGGCGACGGTCGCGGCCGAGGCGTCGGGCCTCGGGTCTTTCGGCCGGTTCGCGCCGTCCTTGCCCTGATAGCTGATCCGCCAGATCCGGCCGCGCTCGCGGTCGCGGCCGGGGTGTTCGAGGGGGACCTCGTAATGGCCGATGATCCGGTTGTAGAAGTCGGCCACGTACAGCGCCCCGTCGGGGCCAAGCTCGATGTCGACGGGGCGGAACCAGGGGTCGTCGCTGACCACGAAGTCGGGCTGGGCGACGGCGCGGGGGGACGAGCCCCGATGGCCCAGGGTGTCGCGGTTGACCCGGCTGGTGACGACGTTGCCGATGAAGATGTTGTCGCGGAACTCGGCGGGGAAGTGGTCGGCCGCGTAGTAGGCGATCCCGCCGATCCCGGTCGATCCGTGGTCGTGGCCGATCATCTCGGGGCCGAAGCCGAGGCCGTCGTCGGGCTTGCCGAAGCTTGGGTAGAACCCGCCCCGGATGAGCTGATAGATCGGCCGGCTGTGGCAGTCGCACGAATACAGGTGGCCGAGCGGGTCGAAGGCCAGGCCGAAGGGGTTGACCTGGCCGTGGGAATAATACTCGACGCGCGAGCCGTCGGGCTTCATCCGGTAGACGTTCCCGGATTGCATGGCGATGGGGGCCTTGTCCGACCCCCGGACCACCGAGTCGTTCGAGAAGCCGTGGCAGGCGTAGATCCAGCCGTCGAAGCCCCAGGTAAAGGCGTTGGTCATCCCGTGGGTGTCGCGGAAGCCGAACGACTCGTAGGCGACCTCGGACCGGTCGGCCTTGCCGTCGCCGTCGAGGTCGGCGAGCCGGCGGATGCTGGGGATGGCGTGGACCAGGGCCGAGTCCCCCCGGCCGATCGGCAGGACGCCGATGGGGATGTTCAGGCCGTCGGCGAAGGTCGACACCGAGCGGGCGCGGCCGTCGGGCGCGAAGTCGCCCAGGACGACCACGCGGTCGCGCGGGCGGGCGCCGGCCTTGGCCGGGTAGGGATATTCGACGGTCGAGGTGACCCAGAGCCGGCCCCGGTCGTCGAAGGCCAGATTCATCGGCTTGTTGATCTCGGGCTCGGAGGCGACCAGCTCGATGACGAACCCTTCGGGGAGGTGGAACCCCGAGCGCTCCTCGGCGGGCGTCCTCGGCCCGGTGTCGGCCACCAGCCGGGGCGCCGGGGCCGGCTCCTGGGCGGTGACGAGCGGCGGCGCGAGGACGACGAGGGCAAGGGCGAGCGAGGGAGCCGGTCGCATCGAGGCCTCCGGGAATGGGACGCGGGCAGGTCCCCCAATGATCCCGGGGCGGGCCGGCGATCGCAAGGCCAAGGCGGGGCCGGCGGGGTCTCACGCCCGGGCCCGTCGGCGGGTTGGCGTTGACCGGATCGGGCGGTTGGCTTAGATTTTGGCTCAAGTTCGCCCCGTGTCCGTCCGCGGAACCGCAAAGGCTGGCGATGTCGGAAGAAACGCCCGATTCCTTGGAAGCCGCCCGGCTGGAAAAGCTCCGCCGGATCGAGGCGCTCGGCCTCGACCCCTGGGGCGGGCGGTTCGACGACCACCAGTCCGTCGCGCACGTCCGCGAGATCTTCCTGCCCGAGGCCACCGCGGAGGGGGCCGAACCCCCTCGGCCGCAAGTCCGGATCGCCGGGCGGATCGTCCTCAAGCGCGGGCAAGGCAAGGTCGCGTTCCTCCAGGTCCGCGACTGGACCGGGACCCTCCAGGTGATGCTGGGCAAGAACCAGGTGGGCGAAGGCGGCTGGGCCCTGGTGAACGAGCTGGACCTGGGCGACCTCGTCGGCGTCGACGGCGGGCTCGGCCTGACCCGGACCGGCGAGCTGACGGTCTTCGCCGAACGCTTGACGTTCCTGGGCAAGAGCCTGTTGCCGCCCCCCGAGAAGTGGCACGGGCTGACCGACGTGGAGAAGCGGTCGCGGCAGCGATACGTCGACCTCGCCCACAACCCCGACAGCCTGGCCGCCTTCCTCGGCCGGTCCAAGGTCGTCGCGGCGTTCCGCGAGGTCCTGGCCGGCCGGGGTTTCGTCGAGGTCGAGACGCCGACGATGCAGAGCATCGCCGGCGGGGCGGCGGCCAAGCCGTTCGTGACCCACCACAATACCCTCGACCTCGACCTGTTCCTCCGGATCGCCCCCGAGCTGTACCTCAAGCGGCTGCTGGTCGGCGGGATGGAGCGGGTCTTCGAGATCGGCCGGGTTTACCGGAACGAGGGGATCAGCCCCAAGCACAACCCCGAGTTCACGATGCTGGAAGCCTACCAGGCATACGGCGACTATCGATCGATGATGGACCTGACCGAAGCCCTGATCGTCGGGGCGATCGAGGCCCTCGACGGCGTCTATCACCGCCCCTGGGGCGAGCACACCGTCGACTTCACCCCGCCCTGGCCCCGCCTGGCCTACCACGACCTGCTCCGCGACCACGCCGGGGTCGACCCCCACGACCCCGCCGCCGTCCGCGCCCGGGCCGAAGGCCTGGGGATCGCGACGGCGGGCAAGGACCCCGACGTCGTGGCGAGCGAGGTCTTCGAGGCCACCGTCGAGGGCGCCCTCGACGGCCCGGCGTTCGTGGTCGACTACCCGGCCGCGATCTGCCCCCTGACCAAGCGCAAGGGCTCCGACCCCCGCGTCGCCGAGCGGTTCGAGCTGTTCGTCCGCGGGATCGAGCTGGCCAACGCCTATACCGAGCTGACCGACCCCTTGCTCCAGGAAACGCTGTTCCGCGGCCAGCTCGCCGGCCAGAAGGACGAGGACTCGATGGCCAAGATGGACGCCGACTTCGTCCGGGCCCTCAAGCACGCCATGCCCCCCGCCGGCGGCCTCGGCGTCGGCATCGACCGCCTTTGCATGATCCTGCTCGACAAGGCCAGCATCCGCGACGTGATCCTCTTCCCGCTCTTGCGGCCGGAGCAGTAACCCGCGCCGTGGAGCGTGGAGCGTGGGCGGCGTGGGCGGCGTGGGCGGCGTGGGCGGTCAGCATTCAGCATTCAGCGATCAGCCAGAGATCGCTGGGAAGTCTGCCAACCGCCCCCAAATTCCACGATAATCCCGCTGACCGCTGACCGCTGACCGCTGACCGCTGACCGCTGACCGCTGACCGCTGACCGCTGACCGCTGACCGCTGACCGCTGACCGCTGACCGCTGACCGCTGACCGCTGACCGCTGACCGCTGACCGCTGAC